>Ga0326597_10000656_pt1 | contig 60222 bp, 50 predicted proteins | sample RVTome_12_FD_203789 | JGI IMG/M metagenome (GOLD analysis project Ga0326597, IMG submission 203789) | Soil microbial communities from uranium-contaminated site in the Upper Colorado River Basin, Wyoming, United States - RVT100D185 | ecosystem: Environmental > Terrestrial > Soil > Contaminated >...
AAGCCATGATCAGCCCCATGAGGAAGCTGATCAGGGCCACAATGGGCAGCGCGTTGACTCCCGCCGTTTCCGCCACCCGAAGGGCGTCGTTCCACCTCACGCGGCGCGGCCGGAACAGGGTCGTGGCCAGGGCTACGGCCAGCTCCCCCACAAAGGCGATCAGGTCCTGGATGTCCAGCCAGACCCGGGCGGTGGCGCGGCCGATCTCTTCTACGAATTTTCTGTCCTGGGATGGACCTCCCCGGGAGTCGGTCAATTCGCCCGGATCAAAAAGGTCCAGGAGCTTTTGGAATGGTTCCTTCAGACCCCGGATCTGGAAATCCCCGCCGGCGGTCTCCTGGCGGCGGCCGATCTCGAGCAAGAGGCCGATGCCGGAACCGTCGCAGTAATCCAACTGTTCGGCGTCGAGAATCAGCCGAGGGGGGGAACCGGCGCGGTCGAGGGTTCCCATGGTCTCGTGCCAGATCCTTCCGGTGGTGCGGGAATCGAGGCGTCCCTCGATGGCGAAGGTCATGGAGTCCGGGTCCCTCTTGACGATTCGGAAAAAAGCCGCTATTTCGTCATTGGCTTGGGTGTTCATCGTCGTTGGCCGGGACTTCGTAGTCCCGTAAAAGGTTGAGGGAAGACGACCTGGGAGCCTACAAGGGTCCCGTGTCCGTGAATGCTCGTTACACTCCTCACTATCAGAATACTAGAATTCCAGTTCCATTGACATAGAAGATTCACCGTGGCAAAGGCGCTCTGGTTTGCCCCTTTGCCGGGAAAAAACTGCGGCGAAGAGGGGACACAAATCAAAATTAATCTTGACAGCTTAACCAGCAGAGATTATTCTGATTTTTAGAAGACGATGAACATCGAGCCGTTTGAAAAGGGAGACCTCTCCAACTGGCGCTCTTGGGGGCAGGATTACGTCAACGTCAACGACGCGGGACACCTGGAAATTCTCCCAACGCAAGACGGCCAGGGCAGGGTGGACCTCGCTGAGCTCGTAAGCACCTTGCACAAGCAGTCCAAGAGCCTGCCGGTTCTTGTCCGCTTCCCACAGATCATCGATTCCCAGATAGACAAGCTGCACGAGTCCTTCCGCAGCGCCATGCGGACCTTCAATTACAACTCCTCCTATACTGCCGTGTACCCCCTTAAGGTCAATCACAGCCCGTCCGCCCTGTCCCGGATCTGCCGTACGGGGGAACGCTATGGCCTCGGCCTGGAGGTGGGTACCAAGGCGGAGCTGTGTGCGGCCCTTTCGCTGCTCAAGAAAGGCCAGGGCCCGGTGATTTGTAACGGCTTCAAGGACGCCGCCTATCTGGAGCTGGCCTCCGCCGCCGCTGCCGCCGGCTACGAGGTAGTGGTGCTGGTCGAGAGGGTGCGGGAGTTCGAGGTTCTTTGCGATCTCATCGCCCGCGGTTCCACCTGCCCCGTGCTCGGCGCCCGGATCAAACTCCACGCCAGCGGCACGGGACGCTGGGAGGATTCCTCGGGTTACCTTTCCAAGTTCGGGTTGACCGTGGCCGAGCTGTTTGAAGTCACGCGCGTGCTGCGCGACGCCAAGCTCCTGTCGGCCCTCCAGGTGCTCCACTTCCATCTGGGGTCTCAGATCACCAACATCCGGAAGTTCAAGCAGGCACTGCAGGAAGCCCTGCGGTTCTACGTGGAGCTCAAAAAGGTGGGGGTTCCATTGCGCAGCCTGGACGTCGGCGGCGGTTTGGGAATCGACTACGACGGGAGCAACAGCGCTTCCGATTCCAGCGTCAACTACAATGTCCAGGAGTACGCCAACGACGTTATCTACACGACCAAGGAGGCCGCCGAAAAGGCCCGCATCCAGGAACCCAACATCATTACGGAGACCGGTCGATTCCTCGTGGCACACCACGCGGCGCTCCTCATCGATCCCCTGGAGTTGCCGCAGCGGCACCAGAAGTCACACCGCAGTAGGGGACGGACCTCCAACGTGGACGCGGTGAACGAGCTGGAAGACCTGGCCGTGGAAATCAACAGCAAGAACTGGCGTGAATACTTGCATGACGCCTATCAGAAAAAAGACGAAATGCTTTCTGCTTTCTCCCTCGGGTTTCTCACTCTGGAGCAGCGGGCGCAGGCCGAGTCCGCCTTCGCCCGCGTCGTGGAGCTGGCGAGCCGTTATTCCAGGACGGGGAAATTCGATAAGGCGGAACAGGTGGTGCTGGAGCGCATCGCTTCCACTATCTACCCCTTCAATTTTTCGCTGTTCAAGTCCATGCCCGACTGCTGGATCCTGGATCAACTCTTTCCCATTATGCCGGTGTCGCGGTTGAGGGAGGTTCCTTCCATCAAGGCGATCATTGCGGATCTCACCTGCGACTCGGACGGCGTGATCGACAAGTTCGCCCATCCGCGGGAGGTCAAATCAACCATCGAGCTTCATTCGGAACCCTGGTCAGATTCCTATGCCCTTGCCGTTCTCTTTGTGGGCGCCTACCAGGAGGCCCTGGGCAGCAGCCACAATCTGTTCGGTACGCCCGCTGAAGTCGTGGTGGAAGCCGACGCCGGCCAGGGGTTCGTTATTCGCGAGGCCAAGGAACCTCAAACCTGCAGGGAAATCCTCACCGAGTGGGGTTTTAACGGGGAGCTGCCGGCGCGGGATTTCAAGTCCAGACCCAAGATCGTTTCTCCGGCGGGCGGCGCCGATGCTCCGTCCGATGCCGATGAAAAGCTGCGCCGCGCCCTCATCGAGCTGCTGGACAGCAGCACCTACCTGAACCAGACGGTTTCCGCGGAGGAAGGCGAGCTCTCTCTGCCCAAGGGACAGGTCGCGGGCAAGGTCAGGTAAGAGCGCGGTACGCGGCGGTTTTTCATTTCCCTCGCTGTTTTCTCATTCACCCCTTCGAGCCCTTCAACTCACCTTCTCGTCAAGCCAGTTCGACAAATCACCGAGGGACTGCGCGTTGATTTCGTGGCCCATGGAGTATTCCCGGTAGATAACCGGAACTTTCACGCGGCGCAGCGCTTCCACTGCCTCGCGAGCCCTGTCCACGGCGATCATTGAATCCGCCGAACCGTGCTGGATGAGGGTGGGAAGGCGCTCGGTCGCAGGGGTGGAGGGGAAGTGGTCCAACAGCGCCGGGGGCAGGCGGGTGCTCAGGGCGGCCAGGGCGGCAAAGCGGCCGGGTTCACCAAGCGCCAGGCTATAGGCCATGACGCCGCCCTGGCTGAAACCGAGGACCACGAGCCTTGCGGGGTCGATTGCATAACGGGCCAGGCAGGCCGCGAGAAACTCTTCCAGTTCGTCCCGCGCGGAGAGGATGGCCCTCACGTCGGTATCGTCGAGATTGCCCGAGGAAAACCACGCATAGCCCACGGTCCCCGCGCCAATGGAAACTTCCAGCGGGGCCTGGGGGCAGATCATTAGAAATCGACCGCTCGAGATGTGCGGCGCGAGCCCGAGTAGGTCCTGGGCGTTAGCCCCCCGACCGTGCATCGCCAGCAGGGTGGGATGGGGGCCGCGCCCTTTCGGTTCGTAGACCGTGTGGATGAGGTTCATGGGTATCACTCCAGCGACGACCGTTTGTATTCTGTGCGCATCTCCGACGAGAGACGTCCCAGGCGGTAACTCTTCCAGTCCAGGTACCTGGCGCTCCCGGCCAGGGTGGGGTGCACTTCGCCGATACGCCGCCACATCTCCTGGGCGATGATCCGGTAATCGGGATGACCCTGAGGCAGACTGCGAAGTTCCCCGATGAAGACGGCTTCCCGCAGGTTCATTTTCATGGTCCATCGAATTTTGTACGCAAAGGGGACGACGTACTGGGCTTCCTGGGGCAGGTCCCGGTGAAGCCTGGCGTAGAGATCGGCGGACTGTTCCATGCAGTGGTCGAACTCCGATCGGAACCCCGCTTCGGCGATCTCCGGGGGGCGATCGTACCCATGGACCGTGGTGAAGTCTTGCCGCTCCTGGGTGAGGATACGGTGGCGCTGCAGGTCGCGGTAGGCGCCCAGGTTGGCGAGGATGTCAAAGGTATAATAGACCTGTTCCAGGGCGCGGCCCGGTTTGTCCCTCCTGTGGCGGCGGCGCATCAGATAATCCTCAAAGATTTTGCTCCGCAGGTCCCGGGGCATCCGGCGTACCATATCCTGCAATTGTTTGAGGGGGTGGCGGGTATGGGGATAGAGGATCGCGGCGACGACTTTTTCTTCCGCCTCCCCGTCATAATCGACCAGGTCAACGGGATGCGTGGGTTTCCGGGGCGGATCCAAGTGGATCTGGGTTGATAGGGAGCGTGTGGAGGCGCGGGTTTGCGCCAGGTACTCGCTTAACTTTGCCCGTTTAACGAAGGAAGGGATCAGTTGGTTCAACTCCCGGTGCATGGCCGTCGCCACTCCCTGGTTTTCCGCGAGCTCGCTGGAGTAGAGCTTCGTGAGGAGGTACTCGAAGGCCTGGCCGACGCCGAAAAAGCCGGCGTTGGTGAGGGTTGCCGCCGGCAGGTAAGAACGCAGGACGTCGCAGGCATGGGCCCGGACCGTAGAGCGATAGGCCGATTCGGCCCACCTCTTAAGCTTTTCATCCTTCCTGGCCTCGCCATAGGTGATGGCGGCGCCCGTTTGCGGGTGCCTCAGTTCCATCTCTTCAATGGGGAGGGAGCTTTTGACGAACTCGATCATGGGGTCGATCTGGCTGGAATAGGTCTCAAACAGGAGGCGCATCAGATCGAGGTAGGCTTCTCGATGGGGCGAGGCCATAATCCTGGGCTCGCGGTAGAAGAGATAACCGCCGGTTTCGTCCTTCTGGTCGAAGCGAACGTAGCGGGTGGACTTCTCCAGGGGGGCGATGCCGATGCGGGCGTCCTCGAGAAACTTGACGGCCACGTTGGAAATTCTCTCGCAGGCGACGTGCGCGCCGCCGAGCTGGGCCACGGAGTCGTCGCCGTAGCCCACCAGGACCCTTTCAAAAAAAGCCCGGGCCTTTTTCAGAGCGGCGCTTTGCGCCGTGGCGGGCTCTCCGCCTCCCAGGAGATCTTTGAGGTTCAGTTCGGGGTCACCGAGGAACTCGTCCAGGAACGTCCGTCTCAGGCTCTTGGTGGACCGGCTGTAGCGGGAGAAGAGCGCCCCGGCCACCTCCTGGGGCAGCTTGAGGCCGAAGACGGGCTCGTCGATGTTGGTGAAAAAGGGTTCCAGGTTTCGTCGTTCGTCTTCGGTAAAGCCTTCACTCATCGGCCGTGCCGCCTCCGGCCCCCGGCAAGGGGGCCTGAATTGCCTTGCGTTTAGGGGTGCATCGCATCGTCGCTAGGGCCATGGGGGTGGAGAAGGGACATCTTCATGCTTTTCAGTCATGTGAGTCGGTTGCGAAGAGTTATTTAGCACAGAACGGATCAACGGGCGAATGGGAAAGGCTGTCCGGTTGGAGAGTCCTATGAGCGGACCGATCCACAGGGGGTGGTTGACCAAAGTGCGGATCAGGCGGTTCGTTCTCCGGCGCCCGGCTGTGCGTCGTCGCCAGGCCGCTTCGTAGCTCGCGGTCTGGTGGGCCGAAAGGTCCCCTTTGACAAACCCCTGATGGACCGTCCCGGCGCCCAGTTCCCCGCTTGAAAGGGCAAAGTAGACGCCCTCGCCGGTAACCGGCTCCGGCGCAAAGGCCGCATCGCCGATAAGGAGGAACCCATCCCCAAAAGGCCGGCGCCGGGGGTAGCGGACGGGATAGATCGAGTGGATTTCACCGGCCAGCGGATCTGCGCCCAGGGCCCTTTTCAGCTGCGGGTTTTGCCGGAGACGGTCCCAGAGGATTACGCCCGCGGGGCCGTTGTGCTTGAGCTCATGAGCGTCCAGGGTCAAGCAGAGATTGACGGTGCCGCCGCCAATGCCCACCAGACCCGCGTAGCCGCCGGGAAAGAGATGGATCTGGACCTCGCCTTTGAGTCCGTTGGCTTCACCAAGGCGAAGGCGAAGCCCGATGAATTCAGTCTCTCCCTCGGAGTGGGAGGCCACTCCAAGGTGACGGGCGACCCATGAGTTTCTGCCGTCGGCGCCGATCAAAAACGCGGCGCGGATTGTTTTTTCCCCGTCTGGTTCCATGAGCGTAAGGAACCAATGGCCGTTTTCCCGTTTGAGTTCCTTGATCCGTGTCCCCTGGAGGACTTTCACCCCCGCAGTCTGCGCCCGTCGGACCAGGAGGTGATCGAACTCCAGGCGGCTCACTCCCAGGCCGAAGCCCTGGCCCTCCGCTTGGGTTGGGAAGGGAAAGAACGCTTCTCGACCCGCTGCCGTGGATATGCGAAATCCAGAGATCTTTTCGTGAGGCAGGGTCAGAACATGTTCGGCGATTCCCAGCCATGCAAGGAGGGGCCAGTTAATGGGATTTAGAAAGTCGCCGCAAAGCTTGTGCCGCGGGAAGACCGCCTTGTCCACGAGGCAGACGGAATAACCTCGACGGGCAAGGGAGATGGCCGCGGTCGCACCCGCGGGGCCGGCCCCGACGATCCCTATATCGGAACTGGGGATCATGGCTGACCGTGCCGGATAAGGGCGAAGACGCGGAAGGGAAAGAGCCGCTTGAGATCAAAGGGACCGACGGCGGCTCGATGGAATAACCGGTCCCACTCTTTCAGGGTCAGGGCGCGGCGCACGGACAGCGGGCCGTCCGTGCGGGTCATGGGATTTCGCGTGAGAAGACGGGTCACGAGCAAGATCCCAGCGTAGGCCAAGGGGTGGCGGACGAGATCGCTCACCAGAACGCCTTTGCTTGCCAGGGTAGCCCATTTTCTTAACAGCACCACGATTTCGTCATCGGGGAAGTGGTGCAGCACCTGGGAGCTAAGGACAAAATCGAACGCCGGCGGACGAAAGGGGGGCTCGAAGGCGTTGCCCATGACGATGGAAATCTCCGGAAAGTCCTGTGTCCGGGTTCTGGCCAGGCGGGCGGCGATGGGATTGGGATCGAGACCCACTACCCGCACCGGGACGCCATGGCGCTTCCCCCACTCCACCAGGGCCACGGGGATATCCCCGCACCCTGTTCCCACGTCCAGCAGGGAAATGGACGCACCTCCGTGGGCGCGGACCCAACTTGCGAGGCACTGTAACAGACCGCGGTAGGCGCCGAGGTTGCGGTTGAGGGTCCTGAGATGGAGGAGGTCCTCTTCCAAAAGGGCGGGCGGGTTCCCCGGAAGGTCCATCATCTCCTTCTCGAAACTACGTCGCATTTCCGCTTCCCCTGCCGATAACGAGGGCGGAGTTCTTCGAGCCAAATCCGATGCAGTTGCAAAGCGCAACCTCCACCTCTTTGGCCACTCCCCGGTTGGGGATATAGTCCAGGTCGCACTCGGGATCGGGATTCTCGTAGTTGATTGTGGGGGGGAGAAAACGGTCTTTCATGCCGAATATGGCCGCCGTTAACCCTGCGGCCCCCGAAGCCCCCTGGGGGTGCCCCACCATGGACTTGATGGAGCTCATGGGAATATCGTCCGCGCGGCGGTTGAAACAGAGCCGGACGGCGCGGGTCTCGGTCTTGTCGTTGAGTACCGTGGAGGTTCCGTGCAGCGCGATGTAGCCCACCTCCTCCTTGGCCAGGCCGGCGTCTTCTATGGCCAGGGCCATGGCCCTGGAGGGTTCCTCGCCGTTGGGGTCCAACCTGACCGCGTGGTAGGCGTCGCAGGTAGAATGGTATCCCAAGACTTCGGCCAGGATGGGAACGCCGCGGGATAATGCGCGCTCCCGCTCCTCGAAGATCAAGATCCAGGCTCCTTCCCCGAGCACAAAGCCGTCGCGTGCGCGATCAAAGGGCCGGGACGCGTGATTGGGGTCCCCATTGTGCGACGAGGAAACGGCCCGCATGATGGCGAAACCGTTCATGATGGCCGGGGTGATCGTCGAGTCCACGCCGCCGGTAATGAGCCGGTCCGCAAGGCCGAAACGGATCAGATTAAAAGCGTATCCCATGGCATCGGTGGAGCTCGTGCACCCGGTGGAGATCACGTGGCTCGGCCCTTTGAGGTCGAAATGAAGGGAGATTTCGCTCGATAGACTGCCCAGGGTCGAACTGGAAATATTGTAAGCGCTGGTCTTGCGAAGCTCGCCGGTAAAATAGAGACGGTATTGCTCTTCGGTAAAGTCCGGTGCTCCTCCCCCGCTGCCCAGCACCACTCCCCAGGCGCGTCTTTCCTCGAGGGTCATCGCGCAGGCGTCCACTCCGGCGGCGCAGAGCGCCTCTTGGGCCGCCGCAACGGCCAGGGCGGCGGATCGGCCGAGGCGCTTCAAGTCCTTGGGCGGGAGGTAGTCTTCGGGTCGAAAGTCCTTGACCTCACCGGCGATCTGACAGGCAAGGCCGGAGGGATCGAAAAGTTTGATGGTGTCCACCCCGCTTTTGCCGCGCTTCGTCGCCTCCCAAAAGGACTGTGAGCCGGAACCGTTGGGGCTCAAAACGCCTATACCGGTAACCGCTACCCGGCGACGTTCTACCTTTGCGTTATTGCGGGTCATCGCTCATCCATCGCTTTTCCAAAAACGCTGTCCGTGGCTCTATCCAGGGCAGGCCCGTTTTCCCATCCAGTCATTTCTATCCTTTTTTTCGGGCGTTAGAAATCCGCTCCCTGGCCGGGCTTCCAAGGCGCAAAAATAGGGTTATAATTTTCTCGGGCGAAGGAGTCATCTCCCATGGAACACACGGCGCCGGCCAAGCCGCGCATTGGAATCAGCAGTTGCCTTCTGGGAAACAAAGTCCGCCATGACGGCGGGCACAAGAACGATCACTTTATCACCGGTACCCTGGGACGCTATGTGGAATGGGTCCCCGTCTGCCCGGAATTCGAAGTGGGCATGGGAGTGCCGCGGGAGACGGTACGCCTGGTGGGCGATCCCAACCGGCCGAAAATGATTGCCGACCGCTCCAAGACGGACTGGACCCTGCCGATGGAAGACTATGCCGCCGAGCGGGTCAAAGCGCTGGCAGCGATGCGGCTCTCGGGGTACGTCCTCAAGAAGAACTCTCCGAGCTGCGGTATGGAGCGCGTTCGGGTTTACGGGGCGAAGGGCATGCCCAGCCGCCGGGGCCGCGGGCTTTTTGCCCGGTGTTTAATGGCCAGGCTGCCGCTCCTCCCCGTGGAGGAGGAAGGGCGTCTGTACGACCCTGGCCTCAGGGAGAACTTCATCGAGCGCGTCTTCGGCTATTTTCGCTGGCAGGGGCTTGTATCCGGCCGGGTTTCCCTGCGCGGGCTTATGGATTTTCATGCCAGGGAAAAGCTTCTTCTCCTGGCCCATAGCGAAAGCCACATGCGCCGCCTGGGCAAATTGGTCGCCCAGGGGAAAGGCCAATCGTGGGGGAGCCTGTCGGCGGAGTACGGGTCCCTTTACATGGAGGCTCTTGGCCATAAGGCGACGCCCCGGCGCAATGCCAATGTGCTGGAACACATGATGGGGTACTTTTCCGAGGACCTTTCCAGGGACGAGCGGCGGGAGCTCGTGGACGTGGTACGGGACTACCGCAGGGGTCTTGTTCCCCTGGTCGTTCCCGTGACCCTGGTTCGCCACTACGCCCGCAAGTTCAAGGTCGCCTATCTGGAAGAGCAGTTCTATCTCCAGCCTCACCCCAAGGAACTGATGCTTAGAAACCACGTCTAGCGTCCGTACCGGTCTGCCCTTATTGAACGAGGAGGTGGAAACATGAGAGTCGTAGTTGCCGGGGGAAGCGGTTTTATCGGGAGCGTGCTGTGTCCGCGCCTGGTGGACCTTGGGCACTCCCTTGTCATCCTGTCGCGCAGCCTGACGCCGACGAAGGCTCTGTCCAGGGGAGAATGGATGCAGTGGAACCCGGGGGAGAGCGGCACCTGGGAGCGTGCCGTGAACGGTGCCGACGCGGTGATCAATCTTGCCGGGGAGCCCATTCCCGCCAAGAGGTGGAGCGCGGCACAGAAGAAAAAGATCCGGACGAGCCGCGTGAACACCACCCGGGCCCTGGTGAAGGCCATCGAGAGGGCGGAGCACAAGCCCCGGCTCGTTCTGAACGCCTCGGCCATCGGCTATTACGGTCCGCGCGGAGACGATCCGGTCACGGAGGAAAGCCCGGCCGGGGACGACTTTGTCTCGCGCGTGTGCAGGGAGTGGGAGGCGGAAGCTCAAAGGGCGGAAGCCCTCGGGGTCAGGGTGGTCAGGCTTCGCACCGGTATCGTTCTCGGTCGGGGAGGGGGCGCGCTGGCAAAGATGGTTTTTCCCTTCAGATTGTTTATAGGCGGGCCCCTGGGAACGGGAACGCAGTGGGTCTCGTGGATTCAAATGGAAGACGAGGTGGGGCTGATCTTGCACCTTTTACAACACGCAACGGCCTGCGGCGCCGTCAATGCGACGGCTCCCCATCCTGTGACCAACAGAGAGCTCAGCCGGACCCTGGGGCGAGTCTTGCGCCGGCCCTCGTGGGCGCCGGTCCCCGCCTTTGCCTTGCGGATTCTTCTGGGGGAGATGGCCGACATGGTGCTCACGGGCCAGCGGGTGCTCCCGGCACAGGCCCAGCAGCTCGGTTACAGGTTTAAGTACACGGACCTAGCCGCCGCCCTGCGAGCTTCCGTGTAGAGTAGTCACGAGTGGCAAGGACTGAATGCTGGGGAAGGACAGCGAAAGGGGAGAGAGTGCAGCACTAACTTTCTCCCTACTGTCTTTCTGACCTCCGACCTCCGATCTCCGGCCCCGTGTTCCCCTACTTGCCGAGCGTTTGTTCCTCCATGGGCGTGGGCAGCATGGCCGCAATGAGCGCTGGCGTCCCGTTGCGCACGTGCTTCATCCCTCGCTCCAGGGCCCGGGCAACCTCTTCCGGCTCGCGCACCGTCTCGCCGTAACAGTTGGCGGCTTCCGCCAGCTTGGCAAAGTCCGGCGGCGGATCGAACACGCCGCCCTCGTAGTTGCCCGTAGTCACAACCACGCCTTGCGGGTACGTGCGCGATACATTGCTCGTCCCCGTTGAATAGGACCGGTTGACGAAAACCAGAGTCAAAAAAGGAACCTTGTAGTGCGCCCCGCACCAGAATGCGGAAAGAGGGCTGCCGAACATCAGGTAACCGTCTCCAGTAGCCAGCACCACGTCGCTCCCGGGCTTGCCAAGCTTGGCGCCGAAGGCGGCGCCGGTGCCCCAGCCGCCCGAAGAACCGCCGCTTTTAAAGAAAGTGCCCGGTTTGTGCCGCCCATGATAGGCCTGCACGTATCGCGAATTACTCAAAGCGTCGTCCATCACAATGGTATCGGGCTCCATGATCTTGCCCAACTGGTATCCCACCCAACGCGGATGCAGGGGCCTGCGCTTGCCGGCCTCCAGGGCCTGTCTCTCGGCCGCGGCGTCGGCCTCGCGCTTGCGGGCCTCGAGGCGGGTGCGGCGGTCGGAGATCCGGGTCATATCGCTCTGGGTCAACATGCCGGTGGCGGCGTCGTGAATCGCCCGGGCCGCTGCCATTGTGGTCACGGGCAACCACAGGTCCGCCTGGGCGTCCACGGTCTTGTACCGGGACATGACGGGATCTATGTCCACCCAGACGACCTTCGTCCCGGGCCGGGGATTGCCTTGCGGCGGGACGTAGGGAAGCACCGATTCCATGACCAGGAGCACATCGGCTTCCTGGGGAAGCGGCCCCGTTCCGTAGAACGGGTGGGTCATGGGAAAGTTCAACTGATCCGCCGACCGTCCCACCTCCATGACGGGGAGGGCCAGAAGCTCCGCAAGCCGAACCAGTTCCGGAACGGACTCCGGGTTGCGGCCCGAACTGGACGTGATGATGCATGGATTGTCCGCTTTGATGAGCCATTCGGCCACGCGCTTCGCGTCGCTTGGATCGGGCCATGCCGGCCGCGCGATACCGAGCTCGTCTCGGGTCGGAAACCGCGTGGTTCCGGGCAGGCGCAGCATGGCGCACTCCCGCGGCACCGTGAGATAAACGGGCCCCTTGGGCTCTGACATGGCCACTTGCAAAAGCCTGCTTACCAGGTAGCCGGGATTGTCCTCGTGCTCCATGCGGTGGTCCATCTTGGTGTACTGCCGCACGATCTCCCCCTGGTCCCGCGGTTCCTGGATCCATTGCACGGCGCTGTTGCGCGCCCCGGGCATGGAGCCCGGATAGGCTCGGGGCCCGTTGCCGGCCGTCATGAGCACCGGACACGACCCCCGCCATGCGTTGTGGATGCCTCCGCCGTAGTTGAACGTCCCCACGTCAACGTGGACGGAGGTCGCCGCCGGCTGGTTGGTGACCATGGTGTTGCCGATGGCGGCGTTCAGCGCCACGGCTTCGTGCAAGACGGTAACCAGACGGGGCGCGGGCCATCCCCGCGCGTGGGCCTTGGCGATGCTTTCCTGGTAGTAGGCCGTCTCCGAGCCCGACACGAAGAAGAGATTGTCTATACCGCCGAGCTTCATGGACGCGACGACGGCATCCGCCCACTCCTCTGCCTGGTAGGTTCCCCACCGCTGGTCAAATGCTTCGCTTCGTCCGTCGGCCATTTGAATTCCTCCTTCTTTGATGCACAGTTAGCTGTCAGCCGGCAGCTCTGAAACTTAACCGCAGATGCACGCAGATTGCCAACGGCAAAGAGCATAGCGGCCGAAAATGTTTCCTCGCAACTCGTTACTAACCTGGTGCCTGCTGGGCGCTGCCCCCTGTCTTTCTAATGTCTGTTCTCCGACCTCTGGCTCCTGGCGCCTAGCTCTGCTGGTAGAACTGGCCCATCTTGCTCGCCGCGCCCTCCTCGCGGAGCGACTCTTCGAACATCTTGCGGACCGCCGGGTCCTCGTCCTCGTACTCGATCTGGTCGCCCCCGTCCTTGACGCTCTCGTCGACCTTGAATTGCGTCATAAAGGCGTTCTTTCTGCTCCCCCAGCGAAGTGCCAGGTACCTGGCCGGCGAGGATCCGCTGTTGAAGTGCTGGTGGAACCACCGTTCGGGGGGGACCACGATGCTTCCTTCGTGCCAGTCGTAGCGCTGGATGGGAGATCCCTCGGGCCACAAAAGCGAATACCCCTGGCCGCCGATGATAATCACGTGGGCGCCCGCCCCGTGGCGATGGGCCTTTTTATAGGTTCCCACGGGAAACTCGGAGATGTGGGCCGCCATGGTGTTGTCGGACAGCTCAAAGGCGATGTTCTTTCCACCGGCGCCCCGTTCCTTCCACCCCTTGAGGGGGAAGGAGCGAACGTCGGGAACAAAATTCGTCTCCCAGATCCGCCTTGCCCACGACTGCCCCTTGCCCGAGAAGTAGCCTTCCCGGGCATCATATCGGTCCGTGAAACTGAAGGGAGCGTTGAGGACGAATTCCAGATTATGGAACAGGTTCATTACCACCGGGGCGCTGGTTACCGACAGGAACCGTGCGGGCTTTTCGCCGCTGCCGTTGAAGTGCTGCCGCCAGGCGTTGAGCGGCGGGGAAAAGAGGCTTCCCTCCTGCCACTCGAAGGTCTGTTTCGGCCCGCCCTCGTTCCAGATCGTGGTGGCGCCGTGGCCGCTTGCCACGTAGATCATCTCCTCGAACAGGTAGCGCTCGGGGTTCAGGTTCTTGCCCGGCGGGATCTCGCAGATATAGGCGTCGTTCACGTTGCCGGTGCCGACGAGGTTGAGGTAAACGCCCAGACCCTCCTTGCGGCGCCACGGCTTCAGCGGGACCCCGCGGATATCTTCGATATAGAAGTCCCGGATAACGGGGAGTCCCTCCGACTCAATCCACTGGTCGTAGCAGCTGGGGCGTTCAATGGATTTCTCTTCCATACCCGGCGTCCTCCGTGCACTGTCTTCACTCTCTTATGTCAAGACCGTGGGCTCTGTCAATCCGGCCCGGGGGACCGCTTGGGAGCGTGTCGCAAAGGGCATAGCGCGGGGCGCAAAGCGCCAAAGAAAGACAGCGAGCAGCATGCAGTCGGCAGCAAGCAGCAGAAAACAACAGGGGACCGGAGATGGGAGACCGGTGGGAGATTTCGAATTTCGGATTTGGAATTGCGATTTTGCATGAGGCCGGTCATCGGTCTCCGGCCGGTAACCCACTGCAGAGATCGCAGAGAATAAGAGAAAGAGTGTTAACCGCAGATTCACACCGATTAGCGCGGATTATTTTTACGGCCAATCTGGCCGGAAGGATACTCTTTTATCTGCGGGTATCTGCGTGAATCTGCGGCAAAAAGTCTTTTCTGACTTTTCTCTGCGCCCTCTGCGTCTTTGCGGTGAGATATCCGAAGCTTGATCGGCGTGAATCTCCGGTTAGAAGACGTTTTTGTGAACTTGGCGTACTTAGCGTCTTTCCCTCGACTATACTCGGGACCCTGAGCCAGTGGTTCGAGTTACCTCACCACCCTGAGCCTGTCGATGGGTCGAAGGGTGCGCGAGACGTTTTTATGCGCGTCGTGCTAGGCGCGCGGCGCTTTGCGTTTGGCGAGCCGGACGAGGATCTCGTCCATCCGTTGGAGCCCGGCGGCAAAATCCGCTACCTCCGAGAAACGGGCCTGCTGGTAGAGGCGGGTGAACTCCTGGAGCAGGGCCCCGGCCGGTCTGCCCACGGTCTGGCTGAATTCGTCCGGGGTTTGCCCGGGTCTCTTTCTGAAACCTCTCTTTTTTAGCAGGCCGAGGACACGCCGGTAGCGCTCCGCCGCTTCATGGGCGAGGGGAGCGGTCATCCCCGTGAAGAAAAACTTTTTCCGCTGGCGCCACACCCACCATGCCAAAACCAGCACCACGAGCAGAATTCCGTGCCTTTTCTGCTTCGCCGCGTCCAACCTGAACCAACGGCGGATCTTGGCCATGGAGACGGCCCGGTGTCCCGGGTCGAGCCACAAGGTGGGGCGCTTCAAGGCGGTGAAGAGACGATACTGATCGCCAAAGCCGAAATTGACCACGTAACGGTACCAGCGCATGCGCATAAAATCGATGAAGTGGGCCATGGAGGCGAAGATGGACTCCTGGCCCAGGCCGAAATAGGACGGGGTGGGATCCAGGGTGACCCATCCCTCGCCTTCGAGGTAGGCCTCGACCCAGCTGTGCGCGTTGGTCTGGCGAACCACGATGTAACCCCCGTAAGGGTTCCAGTCGCCCCCAATGTACCCGTTCACTACCCGCGCGGGTATGGCCAGCAGGCGCAGCATGACGGTCAGAGCGGAGGAAAAATACTCGCAGTCGCCCTGGCGAACGTCGAAGAGAAAACCGCTCAGAGGATCTCCCTTCTCCATGGCCAGACCCTTCAGCGAGTAGCGGTAGTTTCTTCGCAGGTATTGTTCCAAGGCCCTGGCCTGCTTTGACGGGTCGTCCATTCCGGCGGTCACTCGTTGGATGAGATTCCCGATGCGGGGATCGAGGACCGGGAGTTGGAGGAAACTGTCCCCTTGGGGTCGAGCCTCTCCCCCGGGGTCGACGCTGGACATAACGGTATAGGAGATTTGAAAAGGGAAGGGATAAGACGAGCGCAGGTTCCCCAGTGTATCGTGGTAGAGGTCCCGCAGGCGTCCCGCCACCGTAATCGGCCGCCCCAATGCAAACAGCGCCTGGGAGCCGGTGGGCTCCAGGATAATATCCTGTTGGACCATAGACCCCTTGGGGTGGGGTCCTTGCTCTACCATGTAGATCTCGCCCATGCGCTTGAGGCGGGTCAGGGTGGTCTCGCTCCTGTCCCAACGCATGCCGTCAAACCGGTCCAGTGAAATACCCCGCCAGTAAAGAGTTTTGCCCTTGAAGCGCTCGGTCTCCTGCATGTATACCCGCATGGCCACGGCGTTGTTTCTTTTGATCTCCGATACGTCGCCCAGGGACAGGCGATCGGAGAATCCGGTCATACCCACGCCACCGGCCCAGGAGTCGCCCCACAGGCCCGCGCCGAAGCGGGGAAGGGCAATGAAGAAAAACAGCATGAGGAGGAACAGGAAACAGCTGATTTTCCCTACAAGCCGAAACAACGGCCAGCCGAGCAGATGGATTTCCGCATCGGGGAGTTTTTTCGCGGTCTCCATGGCCTCTTTCAGGTGGAAGACCACGAGAACCCAGGGGGCGGCAAAGAGGTAGGCAACGAAGACCACGGCAAAAGAAAGCTCGACGCTCAAGGCCGCGGCGGCGACGACGCTGAAAAACGACAGAAGGTAGAGTTGGAGCCAGTCCCTCTGCTTCTTGGGCGCGGAGAGTTTGACGGCCTGGAGGGCAAGGAGAAAATGAACGAGCTCCTGAACGGGAGGCGCCTTGAGAATAAAAATCGAGAAGACGGTGAGGCCAAAAACCCCGAGCATGATCACGTTGGCCAGAGGGGCGGGTAGAAAGCCGGTGCCGCCCTTGGCATCGCCGAGCACCCCCAGGACAAAGGAGAAAGCCGCCAGCACCAGGTAGTGGTAGGCCAGCTCCCCGGTGAACAGCAGGCCCGTGAAGCCCAGGGACACCAGAAGGTAGGAAGAAATCAAAAAGATCAGATTGAAGCGCATGGGATTAGTGGCGAGTGGCCAGTGTTAAGTTTTCAGTCATTAGCGATCAGCTATTAGATATAAGTTTACAGCAGTTGTCGGATTAGGGTGTAGGGTCTTGGGTGTTGGGTATAGGGTCCGAACCTCCTCCCTACGGCCAACACCCTACCCCCTTCTTCCCCTCAGCACTTTTCACTCAGTACTGACTTGCTGCCTTCTGCCCACTGTCTTCCTGTTCTCTAAACGCTTAGCGCTACGCCCTTTGCGCTTTGCTGTTCTCACACCCTAACCACCTGACACGGCGGCAGGGACGCAGGCGTGACCGCGGCTCCGTGCAGGTAGATGCCCCCGCCTTCCCTCACGACCTCCTTCTGCCATTTTTCAAAGCCCTGGGTGTTGCAGGCGGGGGATGGAGATATCAAGGCCAAGAGGCGCAGGCTGGCCTCCAGGTGGCTTTCGCCGGCCCCGGCTCCGACGTGTTCCTCCCAAGTGGAAAAAGACACGGGCACACCCAGGCCGACCAGCTCCCGGACCAGGGTCGCGGCAACCTCCACGGCCGCTTCGAAGTCCTCTCCCTCACGTCCCCGGTTGTCAAAGAAAAGCGGTCTCGGCTGTTCGATCTCTTCGACAAATTCTTTCACCATCAACTGGCCCTGACGGGCCGAAGTGCGCCAATGAATCATCCTGTGGTCGTCTTCGGTGCCGGCGGGCCTCAGGCCCATGATCTCGTCGCCCCAACGCCACTTTCTGTTCCCGATTTGTTTCCTTCCCGAAACCAGGGAGCGGATCGCGGGGGTTGGTCTCTGTCCGGGAAAGACGACGAGGCTTTGAAAATAGGGAACGATACGGGTCTTTTCGAACAATCCGAAAGGAAACCGGGTCACCAGTTGCGTGGGTCCCAACCGGTAGCTTCCGCGCCGGTCCGCCTGCGCGAGGTAGTGGAAAGCCCGGCTCTCGCCGGGTCTTAGGCAAGGAATGTATCCCAGCGTACGCGGGGGAAAGAAGTCCCCCGAGTCACGAATGGTGAGGGAATAGGATATCTTTCGCTCGTGGGCATTGCGCACTTCCAGGACCGTGGCGAAGGGAATGCGAGCCGTCACCTCCGGAGGTAGATGGCGCGTGACGGCGATGCCGCGGAGCACCCGTTCCGATAATAGCCCCGACACGATCACCATGCCGAGGAGCAGTCCAAAAACGAGGTAAAAGAGATTGTGGCCCGTGTTGACGGCGATCAACCCGATGCTGAGCGCCAGGATGGAAAAGATCCACCCTTCGCGGGTGAAGCGCAGGCGGCGGTAAGGATAGAAAAACTTGAGCCACCGCCGGGGGCTGAGCGCCGGGCGGTCGAGGGTCTTTTGGAAACCCGTCATAGAGGGATAACGATCTCTTCGAGCAACGCCCGGAGAATACCTTCCGCCTGGCGCAGGTTGGCCGGCCCGCTGCCGACGTCTTTGAGAAGCAGCCGGTGGGCCAGCACGGGGACCGCCAGGTCTTTGATGTGGCGCGGGAGCACGTAGTCGTATCCGTCCAGGAGGGCGGAGGCCTGGGCCGCGCGGTACAGGGACTTGGTCGCCCGGGGGCTCCCGCCCAGGGCGATGGCGGGCGAGTTGCGGGTGGCCTCGACGATGTCGAGGATGTAACCCACCAGAGTCTGCTCCACCTTGACCTGCTCGACCCGTTGCTGCAGCGCCACCACTTCTTCGGCGCGCATGACCGGTTTCAACTCCCGGGGGAGATGGCCGTTGGTCAGGACCTCCCGTTCCGCCTCCCGGTCCGGGTAACCGAGCGAGATGCGCATGAGAAACCGGTCCAGTTGGGATTCGGGAAGGGGAAAGGTGCCGGCAAACTCCGCGGGGTTTTGCGTGGCCAGAACCATGAAGGGGCGGGGCAGCGGGTAGGTGGAGCTGTCCAGGGTCACCTGGCCCTCGTTCATGGCTTCCAGCAGCGCGCTTTGCGTGCGCGGCGTCGACCGGTTGATCTCATCGGCGAGAACGATGTGATGAAAAATGGGCCCCGACTTGAGACGAAAGGTTTGGGAAGAAGGCTCGTAGATGACGGTGCCAAGAAGATCGGACGGAAGGAGATCGCTGGTAAACTGTATGCGTTGAAAAGAACACTCCAGCGACGTGGCCAGGGAAGATGCCAGGGTCGTCTTACCGACCCCCGGCACATCCTCGATCAAGAGGTGTCCCTGCGCAAGGAGACTGATGATGGCCAGGCGGATGCTATCGTCCTTACCGCGAATGACCTGGCTGACGTTTTCGATCAGGGCCGTTAGGCTTTCCGACATAAGCGATCCGATGCGGCAAAAAGTGCGAGCGGGAAGGGCTGCCTCCGAAAAATGCTTGAGCGTGCCGAAAGATTTGAAGCAATCGGTGTGCCACAAAGAGCGCTTCCGGGTCTTTTGAATCGATGGTTTATTGCGTTCTAACCCATTGAAATAACGAGGTATTATTTTACATGCCGCCTGACGTACATGGACAGTTGGCGAGAAAAGGACAGCCGCGCTCCAAAGGGTCAAAATTTGCTCCAGGCCGTTGAAAAAGGCCTATCTGTTTCCTTGCGCCCAATCGCCTCGCTCCAACGAACTAGCGGAGTACGCCTCCGCTTGTCGATCTCTCGTGCGCCCCTCGAATGAGCTCGCGCCGAAGCCTCGCACCTGGAACCTTGTGGCCCAGTCCGGGAATAGGCGTTTTTTCCCTGACAAGGGAATGAACCATGGTTGGGCGGGCGCCCCTGCCGGTCAAGCCGTTCATGCATTGGCTGCGGCCCGACCCTGCGCACAACGCCGCATCTCGCATGTCCTCGATGGAGATGCGGGGTGAACATGGATTGAACCGACAGGTGCCCTGTGGCATATAAAATCTGTGACGACCTCCTGGTTGCAGCTCTCTCTCAAGGCCAATCCGGCCGCACTGGATACCATCGCGAACTTCTTAATCGAAAGGGGATCTCCCGGAGTTTTGCTCAAGGAGGGAGAGGTCCGAGCCTTTTTTCCCACCGGACACAGCTCCGTCACTCTGAAAAGAGACATTCGCCGGTTTTTGAACGGCATCGGCGAAATTTATCCCGAGGTGACGGGACAACCGCTGCGCTGGACCATACTCAGAGACAAAAACTGGAAAAATTCCTGGCGGCGATTCTTTACTCCCCAGAGGATCGCCAAAAGCCTCCTGGTCACGCCGCCGTGGCACAAAGTGGAAAAGACGGAGCGGCGCAAGGTGATCGAGATCGAGCCCGGCATGGCCTTTGGCACGGGTACCCACCCCACCACGCGGGGTTGTCTTGAGTTTTTGGAAGAGGTCGTGCGCACGCGGTCACAGTGCCTGAACGCCCTCGACGTGGGTACGGGATCGGGGATCCTGGCGATCACCCTGGCAAAGCTGGGGGTGAAGAGTGTCGTTGCCCTGGACATCGACCCCGTTGCCATCAAGGTGGCCACGGGCAACGTCAAGCGCAATCGGGTGGACGGAAGAGTGCTGTTGTCCAGCTCACCCTTTGAGAGGTTCAAGACGACCTTTCAGGTCGTCGTGGCCAACTTGACCGCCGAGACCATCGTGGCCATGGCCCCCCAGCTGAAAAGGAAAGTCGCACGCGGCGGGGTTCTCATCCTTTCCGGTATTCTTGGACCCAAGGAAAAAGAAGTCCTCGCGCATTTTCCCAAGCCCTTCGTTTTGCTGCGTCGCAAAGAAAATAAAGGCTGGACGACGTTGGCCTTGTCCAAAGGAACCTGAGGGTGTCTCGCTTTTACCTCGCCGGAGAAAAGATCCAAAGCGGGAACGCCACCCTGGAGGGGGCCGAACTGGATCACATGAAGACGGTGCTCCGGCTGAAGCCCGGCCAGAGCGTCATTCTGTTTGACGACCACGGCTGGGAGCACTTGGCGCGCATTCGCTCCTACGGTGATCGCAGCGCGGAACTGGACATCTTAAAATCGTACCGCCCCGATCGCGAGTCTTCACTGGAGATCACCTTGGCGCAGGCGGTGGGCAAGGGCGAAAAGGTGGATTGGGTGGTGGAAAAGGCCACGGAGCTGGGCGTGCAGGCCATCGTTCCTTATTTCTCCACTTACACGGTCCCGCAATTGGACGCCGAAAAAGCCGACAAAAGGCGCCTTCGCTGGGAACGCATTGCCCTGAGCGCCGTGAAACAGTCCGAGCGAACCCGGATTCCCGAAATCCACGAGCCGTGCGAGTTCCGGGAGCTGATCCAGCGTCCCTGGACCGCGGAGTTGAAGCTCCTCTTTTGTCCGGGAGACTTCAATGCCGGGATCCATGGGATCAAAGGGGACCGGCCCCAGGCGGCTTCCGCCCTCCTGGTCATCGGTCCCGAGGGAGGCTTGACGTCGGAAGAAATCCTGGAAGCCGAAAGGCACGCCTTTCGGACGGTCAGTTTGGGAAAAAGGATCCTGAGGACCGAAACCGCCGCGCTGGCGGCGGTGGCCGCCGTGCAGCTCCTCTGGGGGGATCTGGGGGGCGGGGCGGATGCAAAGCGGGGATAGTGTTAAGTGACTAGTGTTGAGTGTTAAGGGAAAAGCGACGAGAGAAGATGTTCACGGCAGAGACGCAGAGTACGCAGAGAAATTACAGAAGGCAATTAACCGCAGATTCACACAGATTCCCGCAGATTCTTTTCCGGCCAATCTGGCCGGACAGAAATCTCTTTTATCTGCGAGCATCCACCTATACCTCGGTCAGGTTCTTAAAGAATCTGCCGCACCTGCACGGAGGAAAAAGTTTTTGCCCGTTCGCTGGAAGGCGATTGGGCAAAAGGGCCTGCCGCCTGTGGAGTACCGGGCATCAACTTCACGGGGCTCGCCCCGTGGCGTAACCCATCGGTGGAGACTGCCCGTCGCAGATGTGGATAATACTCCACGGGGCTCGCCCCGTGGAGTAACCCCTCGGTGGAGACTACCCGTCGCAGATGTGGATAATACTCCACGGGGCGAGGCTTTTTGTTTGTCGTCGTCTTCCGACAAACAAAAAATCCGGCCCCTGGGCCTCCGCAGTCCGTCCTCCGAAATCCATCATCCGCGCTAATCTGCGAAAATCTGCGGTTAAGTATCCGAACTGATGACTGAAAACTGTGAACTGACAACTCATTACAAAAGACGTAAGATTGACAACTTAACACTTGTCCCTTGACACTCTCCCCTTGCCACTTCCCACTTGCCCACGGGGGCCAGTTCCATTAGCATATAGGTAAGGTTATGAAGTGTCCCAAGTGCGGATTCCTCACTTTCAACGATCTGCCGAGCTGCAAGCGCTGCGGGGCCGATTGGACGGCGGAGCGGGCCCAGCTAGAGAAGTGGTTCCGCGTGCGGACGCCGCCGGCGGCGGAGCCGCCCCGGAGGGAGGTCAAACCAGAACCCCCCCGGGAATCAGTCCAGGACGCCGTGGCGGTTCGCGCCGAAAAGATCGAGGCAGAGACCGTCGCTCAGGAACCGCTCGAGGCGTCCCCTGGAGAACCTACCGAGGAGCCTTCTGAAGATCTGACCGGAATAGACTCGCCCGAATCCTCAACCGAGACCTCCCGGGAAGATTCGCTGGAGGTTCTCCCGGTATCCCTCGCCCAGGAGCGTCCGGAGGAAGAAACCGCAGATCAGGAACCGGGCGAGGCATCCGCCGAAGGTCCCTCTCAAGATCCGACCGAAATGGCCACGACCCATTCGACAACGGAGACCTCCCGGGAAGATTCACTGGAGGATCTCCCGATATCCCTCGCCCAAGAGCGGGCGGAGGAAGTGACTGCCGATCACGAACAGATCGAAGCGTCCACCGAAGAACCCGCCGGGGAGTTTTCTCAGGATCTGACCGAAATGGCTCTGGAGGAATCATCCGCGAAGTCCTCACCGGAAGGTTCGCCGGAGGAGTTTCGAGAATCCCTTCCCCAGGAGCAAGTGGAGGAAGAGACGGCCGTTCTGGAGCCGGTCGAAGCGTCCACACCCGAATCCCGAGCGGAGATCTCCGCGGAAGATTCGTGGGAGGAGTTCCGAGAATCCCTCGCCCGAGAGCGGCCGCAGGAAGAGACCGCTGGTCAGGAGCTGCTCGAAGCGTCCACGGAGGAACCCGCCGAGGAGCCCTCACAACATCTAACCGAAATGGTCTTGGCCGAATCTTCAGGGGAGATTTCCCAGGAAGATTTGCCGGAGGTGCTCCGGGAATCCCTGACGCCGGCGCATGGAGAGCAAGCGAGTGCCGATCAGGAGGCGTTCGAAGCGTCCGCCGAAGAACTCGCCGAGGGGGTTTCTGAAGATTTAACCGAAATGGCCCCACCCGAACCCTCGATGGAAATGCCCCGGGAGGATTCTCCGGAGGAATTCCGGGAGTCTCTACCCCGGGAACAGGCGGAGGAAGAGACAGCCGATCAGGAAGTTCTCGAAGCGTCTGCCGAAGAACCCGCCGAGGAGACTTCTCGATATCTGACCGATGCCGTCTCCGAGGAGGCCCCGCCCTCGGACGGGTCGGAGACCGAGCCCCGATTTGAATCGACGGACCGTCGGCCCGGGATGGCCGCTGCCGAATCTCCCCCCGAAGATTCGCCGGAGGAAATCCGGGAACCCGTCCCGCCGGAGACGGGGCCTCGGCCCGAGCCGCCAGAAGACCGCTCCGAGGAGCCCCCGGTGGCACCGTCGTCCGTCGATGAGGACTTCGACCGGCTCTACGAGATTCTAAAGAAAAAGGAAGCGGAGGAGGAACCCGGAGAAGAGACTGGGGAGAACCCAGCGGAAAAGACCGCGGACAACCCGCCGGAAGAGACCCGGGACCAGGCGATGGAGGAAACCAGGGTCGAGATCGAAGCACCGGCCGTGAAAGAGCTCCACGAGGGGCCCGTGGCGGCGCCGGTTGGGGAAAAGCCTGCGCGGGGAGGGTTTTTCCGGCGCTGGTCCGCCTTCTGTATCGACCTCCTCGTTGTCTACGCTCTTTCCGTTATTCTCTATTATCTACTCTACACGGCTTACCATGCGGGCCTTACCGTCAGCGGGCGGCAGGTCAGGGTGGAGCACGTGGTCTTTTTTATACGCCTGTTTGTGCTGGCATGGATTTGCATGGTGACCGGGTACTACGTCCTGCTGCCCGGCATGAGCGGCATGACCGTCGGCAAGTGGCTCCTGGGACTCCGCATCGTCGCGGCCAACAACGCGCCCATTTCCTACCCCCAGGCCTTGCTCCGTTGGTTGGGGTACGCGGTGTCGGCCCCTTTAGCCCTGGGGTTTCTCTGGGTTCTCATTAATCGCGAGAAGAGATCATGGCACGATCTCCTGGCCGGGACGTGGGTGGTGAGGGAGCAAAGGGTGTAGCGCAGAGCGCCGGAAGTCAGAGGTCAGAGGTCAGAAAGACAGCTAGCAGCAGGCAAAAAGCAGCAAAGAGCCGCAGATCAGAGATCAGAAAGAGAGCGGGCAGCAAGCGGTAAGCAGCAAGAGACTCCAATCTGAGTACTGGGAACTGCTAACCCTAATCCGACATTGTACTGCAATGAAATAGCGCTCAGGGCCGCTTGGGGCGCCGACCACAAGGCCGCGCTGCTTGGCTCGATAACTTCACCATTGGTGAGAGATCCACATGGTTCCCGGAATTGTGCTCCGCCTTTAGGGGACTGTCGTAACCAGTATTTTAGCCAATATTTATTGTAGGATTAGGGCTAACTGACAACCGATTACTGAACGCGCAACACTCATGAGTTCGCAGCTGATATCTGACCTCCGAGTTATGACCTCTGGTTCCTAGCCATGGCGAATCTAAGATTCGGCATCATCTTGGATCCCATTGGGGCCATCGACATCGACAAGGACACGACCTTCGTCCTCATGCTCGAGGCCCAGAAGCGAGGGCACGAGCTCCACTACATGGAGATGGGAGATCTCTTCATCCGCGACTCGGTTCCCCACGCGGCAGCGCGTCCGCTCCAAGTGAAGCGGGGAAAGCCCCATTTTTCGTTGCAGGGTGGGGCCGTCTGTCCGCTGGACTGGTTCGACGTGGTCCTGATGCGGAAGGACCCCCCTTTTGACCTCCAGTATTACTTCATGACCCACCTGCTCAGCCTGGTGGACCCGCGCCGCTGCCTCGTGGTCAACGACCCCCACGGGCTCAGGGAGGCGACGGAAAAGCTCTATGCCCTGAACTTTCCCGGCATCATCCCGCCCTCCATCGTAACGAACAACGTCGCGCGTCTTAAGGCCTTCATGGACGAACAGGGCGGCGAGATGATCGTCAAGCCGCTGGAGGGCTGCGGGGGCCACGGCGTTTTTTATCTCAATCTCAAGGACCGAAACCTGAACGCCGTACTGGAGCTTGTCACTCTGGACGGGAAGATCCCGGTCATGGGGCAGCGCTACCTGCCGGAAATTCGCCGGGGGGACAAGCGGGTGATCGTCTTGAACGGCGAGCCCATCGGCGCGCTTCTACGCGTCCCCACGGAAAACGAAAACCGCGCCAACCTCCACGTGGGGGGCTCCTCCGTAAAGGGCGAGATCACCCCCCGGGACCGGGAGATCTGCCGGACCCTCGCCGAGCCCTTTAAAAAACTGGGCCTTTACTTCGTCGGTCTCGACGTCATCGGCGACTATGTCACCGAGGTGAACGTCACGAGCCCCACCTGCATCCAGGAGATCGACGCCCTCGACGGCGTCCGGCTCGAAGCCCAGGTCGTCGACTTCATAGAAAAGAAGGCCAGCAAGCTGGAACGCTGAGCCGGGGGCTTGGGTGTAGAGTTTAGACTCCATTCCCCTCTACGCGCTGCACTTTACCCCCGCTTTCGTGTCTCCGACACCTGGTTGCTGACTGCTGATATCTTTATCCTCGATACTGACCGTTGAACGCTTTCCTTTCTGGCCCCCCCCAATTTTACTGATTTGTGATCTATGACTTCAGGCCTCAGGCGTAAGGAGTGAAGGGAAGGTTGGTCGGTATCCATCCGGCGGACCTGGCTCCTGCCTGAGTCCCGGGGTGCTGGGTCACGAGGCTCCAACCCAGCCAATAACGTTTGCAAAACACGCCCACGACATGATAACAAGACACAATTCTCCAGCGGATCATTTCACACATCTTCTATTCCATGGGGCCAGGTAGCTCAGTCGGTAGAGCAGAGGACTGAAAATCCTCGTGTCGGCGGTTCGATTCCGTCCCTGGCCACATCCGCCCTTTTCCGTTTATCGAGTTTATATGGTTTTTGGGTTCAGGCGCACTTCTCCTTCGATTCCTTCCACTGGTGGGTGATGCCACCGCGCGCCAGGTGGGGCCCAATGCGTCCCCCTGTTTCCTCGAAGCTTTGCCCCGACCATTTTTGACCATTCCGTATCTTTATTTGACGCGGTGGGCGGAGCCATGCGAACTTTTTCCACTCCCAGCCACTTACCAGGACTGGCACGGTCTATGCTTTGACTCTATGGAGAAGCGGAAGACGCGTACAGGAGGGCATGCAAGGGTACAGTCACGCACATCCTCCGGTACGATCTTGGGTGCAAAGCGGAACGACATTGGTATGTGGCTCATAAACAAGCAGAATTTCGTGGCGCCGCACGAGGACGCAGTTTCCGTCGTCGATGAGGGATCCGAGCTCGTCGGTAATTTCCGTTTTGCCGGCACCCTCGTTGTGAAAGGGAAACTCAAGGGCAAGATGATCTACGGGGATACCCTGCTCGTTGCCGATACGGGCGAGGTGGAGGCGGATTGCCGTGTCAATAAAATGATTTTAAAAGGCCGGCTTCAAGGCGACGTCAGGGCCAGAGAGCGGTTGGAGCTCCGGCCGACGGCCCGCGCCAGCGGCAGCATCACCACGCCTTTACTTGCCATCGAAGAGGGAGCGGAGTTGACCGGCGAGGTCAAGATCATGGGAGGGCCGGCGGAAGTGATCCCCGCCGTCGTCGAGGAAGCCGCCCCGTACGGCATGGTCCTCGCCCCGTTGGCGGCGACAGGCTGCTCTCTATCTTCCCTCGTGTCCTTGGGCCCTTGGCGCAAATAGCCCCGTAGATACCAGCCGGCCAGCCCCCACCCTTCCCTCATTTGATTTTATGATGCTGCGAAAGATCCCGTGAGCGCGTGGCAACCGGCGCGAGGCCGCAACGGAATCATCCCTACCGCTGGGCGATTCCAAACCTGGCCCCAAACAGTCTAGCCACCGTTGCCATTCCCGTCATGATCAGAACCATCAGAATGCCCAGGGCGGCAACGTACTGGTACTGCCCTCCATCCCAAAGGTCGAAAGCCAAAATAGACATCACAATGCTGTCATGGGAATAGAGCAAAATAGAAGTAGAGAGTTCCCGCAAAGAAACAATGCTGATATAAATCCATCCCGCCATGAAACCGGGCAAAAGCAATGGAATGACAACCCGACCGAAGGTTTGAATCCATGAAGCCCCGCTGATGTGCGATGCTTCCTCCAGCTCTTTGCTGATTTGGACCATGCTGCCGGTGGCGGCCCGGATGCCGTAGGGCAGGTTCCGGGTAACGTACGCGATGAGGAGTATCCACAGCGTACCATAGACGGGCACCGGGAGCATCAAATAAACCCAGATCAGGCTCACTCCCAGGACGATGCCCGGTATGGTGATCGGCAAAAATGTGACGCTCTCGAGGACGCCGCGGCCTCGAACCTCGCTCCTGACCGTGATCCAGGCAATGACGGAGGTCAGGAGCATGGTAAAGGTGGCCGTTCCAATAGAAAGGAGCATGCTGTTTTTGAAAGCGGCCAGCGCCCTCGGGTAATTGATGACAAAGAGGTAATTGTCAAAACTCATCTTTGCCAGCATCTCGCGCGATGGAACCGCATAAAAAGGGACAAGGGAGGCCCACAGGAGCACCACGAGCGGTAGAACCACGGCGGTAAAGAAGATCGCCAGGGAGGTGGAAAGGGTGACCCAGCGCCAGGCTCCCAGGTCAAGTACCCTCGGCCGGTACCCCCTGCCGGTGATGGTCACGTAGCGCTCTCCGCTCTTGGTCGCCTTTTGGTATAGCACGATGCCGATGACGCTCACGATCATCACGCTCACCGCGTAGGTTCCGGCCAGGCCCAGATCCGAAGGAAAGCCGGTGATAGCGAAGTAGATTTTGGTGGTGAACAGGTAAATGCCCGCAGGGGAGCCCACCAGTGCCGGAACCTCGAACGCCTCGATGCCTCGAACGAACATGAGGAGCAGCACGCTTAACATCGCCGGGCGCAGCACGGGGAGGGTGATGCGCTTAAAGGTTGTCCAGATGCCCGAACCTGCAACCATGGAGGCTTCTTCCAATGAAGGGTCCGTGGAACGAAACCCGGCGGACATGAGGAGAAAAACGATCGGGTAGTCGTGAATGGCTTCCACCCAGATCATCCCCGCGATGCTGTATATGTTGAACGGCGGCGACGACAGGCCCAGGAGCTGCATGAGCGTCAAATTGACGAGCCCGATTTTGGGGCTCAGGAGAAGGATCCACGCGATGGTATCGACGATGCCCGGGATCAGGTAGGGCACCAGCGCCATGACGACAAACGCCTTTCTGAAGGGAGTGTTGGTTCTCTCGCTGATCCAGGCCAAATAGGTGCCGATGGCCAAGGTAAAGACGGAGGTCCCCGCGGCGTATTTGAGCGAGTTCCAGAACAGGACATAGAACTCGATGTCGCCGTAGGCGCTTGTGTAGTTGTTCAGGGTAAAGACGGCGCCGGGCTCGCCGATGGGAGCGCTGCGCAGGCTCCCGAAGAGCAGCATGAGGATCGGTACCCCGGCCAGATAGAAAACCGCCGCCGTGCAGCCGAGGATGATGATGGCGGGGGAGCTCAAGAAACGCTTGAGGTGGGAAGCGGGCTTATTAAGCGACCGCAATGCTCTCAACATAGAGCCCTCCGGGGCGTGGGGCCGCCCCCCGGCCGGGGCCCCCCGGGCCGTGCGCCCGGCCTAGGCCGGGCGCACGGCGGCCGTTGTCCTATTGAGCGGGTTCACGGGACCGCCCCTGGTTTAGGGCTGGTGCAGCAGCAACCGATTAAAACGCTTCACCAGATCTTTGTAGTTGTCGCCCCATTTATCCGGAGAAGGTGTCACCGTGGGCCTGTCCCCGATGTCGTCGGGACCCAGGTTGCCAAAGGTTTTGTGGCTCACCCATCGACCGTGGCCCTGCATGATTGTCTGGCCCTTCTTCCCCAACAAGAAATCAGCAATCAGAGCAGCCGCATGGGGATGAGGCGGATGGGCCGCCATGTAAATGGGTACGAGGGATTTTACCGGGACAAACGGAGTGGGAAAAGTGTAGGCTACCGGCGCCCCCTCTTTCTTCTTGAGAATGGCTTCTTGGTGGTACGCGTCGATCTGGATGGGAATCTCACCGGCCGCCACCAGCCCGGAGAGGAGCGAAGCGCCTCTTCTCACCTGAAGGTTGTGATCACCGATCCTCTTGGCGATGGCCTGGCCTTTTTCTTCGCCGTAGTGGTCCATAAGGGCGGCAAGCCAATCGTAGGATTCCGAGTGTATCCCGAGCTTTCCTTTCCACTTGGGATCGGTGAGGTCTTCTATGGACTGCGGGGCTTCTTTGGGGTCGATGAGCTTCGTGTTGAACAGGAAAACCTGAGGCGTGGCGAAGATCCCGTTGAAGTACCCTTCCTCGTCATAGAAGCCGGGGCGCAGAAACTTGCGATACGGGGTTCGATAACGCATGAGCGCGCGCGCTTTTTTCAGGGTGTTAATGGTCATGACGCGTGTATTGAGCACGTCGTACCGGTACGCCCGGGACCGGTACTCTGCTAGAATGCGAGTCAGGTGCGCGTCGCTCCCCCCCGTCATGGGCTGGACCTTGATAAAGGGGTACTCCGCCTCGAAAGCGTCTATGATCTCCTGGGCGTATTTCCTGTTCATGGCCACGTACCAAACGACGGAACCTTCCTTTTTGGCGCCCGCGACGAGACGCGCCTGGCGTTGTTCCGTGGGCAATCGGTTGATCTCGTCCAAAAGCTCTTCCGCGGTCTGCGCCGCAGGGGCGGGAGCGGGCCAGATGGTCAGGGTCGTGAGGGATATGAGGAAAAACCGGGAAATGGCAGCTATCATTGTGTCCTCCTTTCGCGTTAGGACCTGACCGTTAGGGACGACAGAAACGTACCGCCTGCAACAGACGGGGACCCGGCCGGGGCGTGATGCGCCGGTTAGCGCCTCTGTGGTGAGTCTGCGGCAGCCGGCATACCACGAAAATCGCGTGGGAGGGCGGCGCTTGGTCCCGCTTTCGACGGCGGGCTAGATCCTAGTTTAAATCAGCGCCGGCAGTCAAACGGAAAGTTCACAGGCGTCAACGTTCCCCCGGGGGCGCGGCCCGCCGGAGGCTCGGGGCGGTTGTAATTCTCCCTGTTCATGAGGTATGGAGGGGCACGGTGCTCGGGAAAGGGGGCTCCCCATGGCGGAAAAGCTGACGGTTGCAGGTTTCCAGCAGATGAAGCGCGAGGGCAAGAAGATCGTGGCCGTGGTCTGCTACGATTACCAGGCGGCCCAGATCGTCGACCGGGCCGGCGTGGACCTGGTCTCGGTGGGCGACAGCCTGGGTTTCCGTTTCCTCGGGCAGGCCACACATCTCGAGGTCACCCTGGATCAGATGGTGTTGATGTGCCTGGCGGTGAGCCGCGGCGTCAAGCGCGCCGTCGTGAGCTGCGACCTGCCCTTCGGCCCGGTTCAGGAAGGCCACGCACAGGCGCTCGGCGCGGCCATTCGCCTGGTCAAGGAAGGCCGCGCCGAGATGGTCAAGGTGGACGGGGCCGCGGATTATCCCGAGGTGGTCAAGGCCGTTTCGCGGGCAGGCATTCCCGTTTTCGCGCAGTTCGGGTTTACGCCCCAGACGAGCCAGGCCTTCGGCGGGTTCGACAAGATCACCGACGCCATCAGGAGCCAATTCCGCCAGAAGCTCGTCGACGAGGCCAAGATGCTGGAAGAGATGGGCGCCTCGTGCCTGGACCTTACCAACGCGGGCATCGAGCTCTCGGGGGTCGTTGCCCGCTCGGTTTCGATCCCCGTCATCGGCGGCTTCAATACGGGACCGGACACGGACGGGCACGTTACGGTGCTTTACAGCAGCATCATCGGATACGGGGTGGATGGTATCGATCGGGAAGGGGACCGCTACGCCAACGTAGGCCGGACCATCTTCGAGGCCACCCGGGTCTATGCCGACGACGTTCGCTCCGCGCGGCTGGTCAAGGGCACGGCAGCGAGACCGCTTTCCTAGGCGAGGAGCCGGCCGACGGCCCTGCAGAAACCGCAGTCGCATGGTTTCCGAAAGGAATATCGAGAGTGTCGCAACAGGCGGCAGCGAAGCGAGTCTACCATCGATAGGGAGCTAGAAGTGGAGCATGCTATGGGGACTGCATTGAAAGACCGGGTGGCCGTCATCACCGGTGGGGCGAGGGGCATGGGCCGGGCCTATGTGCGGGGCTTTTTGGCCGAAGGGGCCAAGGTGGTGGCGACGGACCGGTCGTGGGCGGGCGAGGACGTCTTTAAGAACGAGCTGGCGGCGCACGGAAGCGACGTTTTGACGGCGGAGATGGACGTCACCCGGGACGACCAGATCGACCGGACCTACCAGGCCGCCCTGGACAGGTTCGGGACCGTAGACATTCTCATCAACAACGCCGCGATGCGCCAGCGCGACCTGTTCCCGCCCGCGGGGCGGGTGACGACCCTGGAAACCAAGGACTCGGACTGGGAACGGCTCTTCGCGGTGAACCTCTTCGGCGTTCTAAAGGTGATCCGGCGCTTCATCCGGCCCATGATCGAGAAGCGCAGGGGCAGCATCGTGAACGTCGTCAGCAGCGGTATCCTCCATTTCTCCCGGGGCGGCGGGTACATGGCGCTCAGGCCCAACAGCCGGGAGATGCCCTACATGTCCTCCAAGGCCGCCCTGGCCACCCTGAGCTTTTACCTGGCCGATGAGGTGAAGGAACACAACGTGGCCGTCAACGTCGTGATCCCGGGCCACGCGCGCACCACGGGGTTCGACGAGCAGAACCGGGCGCGCCTCGCGGCGGGGGCCAATCCGGGGCGCCAGCCCGTTGTCCCCGAACACATGGTGCCGCTGGTTACGTACCTGGCCTCGCAGGACGGGAGCGGGGTGACGGGCAGGATGTTCGACGCCATGGTCTGGAATATGGAGCATGGCCTGGGAGGCGAGGAGCAATGGCTCGATCGGTCCTTTACCTACGAATCTCTGCGCTCCAAGAGCTAGTCTTCGCCGGGGGCCGGCATTGGCCGGCAGCACGAATCTAGAGAAAGTCCAGCACGGCGCGGTTGAATTCCTCGGGCACCTGGGTGGGAACGAAGTGGTCTGCGTCGAGAACCACCAATTTGGATCCCTTGATGAGCCGGTGGGTCTCCTCTCCCATCTCCAGGGCGTTGGTTTGGTCCTTTTTTCCCCAGATGACAAGCGTCGGCGCCGTGATATAGGGCAACCGGCGCACGGTGTTGTAACGGATCCTATTCAGGTTGTCGTTCATGTGGCTCAGGATTTTCCCGTAGGCCTCCAGGGCGCCCGGGATCTGGGTCTTGGCGTAGTCCTCCTCAGTCCAGCGCTCCAGGTTGCCGTGGTAGGATGGGTTTGTCCGCGCCGCGTGCTGCTGGCGGATGGTTTCCCGGGTGGGAGGCTTGAACTCGGTCATGCTCGGGAGGGTCCTCGGCCTAAGGCCGCCGCTGTCCACGAGGACCAGCCGGTTGACGCGGTCGGGGCTCTCGTAGGCGAAGACCGAGGCGACCCAGCCCCCCATGGAGTGGCCTATGATATGGGTCTTCGCAAGTCCGAGGGCGTCTTGAAACTCACGGACGTGGTCGACGAGATACGCAAAAGAGTATTCGCGGTCGAACCGGTCTCCTTTTCCCCAACCCAGGCAATCCATGGCCAGAACCCGCAGCTTCGTGGAGAGGGGCCCGATGTTGAGGCGCCAGTTGTCGGCCCCGCCGCCGAAGCCGACACCGTGCAGGAGGATGGTCGGGGCGCCGGTGCCCGCCTCCAGATAGCGGGTTTTCCCGTGGCTCAACTCAACGTATTTCTCGCTGTAGGGGGTATTTTCGACGGCCACCGTGTTACATTAGCAGCCTGGGGGCAAAGCGCAAGGCGCGGAAGGCCAGAGGCTGGAAATCAGAGGTCAGAGATCTGAGGTCAGATGTCGGAGGGCGAAAAGACAGTTGGCAACAGGCAGCTTGGCTGCCAACTGCTTGCTGTTTTTCTATGGTTCACGCTTTGCACTTAGCGCTATGCGCTTTGCAGCGATAGGGCGGGACTCTGTTCCGGCAGGGGTTTTCCCCGGCTCACCGCCTCCGCTACGATTGCCAGGCGCGTTGGGCCGGGTCTGTCGGCCGGGCTGCCGTCGCCCGCATAGAGCCACCGGACAATGCCCGACCGGTCGACCACCATACTCGAAGGCCGCGCGATAAAGCCCCGCTTGTCGCTCGCCCTGACCGCGCCTGCCTTACGGATCAGGTCGCCGGCGGGATCGCAGAGAAGCCGGATGGGAAAGGGATCCACGGGCATGCCGGGCCGGTCCTCAGCGCTATCCTCGATGACCCGGGCCCGGAGTTTTTTCCCCTCCTCGGCGCCCTGGACGCTGATCCCGAGGATCTGGATGCCCCCGGGCCGGTATTTTTCCGCTTCGTAGACAAAGGCCGTGACCTGGGCCCGACACCAGGGTCAGAAGCGGCCCCGGTAGAAAAAGGCGACGCTGGCGGGCGATCGGGAAAAGATCGCCGGGAACTCCACCCACAGACCGTCAATATCCTGGAGGCGTCCCGCGGGAAAGACCTGTGCTACAGTGATACCGGCCATGCTCGATTCCCTTCGTGTTTAGTCGGTAAGTTCGTCACTTGATAACTTGCAGTTTTTTGCCCACTTTGCAAAAGGCGGCCAGGGCGGCGTCCAGGTGCTCTTTTTCATGGGCGGCGGATACCTGAACCCGGATGCGGGTCTGCCCCTGGGGGACCACGGGATAGGAAAAACCGATGACGTAGATCCCTTCCTTCAGGAGCTCGTCGGCCATGGTCGTAGCGAGCTTGGCGTCGTAGAGCATGATGGGGACAATGGGATGGCTTCCCGGTTTGATGTCGAAACCCGCCGCCGTCATCTCCCGGCGGAAATAACGCGTGTTCTGTTCAAGCCTGTCGCGCAGCCGGGTGCTTGAGGAAAGAAGCTCCAGGACCTTGATGCCGGCGGCCACCAGCGCAGGCGGGAGGGAGTTGGAAAAGAGGTAGGGCCTGGAGCGCTGCCGCAACAGCTCGATCAGATCCCGTCTCCCCGTGGTGAACCCCCCGCTGGCGCCTCCCAGGGCTTTGCCCAAGGTGGATGTGTAGAGGTCGATCTCGCCCATCACGTTGTGGAACTCCGCCGAGCCCCGCCCTGTCCGCCCGAGTACTCCCGTGGCATGGGAATCGTCGACCATGATCATGGCCTGGAACCGCCTGGCCAGGGGAACGATCCGGTCCAGTGCCGCCACGTCGCCGTCCATGCTGAAGACGCCGTCGGTGGCGATGAGTTTGATCTCCGAGCCTGCGGCGCTTGCCAGTTGTTTTTCCAGATCCGCCATGTCGCCGTGGGCGTAGCGGTAGCGCGCGGCCTTGGATAGCCTGATCCCGTCAATGATCGAGGCGTGGTTGAGGGCATCGCTCACGACGGCGTCCTTTTCGCCCAGCAGGGTTTCAAAGAGCCCGCCGTTGGCATCGAAGCACGAGGTGTAAAGGATGGCGTCCCCGGTCCCGAAAAATCGGGCGATGGACTGCTCCAGCTCCCGGTGCAGGCTCTGGGTGCCGCAGATGAACCGCACCGAGGCCATGCCGAAACCGTATTCTCGAAGCGCCCGGGTGGCCGCTTCGATGATCTCCGGATGGTTGGCGAGGCCGAGGTAGTTGTTGGCGCAGAAGTTGAGGACCTCGCCGCTGCCCGCAACCCGGATGTTGACCCCCTGGGGCGTGGTGAGAACCCGCTCGTCCTTGTAGAGCCCTTCCGCCCGGATGCGGTCCAGCTGGGTCCGGTAGGAGTCGGGGGCGTCGGGCACGGTGGTTACTCCCAATCCAGGAGGACCTTGCCGCAGTTCCCCGATTGTATGACGGCGAAGGCTTCCCGAAATTCGTCGACGTGGAATCGGTGGGTGATGACGGGGGCAACGTCCAGGCCGCTGGTCAACATCTGGGCCATCTTGTACCAGGTCTCGAACAGCTCCCTGCCGTAGATCCCCTTGATCAGCAGTCCCTTGAAGATGACCTCGTCCCAGTTGATCTGGGTGGATTGGGGGAGAAAGCCCAGCAAGGTGATCCGGCCCCCGTGGTACATGGTGCGCACCATGTCCCGGAAAGCGCTGGGACTGCCCGACATCTCCAGGCCGATATCGAAGCCGTTGGACATATGGAGGTCCCGAATGGAATCTTCGATTTTCGATTCGTTGACGTTGAGGGCCCGAGACGCCCCCATGCGTTTGGCCAGTTCCAGCCGGTAGTTGTTTACGTCGGTGACGACGATGTGGCGGGCTCCCACGAAGCGGCAGATGGCGGCGGCCATGAGGCCGATGGGCCCGGCGCCCGTGATGAGGACGTCTTCGCCCGTCATGCCGAAGGAAAGGGCGCAGTGGGTTGCGTTGCCCAGGGGATCGAAGAAAGCCGCAATATCGGATGGGATCTTGGGATGGACCGGCCAGACGTTGAATTCGGGAAGTACCAGGTATTCCGCAAAGGAGCCGTTTCTGTGGATACCGATGGCCGTTGTCCTGTGGCAGAGGTGGCGCTTCCCGGCGCGGCAGTTGCGGCAGATGCCGCAGGTCAAATGGCCTTCCCCCGTGACCCGGTCGCCGACGGAATAGCCCGTGACCCCGGGGCCCATGGCGACGATCTCGCCGACGAACTCGTGGCCGATGACCAGGGGGGGCTTGATGGTTCTTTGAGCCCATTCGTCCCAGTTGTGGATGTGAAGGTCGGTGCCGCACACAGCGGTCTTCTTGACTTTGATGAGGACGTCGTTGGTGCCGCAGCTCGGTCTGTCGACCGACTGGAACTCAAGGCCCGGACCGGCCGTCTTTTTCACGATGGCTTTCATAGTCCCGTTGAAAATACGAAAAGGCTGGGAGCCTCATTACAAGTATTCTATAGCAGGGGGTTTACTGTCAACGACGGCTGTCTCAGCCCGTTAGGAAATCCGCCACGATGCGGTGGAACCGGGAGGCCTGGTCCCACTGGACCCAATGGGCGCAGCGGTCGAAGGCGTGAAACTCCGCGCCGGGAATTTGACGGAACAGGGCGAGGCCCCGTTCCAGGGCGGCCCCGCGGTCGTCTTTGCCCCAGAGAATCAGGGTCTTGGCCTTGAGGCCAGGCAGTTGATCGGCGATAGGCCTGGGGGGAGGGGCCTTGCGCCGCTCGGATTGGGCCTCGAGGTTTTTCCCGATGCTCATTTCGTACCTCAAACGCACGAGATCGTCGGTCACCAGGTCCTTCCTGAAAAGCGTGCCTTCGGTGAGGGCCCGGCAGTGCTCCAGGCTCGGCGTATACGCCCGGAGCTTTTCCGCATGTTCTGTGGAGAGGGCCAGGGCCTCCTGGGAACCCCGGGGCGCCAGGGTGCCGCTGGAAACGAGGATGAGTTTGCCGGTTCGCGGGTCCTCCAGGGCGATGCGGGCTGCAACATAGGCCCCCTGGGAGTTGCCGATGACATGAAAGCGTTCGAGGTTCAATCGGTCGATGAATGCCCGAGCGTGGGTGACGCGGAATTCGAGGGACGGGTCCACGGGGTTTTCGCTGTAGCCGAATCCAGGTTGGTCGAAGGCGATGACGGAGAATCCCAAAGCGGCCAGAGGCTCCAGGTTCAGGGCCCAGTTGACCAGGGAGCATGCCCCGGGAGAGGCGCCGTGAATCAGCAGCACGGCGGGACCGCTTCCCGCCCGCAGGTAATATGTTCTGATGCCGTCGACCTCAACGTTGTTTCCGAAAGATCGTCCCAACTCCGGGTTAATCACACGCCTACCTCCTTCAATCAGAGCGGACCGGCGGGCCCGCTGGATCGTGGGGTTCCCTTGCGGTGCTGAAAAGCGGCGGTCGCCCCGTATCTCTAACCCATAGCTTTCAGTATCGGCTCCAGAATCTTCCACACGTTTTCGGCGACGATCCGGTATCCCTCGGCGGTGGGGTGGATTCCGTCGGGGAGGTTTAGAGCGGGATTTCCCGCGACCCCCTCCAGGAAAAATGGGATTAGCCGCACGCGGTTTTTCGCCGCGAGTTCAGGGTAGATGCCCCTGAATCCCGTAGCATACTCCTCGCCCATATTGGGCGGGGCCTGCATCCCCACCAGCACTACGGCGACGTCGGGATTTCGGCTCCTTGCTCTGTCCATGATGGCTTGCAGGTTCTGCCGGATGAGCTCCAGCGGGAGGCCCCGCAGCGCATCGTTGATGCCGAGCTCGATCACGATGACGTGGACCTTGCGCCTTAGCAGCCAATCCAGGCGCCTGAGACCGCCGGCGGTGACGTCGCCGCTCTGTCCTGCATTGACGACCCGAAACTTCCACCCGAGGCTCTGGATCTTTTCCTCGATCAAGGAGGGAAACGCCTGGGGAGGATCCACACCGTAGCCCGCCGTAAGACTGTCGCCAAGGAACAGGATCGTCCGGCCTTCCGGCTCAGCAGCCATGGCAGTAGGTGGAAGAAGAGCAAGGATGAGGAGACAAAAACGAAGAAGCCGGCATGCGCCTTTCATCTGCATCGGAATCATGCAACTAATATAGGTAATCGACGCCGTGTCAAGGATACGTGACATGCGCCGGTCATAGCTGGTCCGAGGTCATAAGATCCCCGCCCGCGTGGGCTACGATCACGTGGAAAAGATGAACAAATCGATGATACTGGACGTCCAAGGCTTGAGCAAATCATACAAGAGCGGCGACGGGACCTTGACGGTCTTAAAGAACCTCTCGTTCACGGTTAAAAAAGGCTCCACCTGTGCCCTGATGGGCCCCTCGGGCAGCGGGAAGACAACCCTGCTTGGCCTTTGCGCGGGCCTTGATCGCCCGAGTTCCGGCACCGTCATCTTGAACGGGACGGAGCTGGGCCGGTTGAGCGAAGACGACCTCGCCGAGTTCAGGAACAAACAAACCGGTTTCATTTTCCAGACCTTTCAACTCCTTCCAACCCTCACCGCCCTGGAGAACGTTATGGTGCCGGCGGAGCTTGCCGGAGAGTCCGAGGCGAGAAGCCACGCCGTGGAGCTTCTGGAATGCGTGGGACTGGAAGGAAGAATGCACCACTATCCGGTGCAGCTGTCCGGCGGTGAGCAGCAGCGGGTGGCAATCGCGCGTAGTTTCATGAACCGGCCGAAGATTCTTTTTGCCGACGAGCCCACCGGTAACCTCGACGCCGAGACGGGCGAGAGAATTATCACCTTGCTCTTCGAGCTCAACAAGGTGGCGGCCACGACGCTCATCTTGGCCACCCATGACCCGGCTCTCTCGCAGCTTGCGGAGCGGACCCTGCGGCTCAAGGGAGGGGTCATCGTTTCCGACGTCGCAAAGGCAAACGAACCTAAGGATCTCGAGGAGGCCTCGGGGGGATGATGGGAGAGGATCGCAAAACAACCCGCGGGGTTATCCCGAACTCATGAAGCGGCCGGCTTTTTTGGACTCGTGGGTGTGGAAGATGGCGTGGCGCGACAGCCGTTCCAGCCGCAGAAGGCTCTTCCTTGCCATGACCAGCGTGTCCCTCGGGGTTGCGGTCCTGGTGGCCATCACCTCCTTCAGCAAGAACCTGGAGCAAACCATGGACCGGCAATCCCGGGTCTTGCTGGGCGCGGATTTGGCGATCCGAAGCCGTCAACCCTTTGCCGACGAGACCGTTGCGCTCCTGGCATCTCTGGGCGGTGAGCAGGCGCGCCAGGTTAGTTTCGCTTCCATGGTTTATTTTCCCGAAAGCGGGGCTACGCGGCTGGCAACGGTGCGCGCCCTGGAGGGAGGGTTCCCTTTTTACGGCCGGTTGGAAACGGAGCCCGAAAATGCGGCCGGGACGTTCCGCTCCGGCGCCAACGCCATTGTCGATGATGGCTTGATGCTGCAATTCGACGTTCAGGTTGGGAACGCCATCAAGGTCGGGGCCGAGACCTTTCGCATTGCCGGCCGCCTGAAAAAAATCCCTGGGGAGACCCTGGCCATAGGGTTGGTACAACCCCGGGTCTACATTCCCATGGCTTCATTGCAGGAAACCGGGCTGATCCGCAAGGGCAGCATTGTGACCTACCACGCCTTTTTCAAGTTCGACGAGGGGCGCGATGTCCGGCAGCTGGTAAAGGAGATTGCTCCGGACCTCGTGCGGCTCGGCCTCAGGGCCGACACCGTCGAGAGAAGGAAAGAGCGGCTGGGCGGGATTATGGAAAACCTTTCCCGGTTTCTGAACCTTGTGGGCTTTCTGGCCCTGCTCCTTGGCGGGGTCGGTGTCGCCAGCGCCGTACACGTTTACACGAAACAAAAAATGGCCACGGTTGCGATCCTGCGCTGTGTGGGCGCCCGCTCCGCCCAAACTCTGGCTATTTACCTTCTCCAGGCCATGATCACGGGGCTCGTCGGGACTACCCTTGGCCTGCTGGGGGGCCTCGTCTTGCAACGATGGCTTCCCGGCATCCTGGGCGACTTTCTCCCCATGGAGATCGTCATTGCGCCATCCGCGTCTTCGGTGTTGCTGGGACTGCTCGTAGGGATGGTCACCGCCGTGCTCTTTGCGTTGCTGCCGCTCGTCTCCCTGAAGCATGTTTCGCCCTTGCTTGCCCTGCGTGCTTCCTTTGAGGACGTCATCCCGGTTCCCGTCCGCCGCGCCCAAGCGATACTCTATCTTTTGATTGGCGTGGAAATTGGCTTTTTTGCCGTTGCACAGACCGAGCGTTGGAGCCAAGGACTTGGCTTTACCGCGGGGCTCGCCTTGGCATGCGGCCTCCTTGTCGGATTGGCCCGAATGTTGATGCTGCTCGTACGCCGATTCTTCCCGCAGTCATGGGGTTACGTCTGGCGCCAAGGGCTCGCCAATCTGTACCGTCCTGATAATCAAACCACGGTGCTCATGCTGTCCCTCGGCCTGGGGACCTTTTTGATTATGACTCTCCAGTTCTGCCATCGAATGCTCCTGGACCAGGTCGTATTGGCCGGGGGGGGGGAACGCCCCAATCTGGTTCTCTTCGACGTCCAGCCCGAGCAGAGACGCGGACTGGCGGAGCTGCTCGGTACCTTTCAGCTTCCCGTGCTTCAGGAGACCCCCATTGTCACCATGCGTTTGCTTTCCGTGAAGGGCCAGAGCGTCAATGGCGTACGAGAGGATCCAGAATCGAGGATACCCCGGTGGGCCCTGAGGCGGGAGTACCGGTCGACCTATCGGGATCGTCTCGTGGAAACGGAAAAAATCGTGCGGGGCTCCTGGAATGGTGAGGCAAAACCTTCCCAGGGCGAGGTCCGGGTTTCCCTGGAGGAGGGCATTGCGGAGGACCTGCGAGTCGAGGTAGGCGATGAGTTGGTATTCGACGTATACGGGGAGCCCATCCGGACCCGGGTGGGCAGCATTCGCAAGGTCAACTGGCGGCGCTTCCAGCCGAATTTCTTCGTGGTTTTCCCTGCCGGTGTGCTCGAACAGGCGCCCCAATTTTACGTGCAGGTCACGCGCGTTCCCACCGAGGTGGTCTCTGCCCAGCTGCAGCGGGCGGTGGTCCAGGCCTTCCCCAACGTCTCGGCCATCGACCTTTCCCTGGTCCTCTCCGCGGTGGACGCCATTCTGACGCGGGTCTCCTTGGCGCTGCGCTTTGTCGCCCTGTTCAGCCTGCTTACCGGCCTGGTGGTTCTGGCCAGCGCTGTGCTCACCAGCCGCTATCAGCGCTTTGTCGAGAGCGTTCTCTTGAGAACCCTGGGAGCCACAAGGGCTCAGGTGAGAAATATCATGTTGGTGGAGTATCTGTTACTGGGGGTCTTGGCCGCTTTGGCCGGAACGCTTCTTGCCATGGCGGCCAGTTGGGCCTTGGCCTATTATCTGTTTGAAACGGCCTATGTCCCCAGTGCGGGAGCCGTGGGCGCGTCGCTCGTTGTCGTTACAGGCCTTACCCTGTGCATTGGGATGCTGAACAGCCGCGGCATCTGCGATAGATCGCCGCTTGAGGTCTTGCGGGCCGAAACCTAGGGGGACCCTCGCCGTATGGATTCAACCTGCCTGTCATTTGTCATCGACGGCCTCCCGCTCCGGGTGAATTCGGCTTTCAAGACGCTTATCCGCTTGTCAGCCTGCCGACGGATCGGGCATGGCCAGGGTACTTGAGGAGGTCCGGTGGAGTGTTGGAAACGAGCGCGAAGTTGGTTGCTCTACCGCGCCTGCCGGGTGGTTATGAACCTTTACCGCGGCATGTTCGCGGTCCTGCCGGAAACCCTATTCCGCGGTTTTTCCACCTTGCTGCTTCGCTCCGTCGTCTTGGTCATTTTTCCCAGAGGCCGCATTGTCAAAAACCTGAACGTGGCTTACGGTCCAAGCGTTTCATGGGCGGATCAAAAAGAATTGGCCAGAGGGGTCCAGTCCAACCTCGCCGGAAACATCCAGGACTGTCTCTCACAATGGTTGTGCCCCGAGGGACTACGCTCCAAAGTCAGCATTCGAGGTTTGGAGAATCTCGAGGCGGCGTTATCCAGAGGCAGAGGCGTCATCACTCTGGGGGCGCATCTGGGAAATTTTATCCTGGTGGGGGCCCGGCTGGGTATGCAGGGATATCCGTTTCATAGCCTTATCCGTATCCCCGAGGACCCGGTAGCCCGAGCCTTTATCGAAGAACATGTCGCTGCCTTTCACCAGACCCTGGTTCCCTCCATACCAAGACGGGAGGCTGTGGACAGGATTATCGAGATTCTCAGAAAGAATCAGATCGTTTACATTCTGGTCGACAATTTTAAAAGAGGCAGGGTCCCGGCGGTTTTTTTTCACCAGCCCGTTCTCACTTCCCGCGGTCCAGTGACCCTGGCCTTGCGTTCCGGCGCCCCCCTCCTGCCGATGTACCTCATTCGAAACCGACATGGGGAACTTGAGCTCTGCATCGAGCCCGAGATCCCCCTGACGCGAAGCGGCTCCCTGGGCAAGGATGTGACGGCGAATACCTGCCGCCTGGTCGCGCATCTGGAAAAATGGGTGCGCCGCTATCCGGATCAGTGGAACTGGCTTACGGTCAGGCTGGGGGAGAAAGCTCCTTCCGGCCGTTCCGGTTCATCCAGTCTGTTGGAGAGTTAGGCGACGAGGCGATCTGATGAAAAATCCTGTTCCCAAATCGGTTCGCAAGGTTCCAGGTGCGGGGCGATTGGAACAGAAATCATTCCCGCGCCGGTTGAGCGCAATGACCCTCATATACGCCCGCCTAGGACAAGCCGGTGGCAGATGGGCCTTTGTCAGCGATCTGATGGGAGGAGTTAACGGGGAAGGATCACGACAATATCGTCGGAGTCGTAGACGTTCTGCCCTTGCCGGTTGGGACCGAAGGAACCTACCACCGGGACCGGATCACCGCCGTTGTTGACGTAGTAATCGGGATCGAAGAAGTAGCGGCTGCCCCAGGGGTCTCTTGGGATGGTACCGATGTAGGGTCCGTGCCAGTTCGGGAAGGCGCTTGTGGCCGACACCAGGCCGGCCTGAGGTGAGTTGAGGTTCCAGATCTCCTGATCTGCTGACAGGCCGACGACATTCGGACCGGGCCACAGCTCCGTATCCGCGGCGAGGGCCTCGATGGCGAGGTGGATGTTTCTTAGTTCCGCCTTGGCTCGGCCGATCATGGCCTTTTCTTTATACGTCATGTAGGTCGGGATGGAGATAGCGGCCAGGATGGCGATAATGCCGAGGTTGACCAGAAGCTCAATCAGGGTATACCCGCGATCATCCTTAGCCCTTGAATTCATTATCATTTGCCGAGACCGCCGCAAACAGTTAAGTTATTGAAATTTAACCATAAATCCGTTATCTTTTCAAGCGTATCCTGGTCGGGAAAGGTCCGCCGGTGGGGTGCCGGAGCCGGTTCCTTACTCGGGGAAGGGTCAAGCGTGTCCGAGCGGCATCCGGCGACGGAGTTTCACGATGTGCATCCTAGCGCTTTATTTCCAAGTGATTCGCGACTGTCCATTGCTCGTGGCGGCTAACAGGGATGAATTTGTCCATCGCCCGTCGGCTCCGCCCGGCGTTCTTTGCGCGGCCCCGTGGGTATTCGGGGGTAAGGACCTGCAAGCTGGGGGGACCTGGCTTGGCATCAACGGCAGCGGCATGTTTGCGGGTATTTTGAATCGGAGATCCGGGGATAAACGGGGAAAAACCGGGAAGAGGTCCAGGGGATTGCTTTGCTTGGATCTCTTGAAGGGTCGGGAGCCTGGTGAAGCGGTGGAAATACTGAAGCGGGAACGGGGCGGACTCTATGACCCTTTCAATCTCGTATTTGCCAATACCTCGGAGGCGTACGTCGCTCACAACAACGGGGAGGATATTGAGTGTTTGAACCTCGCCGCCGGGGTGCATGTTGTAGGCAACGTCGCCCTCTATGATCCGCCGGGCGCAAAGAATGGCCGTGCCCTGGAGCTGTTTACTGCCGCCCTCAATTCCATGACGGGGGTTAGCGTTACGCCTGCCCAGGTGGATCCTTTGGCAGCCGTGCGACGGTTGCGCGGGGTGCTGAGCGACCATGGGCTGGACAAGGCGATGGACAATCCCCGGGAGGCGATATGCGTTCATCGCGGCGAATACGGGACGGTTTCCTCCTCCGTGCTCTTGCACAGGCAGGGAGCCGAGGCGTTCGATTATTTCCACGCCGCCGGACCTCCATGCCGGAACGATTATGAACGGTGTCCTGCGGTGGCTGCCCAGGGGAGCGAGGTGGATTGACAGACGGAGGGACCCCGGATAACCTGGGACCATAGGTTTGATAAGCGCTCCGTAGTGATGGGTGGGCGCGAGCGGGTAGACATGAGAAAGCTCTTAATGACATTTTCGATCGGTTGCGTGCTGGCTTTCCTGTGCGCTTCCGGGGACGGAGTCCGCGCGCAGCCGCTGATCTCGAAGCCGTTGGGCCCTGAGGTTTCACCCCCGGTGGTGCCCCCGCAGGCGGAGCCGCCGTTAGTGGAGCGGGCCGTGATCAAAGAGGAAAATCTCGGGGAAGGAAGCTCGGCTAGTTCCCCTATGGAACAAAAGCTTCCCCTGGAACCAGAGCCGCCTGAGGCAGTAAACCTTGAGGTGAAAAAGCCCGGGGAGCCCATGGGCGCCGACCTGGAGCCCCAGGAAGTGCGGGTCGACCAGGAGAACCTTGCCACCGAATCCCGGGAGGGGGCTTCCCCGCAAGCCGAGCTATCCGGCGGGTCTCCCGTTCCCGTGGTTCCCGCCGTGGACCCGGCTGCCATTATTGCCAAGATAACGCCCGAGACGACGCCGAGACGTGCGGCTTCCTTACGCCTGACGGAAGAGGGTCGACAACTGCTGGGCTCGGGGGAGTATCAGAAGGCGCTGCAGCGGTTTGAAAAAACCATTGCCATCGATGCCACGAATCCGTACAGCTATTACTATCTGGCGCTGGTGCACTACAACATGGGCAATCATCAAGCGTCCGCCAATTTTTTGGACGTTGCCGAATCTCTCCTGAGCGAAGAACCTTTCTGGCTTGCCCGCGTCTTTTCCTTGAAGGGGGAGAATCTCGAGTTCCAGGGGGCCCTGGAACAAGCGGACCTGAATTATGGACGGGCGCTGCAACTGGACCCGAATAACAAAACTGCGTTTGAAGCTCTGACCCGGATAACGAAGGAATCCGGGCGCTCGTTTTAGCCGAGCGCGGGTCCCTCTAGGGAGAGCCCTGGTTCGCCGCCAGGGTGTAGTTGAAGGTAAATCGGATACTGAGTTGGTCCAAGCTGAGTTTCGCTGGAATGGGAGCGAAGGGCGATGCCGCTCCAACGGCCCGCAAGGCCTCCCGATCCAGGGAGGAAAAACCTGAAGAACGCAAGATACGGACGTCTTGCAGGGCTCCGTTCTTTAGGATCGTGAACTCGACATCGACCTTTCCCTCTTCTCTTTCTTTGCTTGCCTCCTGGGGGTACTTCCAGGCGCGCACGATGTTAGCCTTGACAGTTTCCAAATAGAACGTGTATTCGGATTGCCGCGGGTCTGCGGAGATCGGTGGGGGCGAAGTCGCTTCAGGGGGCATGGCTGTGGGAAGGGTCGCGGTGTTATCCGGCTCCATATGCTGGGGAGGCCTGGCCGGTTCCTCCTGCCCTTGCTGTTCTTTGACTCGACTACGAATACGGTCAATGGCGTTATTAATAAGTTTTTCTCGTGTTTCCGAAGGGAGCGTTGCAACGGGGGGTGGCGGCTCTGCATCCTGAGGCTCTTGTTTTTCGCTTGGCGCCCGGCCCAGCATTTCATCGACCTTCCTCTCGGTGGCGCTGGCTCCCAAAGAGTGACCGATATCCTTGTAAATTTTCAGGGCTTGGGCGTAACGGTCGAGCGCTTCGCGGCTGTTGCCCTGGAGGCGGTAAATCTCAGCCATATTGTCCAGGGTGATGGCTTGGGTTAAGGGGTCGTTACTTTCCTGTGCGAGACTCAACGCGTTCTCGAGTTTTTCCAAGGCCTCGGGGTAGCCGCCCTTTCTCGCGGAACTCCTGGCTTCGGCGAGCAACTGAAAGATGGCCGTATCCTGAACCGCGAGGACTGTTTCCCCGGGAAGGGCCGCTGCGAGCAAAAAAATCAAAGGCAAGGTCTGAAGCAGGAACATGCTAAACATCCATGGCCATCGGAAAGGCTTCCCCTGCCGCCGGTCGGCCGGCCCACTGCGGGCCCGTATAGACCGCACCCGCGCTTTGGAGGACTGTGTAGCGTTGGCCGCGGGCGCAAATCGTTTTTACGGCACGACGGTTCAAAATGAGCTCGAAAACCCACGACCAAAGGAAGCAAGAATACTCCAATTATATCAAGAGGTCCAATGGATAGACAACGACATGACCGCCGCCGGGCCTTTGGAAACTCGTCGGAGACCGTGGGCCGACAAGGCCCACCGCAGCGGCCGGGGGTCCCTCTAGGACGGAAGATGGTGAACCGGGAGCTGTTGGAGCAGTTCACTTCGCGCTGGGCCCTGCTGATATCCATGGTGGGGATCGCCGTAGGAACCGGTAACATCTGGCGTTTCCCCAGGATCGCTGCCAAGTATGAGGGGGGAGCGTTTTTGATTCCCTGGCTGGTTTTTCTTTTCCTGTGGTCCATCCCAATTATCATGATGGAGTACTCCATGGGCAAAGGGACGCGCAAGGGGACCATCGGGGCCTTCGGGAGACTTATCGGTCCCCGCTACGCCTGGATGGGCGCCTTTGTGGGCCTCGTCTCAACGGCGATCATGTTTTATTACTCCGTGGTTAACGGTTGGTGCCTGCGCTACCTGGTTCTCGCCCTCTCGGGAAGTCTGCAAGGGCTCACCGCGGATGGGGCGCGGGACATGTGGAACGAACTTATCCACGGTTATCAGCCGGTCTTTTTCCATTTTCTGTCCATGGCTGCCGGGACCTTGATTGTTTACCGCGGAGTTATTGGGGGGATCGAGAAGGCCAATCGCATATTCATCCCTTCTCTCCTAGTGCTCCTCCTGGTGCTGCTCGGCCGGGCGGTAACGTTGCCCGGGGCCTCGGGCGGGGTTCAGGCATTTTTTACCATCCGCTGGGAGATGCTGCTCGATTACCGGATCTGGTTGGACGCCCTGACCCAGAACGCCTGGAGCACCGGCGCGGGCTGGGGGTTGATTCTGACCTACGCCGTTTACATGCGGCCGGGGGAGGACACGGTCCTCAATTCTGCCATTACGGCGTTTGGCAACCATTCCGTATCTCTCATCGCCGGTATCATGATCTTTGCCACCGTTTACGCCCTGCTTCCGCTCCAGGCCCGGGAGGTTCTTTCCGAGCCCGGGCCGCTCAATACCGGGCTCGCCTTTATATGGATCCCGCAGCTTTTTTCCAAACTCCCCGGTGCATCCCTGTTTTCCATCCTCTTTTTCCTGGCCCTATTTTTCGCCTCCATGAGTTCCCTGATATCGATGATCGAGCTGGCGGTGCGCCTGCTGAACGATGCCGGCATCCGGCGCCGTCGGGCCATTCCGGTGGTTGGGGCGCTGGGATTCGGCATGGGAATTCCATCGGCTTTGAGTCCTTCCTTTTTTTTAAATCAGGACTGGGTTTGGGGCGTGGGGCTCATAGTAAGCGGAGCCCTGATGAGCTTCGCCGTTCTGCGCTTCGGAGTTTGCCGGTTCCGGGAATCGTACATCAATGCGGCGGGAAACGACCTGGCCGTAGGACGTTGGTACGATGTCCTGGTTCGAACCTGTATTCCAGTTGAAGTAGCCGCCCTGATCGCTTGGTGGTTTTGGGTGGCCGCGCAGGCCGACCCGGAGGGTTGGTGGAACCCGCTGCGCGTGGAGTCCGTGGGTACGTGCCTGTTTCAATGGGGCGCAGCGCTCGTTATCCTTCTGGCATTGAACCGATGGATCGCCCGCAAAACTCTGGGGGAGTGATGAGCACCGGGAGCCTGATCGCCATGTTTCTGGTCGTGGGTCTGTTATGGGGCGGGTTGACGGTTCTGATTGTCATCGCTCTTGACAGGGAGAAAAAGAAATCGTCGGATTAGGATTCTCCCTTGCCTAAAGCCTTGGATCGGTCGGTGGCCCTCGCCACAGCTTCCATGACGATACCCCGCAGGCATCCCTTCTCCAGGGCGTAAAGACCGGCAATGGTTGTTCCCCCGGGGGAGGTGATCTCGTCGCGGAGTTGCGCCAGGTGCTTCTTTCCCTCCCAGGCAAGCTTCGCGGAACCGTAGACGGTTTGCAGCGCCAGCTGAAGGGCGACCTCCCGGCTGAGACCGGCCTGAACCCCGCCATCGGCCAGCGACTCGATGAACAGAAACACATAGGCCGGACCGCTTCCGCTTAAAGCCGTAACGGCGTCCAGGTGTTTTTCCTCCAGGCGGAGCGCGATCCCGACGCTTTCGAGGACGGCCTTGACGAGCTGCTGGTCTTCGGGCGTGGCGTTGGAGCCCGAGGCATAAGCGGATGCAGCCTCACCCACCACACAAGGGGTGTTGGTCATGACACGGACAACGCGGGCTCCCTTTTCCAAAGCACTTTCTATTCTGCCGATGGGAACGCCTGCGGCCAGGGAAACCAAAAGCTTGGATTTGCCGAGATCTTTAGCAATGCCTTGCAGGACCCCTGGAAGCTGCGGGGGTTTAACGCAAAGGATGACAACGTCGGCAAATTGGCAAACCTCGACGTTGTTGGCGGTTACAGCGACCCCGGTCTCCCTTGCCAGGGGCTCCAGCGTTTCTGCCCGGGGCGCGCTGGCCAAAATCCGGTCCTTTTCCACCAGGCCGGCATGGATCATGCCGCGGATCAGGGCGGAACCGATCTTGCCCGCCCCAATCACCCCGATATTTTCTTTGAGCATTTTTTTACCCCCGGAAAATTGGGTTCTCGGTGCCTCATGAACGGCGAGAATTCCACGAATGGGTTAGAAAGGCAAGTCCGTTGCCCGCATCGGGGCCACCGCCCCGTCAATCTTGCTTCCTTTGGACTAATTCAATTATATTGCCCCATGCAGGCGGAGCGGAGGTACGAATGAGCGATGGTGGCAGGGAGGGCGAATTTGCTCTCAAGAACGGGCCCAAGGGCATCATCCAGCTCTGGCGAAAGGTGATGCTTGAGCCCCGGGACTTTTACCTTCATATGCCTCCCCATGGGGGCTTCGATAATCCACTAGTTTTTCTCGCCCTGTCCGCCGGTGTTTACTTCATCCTGAAGATTATTGTCATCGGCTTGGCGGGGGCCATTAATGCGCTCTTTCTTGTGGGGCTCGCCTACATTTTTGGCCCGGGAATCTTGATGCTTGCCTGCCAGTATCTCTTTGAGGGAGAAGGAGACTACGAAGGAACTCTAAGGTCGTGTGCCTATGCCGGGGCGACCCTGGTCCTGGCCTGGATCCCCACCATCGGTATCTTTGGCTATTTATATAGTTTTTACCTGGTTTTCCTCGGGACGCAACGGGTCCACCGGTTGGACCCGGCCAAGGCGGCCATCGCCACCCTCTCGGCCATACTGGTGACCACGGCGATTGTATTTTTTGTGCTGGGGGAGCGAAGGATTCGCCAACCCCTTCTCTAAGGGGGCTCGCAGGGGCAAAGGGTGGAGGCGTTGGGCTTCTCAGGAGCTCTCGTCCTCCACGTCGGTGGCGGCCAGGCGCCGATAGGTTCTTTCCTCGTCGGCCCTCTTGAGAAGCTTGGATTCTTTTTCCGTTTCTTCCTGGCAACGGACGCACAGGCGGGTAAAGGGCAGAACCTTCAGCCGTCCCATGCCGATTTCCCCGTCGCAGTTGTCGCACCCGCATTCACAAATCCCGTAACTCTTATCTTCAATCCGTTGCAGGGCGTCGTCGATGGCCACGAGCTTTTCCCGCTCCCGGTCGCTCAGGATCATATTGATCTCGCGGTCTCTCTCGTCGCTGGCCAGATCGTAGGTGTCACGTCCCTCGTCCTTCATCCCTTCGCTTTCCTCTTTGAGGCGTTCCTGAATTTCTCGGAGAAGCTGCTTTTTCATTTCCGAAAGGGATTCTTGGCTCTTCTTGAGAAAGTCTTTTCTCATTTTTTGTGATTCTCCCAGAAAAAGTATTAAACCAACAGTATCTCAGGATCTATAGGCCGGAGTCAAGGGCTTCCAAGTTCCAGCACGTCCACTTCTTTGGGGATTTGGAGGCGAAAAAGGCTGTCTTTTAATCCCACGTTCCTCTCCATTCCCTGAAAACGGACCGTTGTGACGTTTCCCACGGCGTCTTCGATCCGGGCCCAGCGGATATCCAGATTCTTTCCATCGACGCCCAGGGATAGCTTTCCCAGGTCCTCACGGCCGTCCCGGGAAGTCAGGTCAAGGACTGTGGCCCCGTCCCGGGAACTCGCCACCGTACCCCGAAAATCCTTTTTGAGGCGGCCGATGCCGAGAAGAAAGGAAAGAGGGGTATCCGTTAGAAAAGCCCTGCCGAGGCGGGTCTTGAGGACCTGCTGCTGTTCGGGCTGATAAAAGTAAAGGAACGCCCCGTCCGCAAGGACCACCTGTCCTTCGGGATCGTCGTATTTCCAGAGCATCTTGCCGGGTTTCTTGAAATAGACCTTGCCGGCGGCAGTGATGCTGCGGTGGAGGGTTTTCACCTCCGTCTCCTGGGTGAAATCCGCCGTGAAATCCGGGGTGTCGTCGTATCTTTTCTGAAGGCCGTCAAGAAGGACATCGGCGTCCCCCGTGCTCTGCGCGGCGGCCGGCGTGGCAAAAAGTAAGAGTGCCAAAGGCAGGGCGAGACCCAGGACCCCTCGGCCCCCCGTTTTTTTAACCTTCAAGCTTCCGGGCATATACTTCCCTCGGCTTGACGCCGTCGGCGGGTCCGATGACGCCGTCCTTTTCCATCTGCTCGATCATCCGCGCTGCCCGGTTGTATCCCACCCTGAGCCTGCGCTGGATCATGGAGATGGAGGCCTGCTGGGACTCCGCCACCAGTTCCACGGCCGCGTCGTACATCTCGTCGTAGGCGTCCTCCCCGTTGGGAGAGGCCCCTTCTTTTTTGGCCTCCAGGATGTCCTTGCGGTAGCGGGGCGGCCCCTGCTGCTTGACGAATTCCACCACCTTGCGGATTTCTCGGTCGGAGACGTAGGCCCCGTGAATGCGCATGGGACGGGCGGTGCCCGGGGACAAAAAGAGCATGTCGCCGTCACCCAGGAGGCGTTCGGCGCCGATACTGTCGAGTATGGTGCGAGAGTCGACGCGGGAGGTGGTCTGAAAGGATACTCGGGCGGGGAAATTGGCTTTGATCAGACCTGTAATGACGTCCACCGACGGCCGCTGGGTTGCCAGAATCATGTGGATGCCGGCGGCCCGGGCCTTCTGTGCCAGCCGGGTGATGTACTCTTCGACGTCCCTCCCAGCGGTCATCATCAGGTCCGCCAGCTCGTCCACGACGACCACAATTCGGGCAAGCCGTTCGTGGACCAGGGGAGACCGCGCCTCCAGGTTGTCCACCGGGGCGTCATCCTCCACCCCGTTTTCTTCAACGGGACCCAGTTCAATGACCTTCTCCCTGGCCGTATCCCGGGTGAGGAGGCGGTTGTAGTGGTCGAGGTCCCGCGCCCCCTTATCGCGCATGAGCCGGTAACGGCGGTCCATTTCCTCGATGGTCCAGTACAGGGCCGCCGTGGCCTTCTTGGGTTCCACCACGACCGGGGCCAGGAGATGGGGGAGGTTCTCGTAGATCGATAGCTCAAGCATCTTGGGATCGATCATGATGAACTGGACATCCTGCGGCGTGGCTTTGAATAGAATACTCAGGATCATGGCATTGATGGAAACCGATTTACCCGATCCCGTGGCACCGGCCACCAGCAGGTGGGGCATCCGTGCAAGGTCTGTCACGTAAGGTGAACCGGCGGTGTCTTTGCCCACCGCCAGGGTAACCTTGGACTCGGAGTTCTTATAGATGGGGCTCTCGAGAAGCTGCTTCAGGTAGACCTTTTCGCGTTTAGGGTTGGGAATTTCTATGCCTACCGCGGATTCTCCTGGAATGGGCGCCAGTATCCGCACGCTCACGGCGCGGAGCACCATGGAAAGATCGTCGGCCAAGGTTACGATGCGCCGCACCTTGACCCCCGAGGCGGGCTTGAACTCGTACATGGTGATTACGGGTCCGGGTCGCACCGCCACCACTTCTCCCTCGATGCCAAAGTCCGTGAGTTTCTTTTGCAGGATAAGGGAATTGGCCTCCAGGGTGCCGCGGTCAATTTTGACCTGACCACCATCCGGGGTGTCCAGGAAGGCCAGGGAAGGGAGAGAAAACCCGCGCGAGATCTGGGGGAGCTCGAACTGTTCCTGCGTCGGGGGGGCTTTCTTCTTGATTTTCACCGGGGCCGCCGTCCCGTTGGATTCGTCCTTTAACAGGATGGGAGGTACCTTGAATTCACGGCGTTCCCTCTTCTTGTTTTCCGATTTTAATTTTTCCTTCCGTTCCTGAAGGCGCGCGGCCAACCCCTTGTACAGCTGGTGAATGGCCAGCCACGTGCCGCCGACAATACGCTGCAGCCCGTGAACCAATCGCCCAAAGGTGCTCGCGAGAGAGATCTGGCAAGCCAACATCAGGGCCAGAAGCAGGAGAGAGGAGGCGATCAGGTAGGTCCCCCCCTGCCCGAACAAGGCGGTCAGGGTCTGCTTGGAGAACCCACCCAGGATTCCGCCCGCCTCCCTGGCGACGGGGGCGTCGCGAAAAAGACTCAGGAAGAGAGCCATACTCCAAAGAACGAGACCGAAGCCGATGGTCCGAGCCAGGCGCAGGCCCTGCTGGGCCTCCCGAAAGAGCGCAAACGATAGAACAATCAGGGATGGGGGGAGAAGGTAGGAAGCCAGACCCAGGCCCTGGAGGAGAAAATCCGCCAGATAAGCGCCCACGACGCCGCCCCAGTTGACCGTATGGAGGTTGCCCGAGGGCGTATTTAGGGAGCGGTCGCTAGGACTATAAGAAACCAGACTGAGGACGAGCAGTATCGCGAGGACGCCAATGACGACTCCCCAGATCTCTCGAATCAGTCTGGAACTTTTTCCCATTGCAACCTCTTTGACCTTTTCAGCCCATGGGACGTTCTCCATGGCCGAACCCCCGCTCTATTAACGATCCACGACCCAGGACCTATCCGCGCAGGCGAAGATCTCCGGTCACATCTCCACAATGAGCGGGAGGACCACGGGCCGCCTTCCCAGGGATTTGTTAAAATACCGGCGCAGGACCTTGCGCACTTCCTCTTTGAGCTCCGCGGGGTCCGTGCGAAGTTCCCGGCTGAATCCCTCGAAGGACTCCAGGATGAGTGTCTTGGCTCGCTCCATAATCTCTTCGCTGTCTTCAACCCGCATGAATCCCCTTGAGATCAAATCGGGTCCCGCCACAAGGTCGCCTGTTTGTTGATGGATGGCCATGACGGCCAGCACCATGCCGTCTTCCGAGAGGTGGCGGCGGTCTCGAATCACCACATCCTCCACGTCCCCCACTCCTTTACCGTCGACAAATACCTTGCCCACTGCGATGGGATCTTTCCGTCTCGCCCCATGGGATGTGAGTTCCAGCACGGCCCCGTTCTCCAGCAAAAAACAGTTTTCCTCGGGAATGCCTACCCCTTGGGCGAGCTGGAGATGCTTGACCAGGTGGCGGTACTCTCCGTGAATGGGAACGAAGTACTTCGGCCGGGTGAGCTGCAGCATGGTTTTCAGCTCTTCCTGGCTTGCGTGACCCGAAACGTGAACCTCCGAGACCCCCTGGTAGTGCACCTCAGCGCCGCGACGATAGAGGTGATTGATCAGGTTGGCGATAATTTTTTCATTGCCGGGGATAAACTTTGCGGACAGGACCACGGTGTCTCCCGCTCCGATTTTGATCCATTTGTGATCGTCCAGAGCGGCTCGGTGAAGAACCGAAAGGGGCTCACCCTGGCTGCCGGTGGTTAAAAAGATCGTTCGCTCCGCGGGCAGGTCCTGCCAGTGCTCGCCTTCGGTCAGGGTGCCGGCGGGCAGTTTGAGACGACCAAGGTCCGCGGCGGTGCGCGCGTTGTTCAGCATGCTCCGGCCGCTCAGGACGAGGGTTCGGCCCGTGCGCTCCGCAAGCTCCGCGACCTGCTGGATGCGCGGAAGATGGGAGGAGAACGTGGCGACAAAGATTCTTCCCCGGCATTGTTGAAAGAGCGCCTCCAAGTTGCGACCCACAACCTTCTCGGAAGGCGTGTGGCCCCGGTTCTCCACGTTGGTGGAATCGGAGAGGAGCAAGAGTACTCCCTTCTCGCCGTACGCGGCAAAACTGTGGAAGTCAAAACTCTCTCCGTCCATGGGTGTGTGGTCGATTTTGAAATCCCCGGTATGGATCACCACCCCGACGGGGGTCTCCACGGCCAGAGCCACGCAATTGAGCAGGCTATGGGTCACGGGGATTCCCTGCAGGGTGAACGGGCCCATATCCCAGCGTTCACCGGGCGTGATCTCGCGCAGCTCGGTCTGTTTTTCCAGGCCGTGTTCCCGTAGCTTATGGCGCAGCATGGCCAGGGTGAGGCGCGTACCGTAGACGGTGGCCGAAATCTGTTTGAGGATATAGGGAAGCGCGCCGATGTGATCTTCGTGGGCGTGGGTTAAGACGATGCCCAGAAGGTCTTTTCTTCCTTCGGTGAGGTAAGTGATATCCGGAATGACCAGGTCAACGCCCAGCAAATCCATGCCGGGAAACATGAGGCCGCAATCGATAGCCACCACCGATGCCCCGTGCTCCAGGAGCATCATATTGTTGCCAAACTCTCCGAGCCCCCCCAGGGGCATGACTCTCAAGGGTTCCATGATTATCCCGTCTCCAGGGCCGGGTTGGCCATAGCGGCCCGGGTCCGTGCATCGGAAACCATTTCGCTTTGAGGCCGGGCGGTATTTTCCCCCCCCGCTTCCATCTCGGAGCGCACGCGGCTCACCAGCTCCCGGGTATGGCCTGCACGGTAGGGGTCCACGGCCACGGGCTCGCTCACGACCACTTCGATTTCTCCCTCTCGAATACGCCAGTCCCCGCGCGGCAGGACGGCCCCCGATCCCGCGATGGTTACCGGTGCCACCGGGGTCCGGGTCTTGACGGCGAGGACGAATCCGCCGCGCTTAAAGGGTAGGAGTTTGCCGTCGGAACTGCGAGTCCCTTCAGGGAAGATGACCACCGACAACCCTTCCCGGATGCGCTGTTCAGCCTTTTTCAGGCTGGCCTTTGCCTTGGAAAGGTTAAATCGGTCCACGATAATGTGTTTGGCGCTCCACATGGCCCAGCCGAACAGAGGGACCCGGAGCAGTTCCTTTTTTGCAATCCATCGGAGCTGGAAACCCGGGAGGGCTTTAATCAATACCGGAATATCAATATAGCTCTGGTGGTTGGCGATAAAAACATAGGGGCGACGGGGATTGAGCCCTTCCAACCCACGCACCTTCACACGAATCCCGCCGATTTTAAAGATTCCCCAGGTCCAAAGGGTGCTAAGACGATAGGCGAGTTTTCCAGTACGGTCAAAGGGGGCCGAGACGATCACCGCAAGGCCTGTAAGGATAGTGAGAAGGCCTATAAGCAGCAGCTTGAGGCTGTAGGGCATTGAAGAGTCAAGAATTAACAGCGAAATCTACGCGAAACAAGCAGTATAATTTAATCCATAAGCGCTGAAAAAGCAACGAACGTCTATTTTTTTGTTGACTACGACAGGGGTGGGGACTAAGGTCACCAGTTCACGAGTCAAAAAGGGAGAAAACAGAGCCATGTCGGTCAATAAGGTTATCCTCATAGGAAATCTGGGAAAAGACCCCGATGTCCGCACCACTGCCAATGGTAAGGCCGTGGCCCGCTTTCCCATTGCGACGTCCGAAGTATGGGTCGACGCCGAGGGAAACCGTCAGGAGAGGACGGAGTGGCACAATATTGTGGTGTGGGGAAAACAGGGGGAAACCTGCGGGCAGTACCTTGCCAAGGGAAGGCAGGTATTCGTCGAAGGCAGCATTCGCAGCCATTCCTATGACGACAAAAACGGGGTCAAGCGTTACATGACCGAAATCATCGCTCAGCGGGTCCGCTTCCTGGGAGGGGGTGGGGGCGGACGGGTGGCGCCGGAGTCGGAGGTGCCTTCGGAAGCGTCGGCCGCGCCCGGCGACGCGCCGCCCTTCGATGACGATATTCCCTTCTGAGAGAATTCCGCCGTCCAACACGCCATTGCTGAAATCCCAGGTGCCCCTTTGGGGCCTGCGCGAACGGCGGCTTGCCGGTAACCGCATCCAGCAAAAAAATCCGCATGTGGCCCGAGTTGATCGCACTCTTTTCCTCCATGGGGTGGGCCGCCGACTCGATCCTGGTCCGCAAGGGCGCCCGCGACTCCCACGTCTTCAGCGCGGCCTTCTTGAGTTATATCGTCACGACGGTTTCTCTGTGGACCTACATTGCGGTCTCCCTGCCTTTTCATCTCCTGTGGACACGGGCCTCCCTCTATTTTATGCTCAGCGGTTGCCTGCAACCTCTTCTGGCGCGTCTCCTCCACTACGTGGGCATTACGCGCCTGGGGGTCTCCGTGGCCGCGCCGCTACGCAGCTCAAGCCCGCTGTTCGCGGTGTTCCTCGCCGTGCTCTTCTTGAGTGAGCGGCCCTCGCCCTTCATCTTTGGAGGCGCCACGCTAACGGTGACGGGAGTGTGGGTGATCCTTTGGCGTCCGGGACAAAAGCGGCACTGGAAGGCCATGGACGTCTTGTTCCCGTTCGGGGCCGCCTTGACCGCTGCCGTGTCGCAGGTCCTTCGGCGAACCGGGCTCCTCTTGCTTCCCAATCCCTTCGTAGGGGCGGCAATTACCACGTCGACCTCACTGTTGCTTTTTCTCATTTCGGTTCTCGTGACGGGAAAAACCGCTCTGATCGTGCCGCGCCGGGCAAGCCTGCCCTTTTTCGGCAGCTCGGCTTTTGTCTCCGCGCTGTCGCAATTCCTCGCCTTTTTGGCCCTGAGCCGCGGCGAGGTCTCCATCGTAGCGCCGCTCATCAACACCACCCCTTTTTTCGCTGTCCTGTTCAGCGCAATGTTTCTTAGAGACGTGGAGCGGGTGACCGGCCGGCTCTATCTAGGCGCGATCCTTCTGGTCGGCGGCGTCGCCTTGATCACCGCTGGGTAAGACGCGGCGGTGGATAGCAAAGCGCTAAGCGCATGGCGCTAGGCGCGGAGGGAAAAAAAGCTAAGATTTTTTTACCGCAGATTCACACGGATTAGCGCAGATGGGGGAGAGAGCGGATTTTTTTGCTTGTCGGGAGACAACGACAAACAAAAAGGAAAGCTCTTTTGCCCAACCGCCGTCTCCCGATTGGGCAAAAACTCTTCGCTCTGCGTGTCCTGCGTCTCTGCGGTTAAGTTTTGTCCTTATCTGTGAATATCTGCGTGAATCTGCGGTTAAAGACTCCAAACTGAAGCATGATAACTAAACACTTAAGACTGTTTTTGCTGCCTGCTGCCTTTCTGACCTCTGATCTCCGACCTCTGACCTCCAGCCCTTTGTGCGGGAACGTTTCACCCGTGATAATTAAAGGATCCGGTTTCTCGATTTCCCCTGCAAGAAGGCCCGGAGGTTTCGAGCCACTTCCTGGACGAGACGTTCGCGGGCCTCAATGGCCGTCCAGGCACAGTGCGGCGTGACGAGCAGGTTGTTCAATTGCCGGGCGGCCCGCACCGTGGGGTTTCTCTTCGACGGGGGCTCTTCTGTGAGGACGTCGAGGGCCGCGCCGGCGCTGGGGGTTTTTCTCAACCACTCCACCAGGGCTTGCTCGTCCACCACGCCGCCCCGGGCCGTATTGATCAGAAGTGCAGTGGGTTTCATAAGCGCCAGGGTCCGGCGGTTGACGAGGTGTTTCGTCCGGGGTGTCAGGGGACAGTGGAGGGTCACGATATCCGAGGCCTCCAGGAGGTCCCTCAGGGGAACGCGCCTTTCCCGGGACGATGATCGCAAACCGTCACGCCGAGCGATGTCCACCTTCAATCCCAGGCCGCGGGCCATGCGGGCCACGGCCCGCCCGATGTTGCCGTAGCCCACGATGCCGAGCCTTTTGCCACGGAGTTCGACGGAGCGGAAGTCCATGCGGGCGAAAACGGGGCTTCGCTGCCACAGGCCCCGCCGCACGAGCTCGCCGTACCTGCCGGGGTGGCTTGCCCATTCGAGCATGAGGGCCATGGTGAACTGGGCCACGGCCGTGGTTGCGTATCCCGGAACGTTGCACACGCCGATTCCTCTGCTTCTGGCCGCCCTGAGGTCGATGTTGTCGGTCCCCGTTGCCGCCACGGCGATGAGCCCGAGCTCGCCGACCTCGGGTCTTTGGAGCACAGCGCGGTCCAGGGCCACCTTGTTAACCACCACGGCCCGGCAGCCTTGGAGCCGCTTGGGCACTTCGGCGGCCCGGGAAAGCGCGTAACTTTCGCAGTCCCAGTGGACCTTGAAGGGATCGAGGGAAACATCGCCGAAGGTGGCGCTATCCAGGACAACCAGGCGAGGTCGGGCAGCAGTCATAGGCGGGCTTCCATACGGGATCTTAGTGCATTCGGTCGGTGGCTGTCCAGTTCCCGGGCGCGATTGAGTGGGTGAATTGACCCCCTGCGAAAAAGCCATTAGGTTTCCCTGGTGACTTTACCGCTGGCATTCTTGATGGGATTTTCGATGGCCTCGTTGCCCGGTCCCATCCTGGTCCTGATCGCCTCCGAAACGCTGCGCAAAGGCGCCGTGGCCGGCTGTCTTGTCATGACGGCCCCGCTGTTCGTGGATGCCCTGGTGATGCTGCCTCTGGCGCTGCTGCTTCAAGCCGCCTTGGTGCCGGGAAAGAGCTGGGTCCTGCTGGGGTCCACGGGCGCCCTGTTGCTCTTCTGGCTCGGCATGCAGTCGCTCAGGTTGGACCTGGGCCAGCCGGAGCGAGACGCCAAGCGGGGATGGAATCTGGGGCGGAGCGAACTCCCGTCGTTTTTGAAGGGGGTCCTCACCCACCTTACCAATCCCTACCCTTACATCTATTGGGGTACGGTGGGGGTGATCTTTGTCCGGCAGGGCCTGGAGCGGGGTGGAGTTCCCGGCGCGCTTCTTTTTCCTTTGGGGTTTTGGCTGGGCGCTGGCACGCTTAATCTGCTGGTTGTTTTTGTAGCAACCCGGGGACGGCGGTTGCTTCCTCCTCGGTGGGAGCCCTACCTCCATCGGTTTTCCGGCCTCCTGTTGATGGGATGCGCCCTTTGGTTGGGTTTTAAGACTTGGTCGGGTGCTTTCTAATCGCGCGTTTCTGACCTGCCGGAGCTTTGCGCTTCCCCCCCCGGCTCCTGGAGGGCGAAGCTGCGGTTTTTTTCTTTGCTTCCTCCCAAATGACATCCATATCCTCCAAGGAGATTTCACCTAGAGTCTTGCCCTGATGGCGGATTTGGTCCTGCGTATATTCGAACCGGTCCATGAAGCGGTCCAGGCTTTCCCTGAGTGCCTCTTCGGCCTCGACGTCTAGAAAGCGGCATAAATTAACCAGGGTGAAAAGCAGGTCCCCCACTTCCGCGGCCACGCGGCGTTTTGCGCCCGAGGCAACGGCCCTGTGGAGTTCGCCCAGTTCCTCTTCGACCTTATCCCACACGGGTCGGATTTCCGGCCAGTCGAATCCGAGATGAGAGGCCCGGTCTCCCACGCGCTGGGCGCGAGTCAGGGCGGGCATCCCTTTAGGCAGATTGCCCAGCGAAGCCGGCGACTCTTCCATTTCCCGTTCTTGGGCCTTGGCCTTGACCCAGTGACGTAAAACGGACTGCGCGTCGGGAAGATGACGGTTCGAAAAGACGTGCGGATGACGTCGAATCAATTTCTTTTTGAGTACCGATATGACCTGTGCCGCGTCAAAGCGGCGCTGCTCGGAAGCGATTTGGCAGTGGAAAACGATCTGCAGCAACAGGTCCCCAAGCTCTTCCACCATTTCCTCGGGGTTTTCCCCGTCCACGGCCTCCAGGAACTCGTAGGTCTCTTCGACGAGAAAGGGTTTGAGGGAGTGATGGGTCTGTTCTCTGTCCCAGGGGCACCCCTCTTCACCGCGAAGTCGCTCCATGATGCCGATCAGTTCTGCGAAGCTCTTCCCGATATCCATCTCCCGTTTTTTACCCATGATCTCAGCCTGCTCCTTCCTTGTTTATTTCATACGCGTCCCGTGGCCGCACTGCAACGAAGCGTATCTCTTGGCAGGAAACCCACATGGACGGCCATGATTGAAGTACCTCCGGGCAATGGGACGACTTTCTGGGGGTTTGGCATACCTATTGCTTCAACGAAAGACTGATTTTGTTCCAAGGAGGAGCTACTCATGATGAGGGAAGTCGAAATCCAAGGTTGCCAGGTAAAGCTTTACAGGGTCAACGGCTATGAAAACGCCTGGTGCAGCGATCCTCAGCTTGCACGGCAAATCGGCCAAAGACGCCAGCAATTGCTGCGCGAGTTGAAATCGACGGCTCAGGATATCGTGGCCCTGACAGAACAGAACTTTTACCACGAAGACGAGCAAGTTATCGAAGACAATGCCGCTTAACAAGCGGCCAAAATTGTCCAATTGTGTCGGTATTTGGCCGTCCCTGTGCCATCGTGTACCGCAACGGGAGGGAAAAGGCGGCCGTTTCCCCATCGGTGGTTCCGCTGAATTCCACTTGACGGCAATTTCCTAAATTCCGGCGCCCAGCGCGCATAATCCTGTCATTCAAAGGGCAGGGGAAAAAAATCCCCTGCCCTTTTTTTTATGCCGCTCCCCTCCTGTCCCGCCGGGTTTGAAGCAACGACCGTCTCTTATTAAGATACGCCGGTGTCCCGATTCTTTGCCGTGGGCGGACTCCGGCTTCCATGCGGCGTTGGCCTCGTGGGGTCTCCCGCTGTTCCGTCCAGTGCCGCTCAGGGAACCCCTTCGGCGGTGCCTAGCAAAGCGCATAGCGCAAAGCCAGAGGTCAGAGATGAGCGGTCGGAGATCGGCACGGGCCGCTAGCCAATGGTCATTAGTCATTGCTCAATGGAAAAGGCGGCAAAGCGCGAAGGGTATACCGCAAAGCTGGGGAAGACAGAGCAGAAAGCCGACAGCCCGTCGCGCCCGGTCGGGGCCGGGCACGATCATGTTCGTGAGCTTAGAAACGGCCTTCTGACTTCTGACCTCTGATATCCGATCTCAGGTCTTGTGGCCGATCGGGGACCGCATGAGGGCTTCGGCCGTGAGCTCCCTTCGGGTCCGAGCCTCATGGTTCGAGTACCTCACCATGACCGTGAGCTCCGTCGAAGGGTCATACTTCGAGTACCTCAGCATCACCCTGAGCATGGTCGAAGGGTC
>Ga0326597_10000657_pt1 | contig 60180 bp, 84 predicted proteins | sample RVTome_12_FD_203789 | JGI IMG/M metagenome (GOLD analysis project Ga0326597, IMG submission 203789) | Soil microbial communities from uranium-contaminated site in the Upper Colorado River Basin, Wyoming, United States - RVT100D185 | ecosystem: Environmental > Terrestrial > Soil > Contaminated >...
ATACCGATTTTATACGGGTTCCGAAATTTAGGCGCCACGCGGGAGAGGGTAGGTACTCCTATACGAAGACGGGGGGGCGGTCCCCCCAAGGTGGGGGTGCGGGCGCGCGGTGGGGTAAGAGTACCCCCCACCCCCCTGTATGTGTAGGCGGTAGGGATGGAATGCGCCCTGGCCTGAGACTGAGGGCAGATCGTGGGTGCTACGGGTTAGGGCATGGTGTGTGGTGTGGCATGGGCGCGGTGCGCGGTGCGCGGTGTGCGTATCGAGTGCCTCACCTCACGGCATGGCACACCTCACTGCATCCCGGCCATACTACGATCTGGCATAGTGTTCCCATTTAGTTCGTTAATGTTCACGATTTGTCGTTGAGCGCGCGGTTGATAACGCGCACCATTGCACGTCACGTTGACGATAGCGCACGTTGATCGTCCTTGTAATGCCAGCCACCCCAGCCACGGCGGCAACGTGTGGCAATGGCGGCGCGCGTCAAGCCAAGGATATCTGCGGCAACGGCGGCGCTTGGGTACTCAACACCATATGGGTCAATGACGGCGCGGCGCTTTGGATGGTTCTCTCTGTCTCTAAGGTGCGCATAGTCCCCTGTCCTAGTCCATCCTTGTGCGATCTTGTCCTTGACGGTTTGGCGGCGCTTCTCAGTGACTTGATGCTGTGATAAATTTTCAGACGCCCTTATGATTTCCACATTGTCCGGGCTGTATGGCCCCTCATCATTGAAGCGCGCCATGACATAGCCATTTCCCCTAAGCCCGCGCTCATGCAAATGGCCGCTCTTGCCCCACACCTCAAGCCATTTCTCAAAGGTGAAGTCAAACTCGATTCCGCGCGCCCTGGCATTGGTGCGCTGGGTTTTGTATGCTTTCTTAAGGTTCTTGGTCATTTTATCGCCTCGTTTTGGTTTACATAACCATAAGCCCGCGCTCTCATTATGTAAACTAAAACAATCGCATAATCCATCTTCTGAATAATCGTGAATTGAGGAATATCAAGGCGTTAGCATATTAGCGTGCGATTATATGAATATCCGCCTATCAGTTAGGAATACGTACTGGTTTACATCATGCACCATTACATATATATATGTATGTATGGAAACTGAAAGGCGCGATCAAGCGCCAAGAGAGAGGATAAGATTATGACTGATTTATGGGAAATGCAGAACCCGATTACAAGCTACCCCCAGTTTGAAGACGTTGAAGTCCCCGCATGGATTGAGCAGGACATTAGCCCGTATGATGTCGCGGGGATTGTTAAAGGCGGTTGTGCCAGTGGCGCTTACATGCCAGCGGTAACGTACTACAAGGCCCAGGAAACGATGAACGAACACGGCGACGATGTGCTGGATTACATTAATGACGTTGACCCGGCCATGCTGGTAATTCCGGGAGACGTGATTGAGGGCACGTCCTGGGCTGGTATCGCGGTTTACTACCTGTCAGTGGCGGTTGAATTGTGGGCAAGTGACGCCGAATCGGTTATGGCGAACGCGCCCGTTGACGGCGACGAGTAACCTTCGCCCTTCCCCAGTGTGAGGCGCTGGGGAATAGTGAGAGTTAAACGAGAGAGAGGAGTCGAGTTATGAAACGCCACATACACCTAAGCGGATTGAGCCTACAGGACGTAAAAGACATTCTTTCCAAAGGTCCGGGCTATAGAAAAGGCATTGACGCCAATGACAAGCGTTTAACGTTCCTTGAAAAGGCATATTCCGAAGACAAGCGCGACGATTACCGCATTGACAGGAAAACCTGGATTGAGCGCGATAATCAAGGCGAACGCTCTAGGCCTAGCAACCTTTCGGACTGGCCAGAATGCACGGTTGAAGACGCTGAATACACCCTGGCATGGGGTGTATGGTGTGATGCAGTACGATTTTATAATCTTGAAAATATGTGAGAGAGGAAGCGAAAATGAAAACGATGGAACAGATTACCAAATACATCAAATGTGGGGACCTTGTCGCGGCAAAACGTCTAGCAACGGCATACTTGGACGAGACAACGTCTAGCGGCGACAAAGCCCAGCGCCTTGTCAAGATGCAAAGCATTTTCGTCTATAGGCTAAAACATGACATCAGTAGAGAAGGCCTCGCGCGCATGGAAGCGGCGGCGCCTGAACTGTTGGCAGCGCTGAATACAGTAAATACATGGTTGATCGCGCCCGATACCGCACCCGAAACATGCGCGGAGATGCGGGCTATTACCCGCGCCGCAATCGCCAAGGCGAGAGGGGAGTCGCTATGAAACTAGAAACAATTAGACGCAAAGCGCGTGCCCGATATAACCGTCGTATCGTTTTAGGCGATTGCCCGGAGCGCGCCGCGTATAACGCCCTGCAATATATCAACGCTGAATTTGATACAGCGCTAAATGGGACTTATGGGGTTGAGACCATCAACTCCGAGTATCCCTTGAGTTACGTCAATACAGGCGATTCGTATCGTCCTACGATCTTGTGGGATTCCAAGACCAAGCTTTTTCATGCAGTATCTTGGGGCGATCTTATTGAGCGCCATTACAAATGATTCGAGGAGTCCTAACTATGTCACACTATACCCAACGTTTTGAGCAAGCCTATATTGAAGCGCTTTATTTTACCAGTACTGGACCGGATACGGGTATCTCCCGGCGCGCTAAACTAAGCAAAGAAGCACGCCTTCATCGAGGGTGTACGCATGGCGGGGGATAAGCCATGAACCGCGCTCTACGAATCCTCAACACTGCCGCCCTGTATGTCGCGGCGTGGGCAATCGTCTGGTTTGCCCTGGTCATAACCGATTAACGCACCAGAGCAGCACCCGTGCCAGCCATACCCATCCTCTCAAACTCCCCCGGCCTAGCAAACCGGGGGCTTTTTGTTGCCACTGAGGGGCGGGGCGGCGCACGGCGCACGGCGCACGGCGGGCACACTCTCAGGCGCGCGCACGCCATGCCAGCATAAAAATACCCCGGCACCTACGAGAGGCCCCGGGGCAAGTCTGAGAGGGAATGTCGAAGTTTGGAGACTCGGACCGGGGGATTATACGCCATCGGCGCGCGCTGTCAACATACCCCGTGCGCGACGACAGGAATCGGGGTGCTGCCACGATACCCCGAACAACCATGACGCGGGCTGTACCGGGCCGACTCTACGGGTTTAAAATCCTAGCCCCCGCGTATGTGCACCTGCGTGGGACACGCCCCGAGCGGCGCCTGGGGTTAGAATTTCAGCAGAAATGGAAATTTATCCTAGCCTTGGAATCAGTCCTGATCCGTGGGGCTATCAGGTTCAGCGGGCGATTCGGGGGGCGCCTCGTCCTCGACATCGATCACGTTACCATCGATCACCTTGGCACCGTCCCCAGGCTCCACGGGCGCTGCCAACGCCTCCTGGGACGCCTCCAAGATCGCGCCCAATATAGCGTTCAGGTTCAGTTCACCGTTTACCTCGACGTTCCTCTGGTCGCGCCATTCCTTCGGGCGCCGGTTCTTGAGCCAGAAAATACACGCGGTGGTGTCAGGGGGGACGTGCTCAACATAGGGCACGATAACCGGTTCTTCTGCACCAGCTGGCATGAAAATCTTAACCGCATCATACGAATAACCCTTGGCTTTCTGGTAGAGCGAGCGGGCGATTTTATCATCAGCATGATTCTTGGAAATTTTTACGGCTGCGCAAAAGTCTTTATGCGTTGACTGCCATCTTACAACCGTTGAGACGTTTACCCCGAAGAATTCAGCGAGATCAACATCGGTTGCACCGAGTTTACACATGGCGCGGGCCTGCTCCACAAACTCAGGCTTGTAAACAGTTGGGCGTCCCATGACGGGCTTGGTTTGCGCGACTGCTGTATCCATGATGGTTTGATTATGTTGGATATGCAGGTGTGAGGTCAAGGGGGATTATTTAACACGGGTTACGACGTAATACCGATACGGCTCGCCTTCGATCTTATCAGGTTCATGCAGGGAGAACATTTTTTCTGGATTATTTTTTTGGAACCTGAGCAGGGAGCAATACAGGGAGTGCTTAGTGCAACGCGGATAGGGGACGCGAAAGGCGGTTCCGACTTGGAGGCGTTTGAATGGGTATTGGGTTTGGGCTCCGGGTAGATGGGATGGGATATATGGGAGGGTGATGGTTTTGGGACGCTCCGTGATGGTTTTATTGATTTGCTGTAGCCGGTCGAGCAGTAGGTTTATGTTATCGACTTTTTCCTGAACCGGATGGATGAATTTTTCGTCTTCATCGCGGTTGTCGGTGATGACGATACCGGTGTCGGTTTTGGTGGCAACGATGGAATCATCATCGGTTTTCCACCCCGTTGGTGTTGAGACCAGATTGTTAAATCGTTTGTGTTCTGTGGGCATAATTATCTCCGTTTTGGTGTTTCCTTGGTCAGCATATCAGGCATGGAACAGGCGTCAACAAATTTCTAAATATCAGCAAAAAACCAACTTATATATAAGCAATTCATACCGTCTACACTTCAACTAGAATCGGTTTGGAACCCTAACCCTTAAGTGTGTATCAATATAGGTATAATATACTATTTTATATTACTTTATATAGTCCCACGCGTTTATATATAGATTATAGGGGTAGTTATACCATACATACTTAGACTTAAGACATAGCCTATTTTCCTGCATCTAGATGAAGTGTAGACATTTAGACGGCCCTCAATCTATATATCTTGACTTATATGGCATATTTAGCGTTTAATATATTTTAGTATTGATTTTCAGGAATAAGTAGTGGTATGCATAACGATAGATTGGTGGTATGCCGAGAACAGGACCAGTGGACGATATATCATCGGACGCTAATATGATGCCACCTGACCACACCCTGACAACACGCCTGACGGAGAATAAAATGGCCTATTATGCAGAAGGAAAATCGACGCCCCTCGATGTCATCGGGCTTACCGATGAACAGTACAAAACGGGGGAGGAAGCGTTTGTGTGGCTACAAAACCATTTCTCGGCTTCGCGGGCCGCGCTGGAAGGGGCGTGGGATGGCACCGAGTTTGTTATCGCCTGCGCCGAGGATATGGGGGCCTTCTTGAAGGTGCTGAGATCGCCCGATGCGGAACGCCTGTTCCGGGGCCTGTTCGATGTGCGCCATGGCCGTTACCGCGCCCCGCGCCGCAGTCCTGATGCCGGGAAGCGGGCGCCGGTCCAGGTTATCCTGAAATACACCGGCACCGATATGGAAACCTCCGAAATCTACGCCTCGGCGCGGCAAGCCGTGGGGTGGTCGCAGAACCAGTTGGCTCAGGCCGCTGGGGTGGCCGTGCTGACCGTCATCAACATCGAAAAAGGCCGCAGCAATGGACGCCCCGGTACCAGAATAGCCCTCACCGCTGCACTGGAGGCCGCTGGAGTGGTGTTCTCGCCGGGGATGGTGTCTTGGTACCCGCCGAGCGAAGATGACGCTGTAGACCCCCCGTATGGGGACAGTGGGCAGCGTGCCGACGATTACTCCGACGCCGACACTGGCGCCGGTCATGATAGCAGCCTTGGCGATGGCCTTGGCGAAGAACCGATTTAAAGGAGATCGAGATGAATAAGAAACCGTACCGTCAAAACTTGCCGGGTATTATATACCACAGCTTCCCCAACGATGAACCGCTGGTACAGGCCGAACTGATTAAGATGGGCCGCAAAACCCTGAAATGGTCCTGTGTGGATTTAGCCATGGCTGCCGAGGTGGCGGAGCGTACCGTTAAGAAGGTCGAGGGCGACCCCTCCGGTCATCACAAGGATGAGATCGCCCTGCTCCGAGCCACGCTGGAGCGGCATGGGGTAAGATTTGAGCCCGGAATGGTGACAACATGGGGTGCGTCAGACATTGAGGCCCTGGAAAAGGCCACGAATAAGCCCCGCTGACCCGTTGTAACCGACCGCGTAACCGAGGAGATGAATGATGACTGACACCGATGATACCAAGGGACCGTGGGTTCAGGGCGCCGGGAGAATGCTCCGGCGCAGAGCGGAACTTGAAGCCTTGGAGGCCGTTCTTGCGGAGCGCGGAATTACGAAGGCGCAGGACGTTGACCCTAAGAAGGTTGCTGAACTGTATATGACTGGCTGGGAGAAAACCGATGACTGACCGCCCCCTGATCCTGACCGGCCCCGAAGTGCGGGCCGTCCTTGACTGCCGGAAGACGCAGTTCCGCCGCGTGTTGAAGCCGCAGCCGAACGCGCTGAACGGCGGGTTGCCCCTGAATAACGGGTACGGGGCATATTCCACCGAAGACGGCTGGAAAAAATATCCCTACGCCCCCGGTGACCGCCTCTGGGTCCGCGAGACTTGGCGTAGAGCGTGGCCAGCGTCATCGTATAGTGACGGAATTGTCTATATCGCCGATGCCCCAAAATCTTTAGGAATGGACGAGTATTCGACGCGCCACAAATGGAACCCCTCAACCCAAATGCCCCGCTGGGCCTCACGGCTAACGCTTGTTGTGACCGATGTCAAGGTGCAGCGTGTGGTGGATATCTCCGAGGATGATGCCGTGGCGGAGGGCGTCACGTCGCGTCCCCGATGCAACGGGTTTAAGTCGGCTTACACTGGATGGTCAATGGACTGGTCCCGTGTCGGTCGGCATAGTAAGTATGCAGAAAGCGGCGTTTTGACAGAGCAAGACATTTCGCTTGGATCGGCTCGTCATGCATTTTTAAACTTTTTCAATGTTTTGTGCGGTGGTGATCGATGGAATGTCAGCGGCAAGCCTCCTGTTTGTGACGAGAACCCGTTGGTCGTCGCCGTGACGTTTGAAAAGGAGAGCCGTGATGACTGATTTCTGGAATAAAAACACCGCGATCATATCGGAATGCGGTAAATACCGTTATCGGCTTTCCCGGCAATGGGACGGCGGGCATAAGCCGTGCCTGTTTATTATGCTCAATCCGTCCACCGCCGATGCCGATAAAGACGATCCAACGATTAGGCGCTGCATCAACTTCGCAAAATCATGGGGGCGGAACGAGTTGATTGTGGTCAACCTGTTCGCGTATCGGGCGACGAGCCCAAAGGATATGATGGCCGCCGATGATCCTGTTGGCCCCGAAAACATGCAGCACGTCAAGGAAGCCGCCGATTATGTCATGCACGGCTGCGAATTGTTCCCGGATGGTGTCGGCCCCATCGTGTGCGCTTGGGGCGCTCATGGCACCTACATGGGCCAAGATCAAACCGTTTTGGGATGGCTGGAGGACGTTTGTGCCACTCCGCTGGCGATGGCGCTTACCAAAGACGGGCAGCCCCGGCATCCGTTATATCTTGGGGCGCACCTCAGAGCGGTTCCGTACCTACCAGCGAAATAACCGGTTGACACGCCGCACCATGCGGGGTATTTATGGTGATATGTTGAAAGCTGAGATGGAGATTAAAATGAAAGATTTCACGGGTGTTATAGTATTTATAGTATTGGGCATCATGGCAGCCTTCGCGGTGTTTGTGCCACTGATTACCCACGTCATGTGGTGCATCTCAAAAGCCGACCAAACCGGCTCCGCCATCGCCCTGTTAATTGTGGGGCTTGTTGTTCCTCCGGTCGGGTGGGTTCATGGGGTTGCTCTGTTTTTGGGGTACACCTGGATTTAGGAGACCGAGATGAAACACCCCGTCCTGAGCGATGAACCTGTCAAGCCGATTACGCCGTGCTGCGACACTTGGGATGCTGCGCTGAAAGACGGAACTGGTGACTACGGTGACGGCGCTGCTATAGGTTACACCGTAACATCTGAGTTTGTGCTTGGTGTGGTCGGCGTACCGCTGAAATTCTGCCCCTGGTGTGGGCAGCCGAAATAACCGCGCCCTGCGCCGTTGCCGCGTGGCCTGAGAGATAGAGAACCGTAGAGGGAGAACCGAAATGAACGCATATCAGTATCTTGGAGGCTGGGAAGCGCAGCCCCGTAAGGCCGAGGAAAAATACGGCACCCCCGATGGTCGTGTTGTGATTATCGGAAAATACGAAGTTACCGTGCCTAATGACACGGCAGCCGACGTGACGTTTCGCGCCCCTGAGAAAGGGTGGGACCAAAAAGACCCGCGTCAGGCAATCCCTGGCATGGAAGTCATCGACGGCGAGGTCCGAATCCCAATTGAAGGGCTCGTCCCTGTGATTTTGGAGCGCATGGAGCCGTTTGAAGTGGCGCGGGCGCTCTGGCAAGACGATGGCGTCCGCTGGGAGTTTGTGTCCTGTCTGGCGACGCGGTACTCGGACGAGGGCGTAACCGATACTGACCGCCGGAAATGGCTCCATGCCGTAAAGTCCGCCGTCCATGACAAGGCGTTGGATGATCTGGCCAGTGTGATGAACAAGCTGGAATACGCGGTATCCAAACAATCGTTTTTCTACCACGAAGTAAACCGCATCAATGACATGCTGCGCGACATGAACTGTTTGGCGCGTGACGGTTCCGTGATGCAGCTACGCCACGATACGGCGGATCGTGAGTTTGATGTCGGCAAGAAGTTCTGGAACGAAGCCCGCGAATACTGGCGGAAAGAGGTGCTGGGCCGGTTCCCCGCTCCTGATGCGCCGGTCACTGAAACGGTTGCGGCCGTGTTTGATGGGGAGGAATAACAGATGCTCATAAAAATCCCATTCCTAAGCTGGACGGATAAGGCCGCGCTGGAAATCGAAGTCAGTGACGACTGCGAGGCACGTTGGCATCTAAAATCCGCGCTTGAGATTGCCGTTAAGCAACGCGCGAACCTGGAAGGCGCGAACCTGTATGGAGCGGACCTGCGAGGCGCGAACCTGGAAGGCGCGAACCTGTATGGAGCGGACCTGCGAGGCGCGGACCTGGAAGGCGCGAACCTGTATGGAGCGGACCTGGAAGGCATCAAGCTAATCGGCAAAACCCCGATTATCCAAATCGCGCCAATCGGTTCCGATGGCGGCTGTTTACTGGCATATCGAACAGATCAAGGTGTTTACATGCAGCGGGGCTGTTTCTTCGGAATCCGCGATAAATTTGCGGCGGCGGTCGAGAAAAAACATGGCGATAACCAGCATGGCGTAGTTTACCGCTCCGCTCTGGTTATGATCGACGCATGGGCCAAGGGGAGTATTGATGATGACAGATAAGCAGGGCGGACACAGTCGTAGGATGGAAGGGATCGAGGCCCGTAGGCGGTTGCGCGGATTTTACGTGCCGGAGGATAGTTCCTATTTAGACGAGGAAATCGACCGGCTCAAGGCCATCAACGCTGAATTGTTGGATGCACTTAAAGCGGCGCGGCCAATTCTGGAGTTTGACCTTGAAGATGCCGAATACCTTTCGGATATGGACCCTGACATTACCACGCAACCGAAGGCTTTGCTGGACAAAATCGACGCCGCAATCGCCAAGGCGAGAGGGGAAATCCTCCCCTGCCCACCGGCCACCACCCCATCAGCCGCCCCTAAAACGATCATGTATACCGGTAAATTTGAATCCGGTGCCGGACCCGTCATTTTGTCCTACAGAGGCGTTGAAGTCCGTGCAAACATGAAGGACCGCATCCCGGCGAAGTATTGGTACAGCGTTTATGGTCCCCTGACCGCAGAGGGCCGCAAGGCGGGGTGCAAACATGGACCGGAATATCATTTTGATGTCCGCAGCGTGCCCGATCATGGGCCCCTGGACGATCCTGCTGCCATACTGCTGGCGATTATGCGCGGCATCGACATCGGCGTAATAACGACGCCAGAACCGGAGGCCGTATGATGACCGGACCTGAGAAACTCCGCCGCCGCGAGACCGACCTCAAGGCAGAGCGCATCGAAGCAGCGCGTCAGCACATCAATGATCTGGAGAGAGCGTGGATTCTTGAGGGTGGGCATCGACCTGAACCAGACCTCGACCTATTCAAACGGATCGACGACGACCTCAACCCGTCGGCATGGGTGCGCTGGGGCGTCGGAGTCGGATGCGCCCTGATGGGGGCGTTTTTTGTTACCGCGTCCTGGCTGGCTTATGCCCTGTTCTGGGGGTAATCCATGGGGTGTCTAGGGCAAAATACTAGGAGGGAATAACGATGAATACCGAAAAAACCAGCCGTGGGCTGGAAGCCGCCCGTTTATTGTGGCGCACCACCGCGCTCGACATCGTGTTTTGTCGGGTGCCGAGCACGGTAAGCCAGCGCCGGTTGGCGTGGGGGTATTTGAAGCAGCATAGGAGTGAACGAAAATGAATGAAGCTGAACGCCGCGCCTATGGCGAAATCAGGGCGCTATCAAAAACATACCCTGAAATTGCCCTACAGGCCGTCACAGACGGTCATGCCGACGCCATGCAGTCGCTTCGGGATCGCGCTGTATCTGCTGACAAGGCGCTACTGGCCGCGCTGGCCTTGGTGAAAATGAACAGGCTAAACGCCGCGACGTTGGATCAGTTAAACTCCATCGTTGTCGAGAACATCAACCCCAACAATATGTGTGATTTGGAACGCGAGTTTATCGCGGGGAGTGAACGGAAATGACAGATAAAGACGACGGTGGATCAGCGTTCCCATTGCAATATGACCCATATATTGACCATCCCGCGCATGGCCGCGTGCATCGTACCAGCGTTGGTGAGAACGTACAGTCCGGGATGAGCCTACGCGACTGGTTCGCTGGTCAGGCGTTGGCGGGGTTTATGGCGTCATATCCTCCAAACGAAAAAATAGATGCCGCCGTAGCCGCGATGTGGTCTTACGAAATCGCAGACGCCATGATCGCGGATCGCGCGAAATGACCACCCTAGCAGCCGTTCGCTCCGCCGTGGCCTTGGAATTTAATGTCTCCGAGGCCGACCTCAGAGGACTGTCGCGGCGTGCCGATATTGTCAGGGCGCGGCATGTCGCCATGTATCTGGCCCGATCCGAGACCGGCGCATCGTTTCCGAGAATCGCACGGGCACTGGCCCGCGTAAACCATACCAGTGTCATCCACGGCATCAAGGCCACTGAAATCCGCATGGAGCGCGATCCTGCGCTGGTCCTGCGCGTTGAGAAACTGAGGGCGCAGTTACGGTATTCATAAGGAATATACACTTGGTTGACGTAATGCAGCGTTATGGTAGTGTGGCTGAGTAACCACGGGAGATCAAATATGGGGCACGTAATCAGACAGGGCGCCGCCGCGTACTTAATGACCCGCAAGCTGGGGGCGGATACGTTCATCAACATATATGATGATGGTGAACCGCTGCAATTCAGCGACATTGACGAAGCCGCCGAAATGGCGCTTGAAAACGGCTATCTCTACACCGTCATGATCCGAGACGCGGTGCCGATCATGCTGGATTTGGAAAACCACGGCCAAGAGTTGGCCGACGAACGTCGCAGAGATGAAGCCGATGAGGCCGATTACGAGCGTTCGGTTTCATCTCTCGAACTGGCCGGGAGAGTGTGATGACCCACTCGACCCGCCCCCTCCACGTCCCCCCGGAATGGCACCGCCAGCGTGTCGCCGAGTCCGTCGCCGAGTTCTGTGCCGGAAACCGTGCCGAGGCCATGACTTTGGCGATGATGGCTGGTGTTGATGCCGCCGCGCTTGGGCTACCCGTTGTGGCCGTCCCCCATGAAATCGCGGCGCGGCCCGATCTGTTATCCGAATACCGCTGGGGGTTTAAGATTGCCGAGTCCGGGAAGATTAAGCGGGAGCAGGGCGTGTTGATATGACGCCCGCGCCGAAGCCGAAATAAAAACCACGGGAGACTGAGATGAAAAAATTACATTTAACGCCAGAGCGCCAGAGGACAATCGACCAAGCCCATAAAGATTGGCGCCGGGTCGGATATTCAACGGAACCGGCCAATTTTGAACTGGCCGCCCGCGCCATCGAAAATTTATATACCCGGATCGGGCGTGCTCGTCCGTATTTTGTGCGGCTGCCGTCGCCGATGGCTGCGGAACTTTACATCAACCTGCTCGTTAAAGCTTGGCCGGAGATGAAGGACCAGCTTCCGGACCAGCTTTGGGACCAGCTTCGGGACCAGCTTGGGGACCAGCTTGGGCGCCAGCTTGGGGGCCAGCTTGGGGGCCAGCTTGGGGACCAGCTTGGGGGCCAGCTTCGGGGCCAGCTTTGGGACCAGCTTTGGGACCAGCTTGGGGACCAGCTTTGGGGCCAGCTTGGGGACCAGCTTCGGGACCAGCTTCGGGACCAGCTTGGGGACCAGCTTCGGGGCCAGCTTGGGGGCCAGCTTGGGGGCCAGCTTGGGGACCAGCTTCGGGACCAGCTTTGGGGCCAGCTTGGGGACCAGCTTGGGGACCAGCTTGGGGACCAGCTTTGGGACCAGCTTCCGGACCAGCTTTGGGACCAGCTTCGGGACCAGCTTGGGGACCAGCTTCGGGACCAGCTTTGGGGCCAGCTTGGGGACCAGCAATTATGCTTTACGGGTACGTGGAATTATGGGTCATGGGACGCCGGATATTGGGGTTTTTACGAAACTGGCAGACGCCTCGGCGCCGCTTACGATGACAAGTCCGAAGCCGCCCTTTTCGATCACTGCGAGATCGTTAAATCTTGCGGGTTCGTTTATCCGTTTGAAAAATTTTGCATTATCACGGATAGGCCAGAGATCATCAAAATTGATGATGCATCTGTTCTACACTGCGAAACAGGTCCGGCTGTTTGTTACCGCGACGGCTATTCGCTATTTTCATGGCGCGGGGTCCGTATCCCCGGTGAATGGATCGAGGACAAGGCTTCTCTGACGCCGGAGATCGCGCTACAATGGGAAAACATTGAACAGCGCCGTGCCGCATGTGAGATTCTGGGGTGGGCAAACATCCTGTCCCGGCTTGATGCAAAAACCGTCGATAAGGACGATGACCCTATGGTTGGAGAACTTATCGAGGTCACGCTTCCCGACAGTGGCCGCGAAAAGTTTCTGCGTGTTTTGTGCGGAACTGGCCGTGAGTTCGCGCTGCCGGTGCCACCTGAAATGACTACGGCGCTCCAGGCTAATGCTTGGACTTATGGATTTGACGACGTAACTGAATTTATTAAACCGGAGGTAAGAACATGAAGACATTCAAAAAAGCTGCCGCACAAGGAGACGTTTATTTCCTGCGTGTGGGCGATCCGCCAATTGATGGGTTTTCGGAGCAGAAAACCAACCAAGGAAACCACATCATCACGCATTCTGAAACCGGACATCACCACGTCATGCGTGCAGATCGCGTCCGTCGGTTTATTCCAGACGGTGATCGTGGCGGGATGGTGTCATATATCGCGGTCAAGGAACCGACGCAGATCACCCACCTCCGCCCTCACGACACCCATGCACCGATCATGTTTAGTCCCGGGAATTATGAAATTCGCCGCCAGCGTGAACACACCCCGCAGGGATGGCGCCGGGTTGAAGACTAATCGCGCGCACTCAGACACGTAACCGACGCGGCCCCGTTTAACGATGGGGCCGCGTTTCTATTTCTGTTCCCGTGTCCAGCGGCCTCCGGTATCTGAAACCCATCCGGCACCACGGATGGCCTGAGCGATACGGCGCTGCGTCGGTTTGTCGAGGCGCTCCGGTTTCAACCCCAAGGCGTCACGGGCAATATCCGACATCGTGATAAACGATGATGTCTGCATCGACATATGGTTTGAGATCAAGGACTCCCATTCGTCTTTTTCGCGGCGCGATTCTTGGATGGCCTTGGTTTGCTCCACGGGCATTTCCCACCATGACTCGCCGCGCTTGAACCGCGCCACGGCTTCGGCGAATAGCTGGGCACGGTTTCGTTTAATCATTTCCAGATCAATTTTCCCGCACCGGATCGGAAAAAACCTGCGCCCCCCGGTGGCGTCTTCGAGATATTTGTGTTCGTTGGTGGAGCCAACAAAAATACACTGCCTCAAAAAATCCATGGAATATCTACCATAACTCGGACGGTAGCGATCCACCCGGCGCGATAAGACGCCTTTGATTCGTTTGTGGTCGGCCTTGGAAAACGAGTCTAGTTCAGCGATTTCGATAAGCATCTTGCCCGGAAGCTGCTGGAAAAAATCTTTGTCCGTGATCGAGGTGCCGGATTCTGCGAACCAGTCTCCACCGATTTCAAACAGGGCGCTTGATTTCTGGATGCCCTGCATACCTTCGAGGATGACCATGTTGTCTGCTTTGCATCCGGGTTCAAATATACGGGCCGCTAAACTGATCCAGAAATTCATGGATGCCATAGCCGAGTATTCTGATTCTTCGGCGCCAAGGGCTTCCATGAAAAAATATCTGATCCTGTCCTCGCCATCCCATGTCAGGGACTCCATCCAAGCCCTCGGAGCGTTGATGGTATTTTTCTTCGCCATCAGAACCATGGCGGCGTTCGCGGCACTGTCCTTGAGAAGGCGGATTCCAAAATCGCGTTGCAGGAACAGCGTCAACCTCAGAGTATCATGGTCGTCCCATTCTTTTTCATCGCAATCCCATGTCGTATAGACACGGTTAGAAAACTCGTCGTACCAGAAGGCGTCTTTAAAATCCGGCCATCGTTCGAGGACTCGGACAGCGTTATCCATATTGGCTACGGGGGTTCCAGTGGTGTTGAGTTGCAGTCCGGTTTCATCCCATTTGGCTTCGAGCGTGACGGCACGTCCACCCGCACGCTCATATCGCGGCGCATCGGGTCCATCACCAGTCGCCCCAGCAGCCTTCTTCCGCTCCTCGCGCTCCTGTCCCAGGTTTACGACTTCCGCACCCTTCCACGGCTTTGCCAAGGGCTTGGCCCAGGCCACGAATTTCGTCCAGTCCATGCCATCGGATAGGGCGTCGGCTGCATCCCAACCGTCGGCGCGGTTGGTATCGATTCCGACATCGAGCATTTTAATATCGGGGCACTGCGGCCCCAGTATCGCCGCGATCTGGCGCATCGCCGATGGACCGGGCTGGTAATCGTAGGGCAAGATGTCGCCGATTTTTAGGCCATGTTTCTCGGCATCGGCTTCGGTCTTAATCAGGTGACGGTCGGCATCCGGCCATATCAGTATCTTGCGTCTAAACAGAGTCGAGAAATCAGTTTTCTTGATGGCTTGGGCGCCGCCGCACCATGTTGTCACATGATAGACGCGGCCAACAATCTTCATCGCGGCATCACGGGTCTTCTCACCCTCGACGAGCAAGATCGGTTTCTCCGGCTCCCCCATGATCTGCGGCAGCCCGACGACGGGGCGCGGGTACGGGTATCCGGCGCTGGCCCATGCCCGTTTCTCGACATCCCATGACCATGGACGGATGATTTTACCATTATCGGTGTCGTGACGGGCGACGTAGAACAGCGCCAGCCCGTGGGCATCACGATACGGGGTCAGGATGGTTGGTTTGGCACCGTTCAGGATACAGCTAGGCGGCGGCGTATTCTCCGGTGGCCGCCCGATGGTCGGCTCCGGGGCGCGGGCGCGTGGTGGAGTCCCCGATGGAGCCGTCATCCCGGCCATGCCGGAGAGTTTCTCCACGGCTTGCGGGAACGTAAGGCGTTCGGCCTGTTGCAGCCATTCGATGTGGTCGCCGTGTGCGCCGCACCCATAGCATCTGTAATGGTCATCATATACGGTAAAACTAGGAGTTTTTTCCTTATGAAACGGACACAGCCCATTAAGGTGCGCACCGTCCTTGGACAGCGAGACATGGGAGCCAATCAACCCGGCCAGCGAAACCCTGGCCTTGAGGTCGGCGATGAATTTATCATCGTATTTTGGATTATCAGCCATGCCGCACCCGTAGCGCGGTGGCAACGCCAACCCAATATGAGTTCAGTAATTTTGCCACGGTCCCTCCCCGAAACTCCAAACCTACACCGTTATCGCGGCGATGGCATTGAGAAAAAATTCATGTATTCAGCGCAGCGCGGAAACCGTCACGTATTCATGGCAGCGATGGCTGCGGCGATTTTCTCCATAGCCTCGTCCGGCGATCTGGCGATGATGCCGATTCCATGTGCCGCATTGACCTGTTCCATGAAGTTCTGTTGCTCCGCACTCACCCTCCCACGGGCGGTCTTGACCTCGATGGACCCAAACAATGCCACCGGAACGTCGCGGATAATCGTCGGCACCCATCCGATTTGATCGCCTGACCCGGTGCAGAGACCGGCGCGTAGGGGATAGTAATTTTCCATCACGATTCGATGCGCGTTCTTAGCCACGATGTCCCCGGTCCAGCCCATGCCTACGTTCTGCCGGAAAAAACGGTAGCCCTGTTTCGTCGCCTCGATCTGGATGGCGCGGGAGATGTCGGATTCTTTCATGGCGTCAGTCCGTCTCGGTTGTAGATGGTTCCAGAACGGGGATTTCACCCCAAAGAACGTCGTCCAATTCGTTGAGACGCTTGGCAGCTTTATTGTAGTAACCAACGACACGATCATTTTTTTCGCGCAGAATATCGATCATGTCGGCAGCTTCATTCAAGGTCTTGCGTTGCGAATACAACGCAGACGTTTCTACAGCAGCCATACTTCTCAGTCGTTCAACAATATCCATCACTTCCTCCCGTCGCTGTTATCCAGCGTCTGATAATAAAACGTATGCAGGAACCCCAGCGGCACGTTCTCAGGGCCGCCCATCATCCAGAGCCACAGCGCACGACCGGAACGGCCATTACCATCCATGAATGGATGCAGCGTTTCATAGAGGCAGTGGATTTCCCACGGTGTCATCCCGGCGTTGTTGACGTTCCAAAGAATTTCCCTCAGACGATGAACGACTTCGTTACCACCCAACGGCGGCGTATGCTTCCCGACTCGGCAGTTCATTCCGAGTTTATCACGCAACGGTTTTCCGGGGGCGACGACGGCAACAAATTCAGTCAGCGTCAGAACCGTGATCTGCGTCCGCGACAACAGACGTTCATGCGCCGCGATTTCCTGCGGCGTCGGTTCGCGCAGGATGCCCTCGATACGGTTGCTCTCACGGACGAACGAGCGTAGCCCCTCCGTCGTGGCGTATTCGTCGAACAGTCTATCTAACTCGTCACTCATCACACTCTCCCTTCCTTCTTCGCGTTTCGTTTCTGCATCTTGGCGACGAAGACGTGCGCCGCCCAAGACGGTTTCTTATTCGTCTTCTTCGCCATCCTCAACAGGTATTCAAGTTCCTCGACGTTTCCGCCCAGCCGATTCGCTAAATCGTAGGCTGCCTCGACGGGCTGCATCCCAGCACCAAGACTTGCCTTAAACGCATCGACGTGTTGGCGCTTAAATACGGCTGGATCAATCTGCTGCAACTCGCCTTCGACGTAATCCACGGCGCGGCCTTCGACGACAAACGGGGTGCCGCAGAACCGGCACACCGAACCGCCCGGTCGTTGGGCGGCGTAACAGCCCGGACAGAGTTTAAGCTTTACCTGTGAGGCTGCACCTTTTTTCTGACGCCCCTCACGACCTTCAAGCGACCACACCCGTTCCTCGTCGGGTAGGCCGTGGCGCTGCACGTTCCCGGCGTGGTCCAGAATGATCGCGGTCTTCCCCGGAATGTACCGCAGCGCCCGTCCACAGAATTGAAGCCACAGCGTCAGCGATTGCGTCGGTCTGCCGTCGATGACGCACTCCACGGTTGGAACATCGACTCCTTCGGAAAATAAATCTACGTTTGTCAAGACCTTTATGTTACCGGCGCGAAAATTCTCCATCGCCGATTCGCGTTCGTTAGTCGGGGTGTCGCCGTCAACATGAACCGCAACGATCCCGGCGGCGCAGAACTGAGCCGCAATATGTTTTGAATGTTCAACCGAAACCGCCCGCAGGATGGCGCGTTTTCCGGCGGCATGTTTCTGATAATGCCGGATCATGTCTCCGGTCACAGTGGGCTTGTCCATTTCGGCGGCGAGTTCGGCTTGAACATAATCGCCCATGCGGGTATGGGCCTTTCTGAGATCAGGTGCGCCCGGTGCGTACAGTGTGTATGGGGACAAATAATTATTGTCGATCAGCCAGCGCACAGATGGCCCCTGAATGATGCGCTGGAAATATTTACCAAGCCCCTTACCATCCGTCCGTTCCGGTGTCGCCGTCAGCCCGATCAGCCATGCGTCTGGGAATGCCTGTATCAGTGCTTCCCATGTCTTCGCCGCCAAGTGATGGGCTTCATCAATAACGATCAGCTTCGGCCTCCGCAGCCTGTCCCGTCGCCGTGATAGCGTCTGTATCGAACCGATCTGTATCGGATGGATGGAGTCTGGAGCAAACCCTGGAGCGATTATGCCGTGGGGGATGCCTCCGAAATTAAATGTGTTCGTACTCTGCGAAAGCAACTCACGTCTATGTACGCAAAAGAGCGATGGCGTCCCGCGTTCTGCTGCGGTGCCGAGCATGTTGGCCGTCATCACGGTATTGTGAGTTACCGTGAAATCACCGAGAAGAAATAAACGATCTGGCCCCTCTAACTCAAACCCAAAATATTCTCCCAATCCGACTGGTTCAGCCTTTAACCCAGTTACCAGATGGTCTTTTTTTTGTGCGCGCAGTGGAATATTTAAATGGCGCTTACGCAAAAACGGAATCTCTGAAAAATCTCCGGTGATATAGCACCGATAATAGGTTCCAGTTGCATTGGTATTGGTGCATGTTTTTTGCGTTTCTTTTTTATATGCAGCAAAACCAAGTGATCGCGCAAGAAACAAAAGATCATCAAAGAGTTTCTCTACCTTAAATGTGACTTCAAAGCCACCCTTAGACAGATACCCATCAGAATCCAACATTCCTGCTAGTAGAATTTGGCGGTTTGCGCGTGATGCTGTCTTATAAATATGTGGTATGTGTTTATTTCCCAACAGATTGTGCGATCGCATCAACGCCTGCAAAGATGAAGAACGTGGTTTATCCATTTGACTAACCGTATTAACTCCAATGCAATTTCCGCGTTGCTCACGAAAACTAATCCGCATACCGATACGTTCTGCATGTCCGCATATCCATTCCACAATCTCTTTATCGCCAGTGGTTATTTCTGTTGTCCTAGACGTTCCATCACCAAGCCAGAGGCCAAGAAAATATGGGTCTATAGGAAGATCGCATTCGCCTTGAAAATTAATCGGAGCCCGCCATCCTTTGTGAACGTGCCGAAACCAAGTGTTAGTTTCATAAAAATCACGAACACAAATATTAACAATAGTTCCTTTGCGCGTGTCTCCGGCCTTCTCAGCAGTACGTTTTAAGCTGAGAATATGGGCATCGTTGACGATATAGGAATCGCCTTTGACAGGGGTAATCTTGAAAAGCGGACCAACCCCTTTGGTGACTCCCTTCACAGTTCTTGGTGTGCTATCTGGCCCCATCACCAAGTCGCCGTTCCTGATTTCTTCCACGGGCACGATTTTCCCATCGGACATCATCACGGGAGTTCCTTTTCCAAGGCACTTTCCCGACCCTGTCGGCGCAACAATACATTGAGCACGAATCCCGGCTTTCATACCTGATCGGACCTCGTTTATGATGTCGGCCTGAAATGGGTGCAGATTCACGGTCATTCAACGCCCCCTACGAAGTCGCGCCAGTGCTTCCAGCCAGCCTTGGTCCAGAACCCCCACTCGCGGACGTGCGGCCCGGTGATGAACAGGGTCCAGGCGTCTAGGTAAAGGTATGTTTCCACCCGATGCGGCTCCGCAGCCGTCCGAATCACGACATCTCCAGCAACGCGGTTGATACGAAATGGCGGCGCGTCGTAGGGAGCCGGAGTGCTGGGCCACGGCATAACCTCAACGTACCCACCGGACAGCACCACGGACATATTTGCCCAAGGATGGTCGTGCAGTTCAAAGGTGTCGTCGCTGCGCTGGAAGTGGTGGAGATAAATGTTGAGGAATCTATTCCGTGGAATCAGCCACCATCTTTTTAAGTAAGGCACCGGAGTCTCGGCCCCGATAATCCAGTCCGGTTCGCGGCGGTCGGCGATACGCAGCAGGCGATCCCGCATAAATGCGGTTATACGGGTGGGGAGTTTCATGGCGTCACTCCACCGGCACGTCGCGGCCAAGGATCAAATCGGAGGCGGTGATGTCCCATCCCTGTTTCGTGGCCTCGGTCAAAATAAGTATCTGCGAATCCGGCGGTATGACACCCATCTTCCGCCACCTGATAACCGATGAATGACAGCGGCCAACGAAGCGCCCCGTGGCGCGGGGGCCGCCGAGGAAGTCGATGACGTATTCCGGTGGTGTCAGGTGTCGTGTACGGGTGGGTTTCTTCGGCATGGGGTTCCTCCTGAAAAAATATCTGGCCCAATCATACGGTGCATATTGACAACCGTCAAGACGGTATATATAGTGATCGTGAAATTTGTTTGGAGGAACCCGTTGAGATGAAAAAATACATGCTCCATCCAGGCCATGTGATAAGCCGATATGACGGTGACGTGCATTACATTTCAGCAGCGCAGCTTCGTGTCCTGTATGGTGTGCCTGAGTCTGAATGCGTAATTTGTGCTGACAGAAAATACAGCAATGGAGAAAATGAGGCTGATGACCAAAGATTTATTCATTTATCTCCGAGCAGCAGCGGAACATATAAATTACCGTAATTTGTCGTGGAGGACAATCGAGTGACCGAGAACATAAAATTCATCACCCCCCGCGACGAGGCCCACTGGCTCGATCTGAGAACTACGGTACTGACATCAACCGAAGTCGCGGCGCTGTTCGATCAGTCGCCGTATATGACGGCGTTTGAACTCTGGCACCGCAAGGCTGGTCGCCTCGATTCGGCGTTCGAGGAATCGGAGCGCACCCGTTGGGGGACGCGGCTGCAAGACGCCATTGCCATGGGTGTTGCCGAGGACAACGGCTGGAAGGTCCTCCGCATGGACGAGTTCGCCATCCTCGGCGATCTGCGGGCCGGGTCGAGTTTCGATTTCTGCATCGGAGACGAACACGAAACCTGCGTCTGCGGCCATCCGAAATCAGACCACATCCATGAGGAGGGTGCCTGTCGCCCCGGCGCTGAGTGTGCGTGCGACGGCTACCGTCTGCGCCCCACGGCCCTGCTCGAAATCAAGAACGTCGATCACTGGATCGCCAAGGAAGGCTGGATCGTCGAACGAGACGGCACCGATGATTACATCGAAGCACCGGTCCATATCGAGATGCAGATTCAGCATCAGATGTTGGTGTCCGGTGTTGATAAATGTTATCTTGCAGCCCTCGTCGGCGGCAATCGTATCCTGTTATCGGAGCGCACCCCTGACCCAGTGGTACAGGACGCCATTAAACAGGCGATCACCGAGTTCTGGCGCAGCGTTGATGCCGGTGAAGAACCGGTTCCGAATTTCGAGCGTGATGCCGAGGTTATTTTCAGACTTCACGGGTTCGCCGAATCCGGTAAACTCGTCGAGGCCAGCGATCACGTCTCCGCCTTGGCCGTTGAACAGGCCAATCTGGGCCGCGCGATAAAAGAACTGGAAACCAAACGTGATGCCCTGAAAGCAGAAATCCTCACCGAAATCGGGGATGCCGAAAAGGTCACATGGGAAGGCGGCTCCATCAGCGCCGGAATGGTTGCCGAAGCAGAAATCGCATACACCCGCAAACCGTATCGCGGGTTCCGCGTCACGTTGAAGAAACCGAAACCCCCTGCGGACGCCGCCGATTAACTCGCCGCGTGACGCCTGACCACAACCGATTAACCGATATCTAACACTTAGGAGGAACCATGAATACCACAGCCAAACAGATCACCCCATTCGAGGAAATTAGGCACTCCCTTACCAAGATGGAATCGCAGTTTCAGGCCGCACTTCCGGCGCATATCAAGCCGGAGAAATTCATCCGTGTCGCCTGCACCGCGATTCAGACCAACCCAAACCTGCTCAAGGCAAATCGCACCTCTCTCTACGCATCCTGTACCAAGGCCGCTCAAGACGGCTTGCTCCCCGATGGTCGCGAAGCCGCGCTGGTGACGTTCGGAGATCAGGTCCAGTACATGCCGATGATTGCCGGTGTCCTGAAAAAACTCCGCAACAGTGGCGAGTTATCGAGCATTGCGACTCAGATTATCTACGAAAAAGACGTGAAGGAAGGAAAATTCAATTATTGGATCGACAGCGACGGAGAACACATCGACTACCGTCCAGATATGTTCGCTGATCGAGGCCAGATCATTGGCGCATTTGCTATGGCAAAACTGACCGATGGCGCCCTCTATGTGTCTGTTATGACCAAGGCCGAAATCGAGAAGGTCCGCAATGTGAGCCGCGCCAAGTCGAGTGGACCTTGGGTTCAATGGTGGGACCAGATGGCCGAGAAAACCGTTCTTAGGCGCCTGTCCAAGCGTCTCCCGATGTCCACGGATATTGATGGCTTATTCGGCGATGACCATCATGACGAGGAAGTGGTTGGCGTCGGGCAGCAGCAAGCACCGCGCACGGCACCTGAGATGCGCGACGTAACGCCTGAGCCTGAACCGGAGCAGCCGAAGAAGCGCCAGAGCCGCGCCCAAGCCGCTGTGGCTGCCAAGAAAACGCCGCCGCCGCCTGCTGCCGAAGAACCGCCGCTGTATGACGGCCCCGGAAACGGAGAGATTATTGACGGTGAAACAGGCGAAGTCTATGGTGGCGTCGGTTGCGCTGGGGATGGAGTTGACGGCTCGGTTGGCGGACCCGTTGGCGACGACGAAATCCCGATTTAATACCGCGCGGAGTGGCCCGGATATCCGCATGAATACAGTTGGGCCTAAAAAGTAAAGATGCGGCGGATTCGTGCCCCATGCACGGTCCAGATGGCGGGGCGATAATCCCGCCAACATCCTGAGCGTAGATCAGTCTGGTAGATCGCCTGCCTTGGGTGCAGGAGGCCGTTGGTTCAAATCCAGCCGCTCAGACCACAACGAAACCCGCGTCTGAAATATGGCGCGGGTTTTTGTTTGATTGCATAATGGTTATGAAATAAAATATAAGCGGGCGCCGTAAGCGTTAGGACTCGTTGAAGCCAATTGATTGTCAACGTCATAGTCTCAATGCGGTTATGTCTGGCAGCGTAAGGTGGGGTTCGCTCCCGTCCGTCCAAACAATTTTCTGGAGACAGCAAATGAAAACACTGGTTATCATCTGGGCATTTGTCACGCCGGGGCAGAATTTCAGCGGGCTCGTCGAACGTATTCAAATCCCCGCCGCTCTATGCGCCGAGGCGATGCGCGACCTAAACCGGGCATCACCGATGATATTGGAAGACCCGGACAACGGATATTATAATGCCGTTTCGTCTTGGTGTGAGTGAACCGAGGCCGTCTGGTATATCACCGCGTCACCTCCTGATAAAACGTATGCCCGCAATTGAACCCGATCTTGACGATGTTCGGCCCCCACGATGCGGGCTTAACACGGCCTTCATGGAAGTGCGTAACTCCCCGCGCCCAATCAGGAACCTTGACCAGCCCGGAGTACACCATAACAGCAGCTTCGGCGGCTTGCAGCGCGGCGCGTACTTCTAGTTCCAGTTTCACATCTGCGTATGAACGCTTGCGAAATCTCTTTAGAAAATCAAACATTGATAACCCCCTCAATCGTGCGTTTCATTTTAGCACCCTCTCCAACCAGACCAGCAGCACTCCCGCTATCAATGCCCCGGAAATGATGTTTGAATGTACGCCATAGCGCGGAGCATACCGACGCTTGGCCTCTCGCTCGCTGATAAATGTCTCAAGCATTGCCATGTTTTCCTCAATTCAACGTCGCCAGATATTTCTGGGCGTGTTCCTCTTTAACCTGTTCCATCGTCGGGCGGCGCTCGATCATTTCCTTGGCCGCCGCGATAACCTCCAGCAGATTGGCGGCGAGGTTCTTCGCATCGTTGTTATCTGCACCGTCTTGGATGGCGCCCATTTCTTCAAATGCCACGGCGAAAATCTCCGCCGTTTTTAGGGGGAACACTTTACGATATGTATCCCCGGCGTTCAGCATGATGTGGCAGTCCGAGAATTTATCGTCGGCATCCCACATCGGGACAATCCCGGTATCGTAGGCTCCATTTTCAATGATGGCATCAACGATGTCGTTCAAGATGTCCGCCAAGTTTTCGCTTCTGGTTTTCATTTCTTGTCTTCCTTAGCGTGGGCTATGGCGGATGCGGCGATTCCGCAGCGTATGTTAAATACTTCGTCGTCGTCTATGTAGCCGGTGGCCGCGCTCAACACTTCTAATGCCTCCAGCAGAGTTGTGTTGAGTACTTGGGAATGACAAATTTCGATAGCTGCTTCCCGGCAGCGGAAAGCAAGTTCGTGCGAACTTTCTGTCTGGTTGCTTTTTGTTAAACGACTTACAAGGTCGCTCATTTCGTTTGCTCCGATTTTAGTAATTCCCTGCGGCGTATAATTGAGAGCGCCCTGCCAATAAGCGGCTGCACCAAAAGTTCCGTTAATTTGTTATCCGTATCAACAACAAGTTCTTCTATACGGCGCAGATCGGATTCACTGATTAGTATCCCGCACTTACCAATAATTATTTGGTGGTCCAACACAGGAGGTTCTATTTTATCAGGCGTCTCAATCTTCTTGCTCATCACTGACCCTCCAAATTAATCAAACAATCCCGGATGCCCATCCGGCTTAGGCCAGACCTGAAATTCACACGTCGCCGCACATGGGCTGCCCCAGATGCCGACGGCTAGGGCGCGATCCGGCGAACCGCCCTTACCAAGATAATCTTCGCGCCAGTCCATGTTGGCCCAGACCGAGGGACGGTGGCGCTCGAACTGGCAACGGCCAACACGGGATGCCCATAATCGCTCCGGTCCGACCAAGGCCATCTCCTGTACGCCAATGGCAAAGGCGTGGTCGATGAACTTCCTGATATGCTGAAACGGTGGGTTCGTCACGATTACGGGTGCCGGTGCCTTCGATGTGGTAAAAAAATTGTCCCCGGTCTGGATGTCGCCGTGGACGACTTCGATACCAGCACCGCGCAGGGCTTCAACGAAGCGGCCATCCCCTGAGCATGGCTCCCATACGAGGCCGCGCATTGGACGCCAGCGCGATAACAGCACCTTGATGATGCTCTGCGGCGTCGGGTAGAAATCGAATGCCGCCCGTGAATATGCGGGGTCGGAGTCGAGATCATCGGTGAACATCTGTTTTGTCATTTATTATCCTGAGTTCTATATCACGATGATTACCGATACGGTGCATTACGTCAACACCTTTTTTTATTATCCCGTTATGGTACAATATGCCATGACCGACGAAGCAGAAACCGCCGCCGATTTAATTCAATCCGTCTACGACGCGGAAATTAAACCTATCGAGATCGGAGACTTGGAGTGCGCGGTTCAAGATGTTGACGGCACCCGGTACGTCGCCATCGGCGGCTCCGACGAGGCCGAGGATTGGGTCAGGAACCTCCGCACGCTACCGTGGCGCTCCGCTGAACTGAAATGTTTCTGCCACATCGGGTTCTTCAAGTCCGCCCGTGCCGCCTATCCAGCCATCCTTCAACGGGTATACGCCGCCGAACGTGTCATCGTCTGCGGCCACTCCAAGGGTGCTGCCGAGGCCACCATCTTGGCTGCGTTATTAAAAACTGCTGGGGTCAACGTCGTCAAACTGATTACGTTTGGATCGCCGCGCGCCGGGTTCTCGGCCTTGGCTAATCGGTGCAGGTTCCCCGTGGAGCGGTACGTCAACGGCCACGATCCGGTTCCGCATGTTCCGCCGAGTGCTCTCTTGATCCTGCGTTACCGTCATGTCGGCGACGAAATACGTCTATCCCACCCCGACAATCCGGGTGGTATCATGGATCATTTCTTGTACAGATACCGCGCCGCGCTACGACACCACGAATAACCGTTACGGTTTCCGCGCCGCCGCCCCGGCTTGGATACGGGCACCTTCCAATGCCGTGTCGGCCTTGATCTGAGCACCCTGTAGCGCCGCCTTGGCACCGACGGCACCAGTGATGGCCTCCAGCCCTGCAACCCCCAGCACGGCCCGCGTAACGGCGCTGACGACTTCGGGAACAGCCTTACCCGTGGTTTCGATCAGCGCGTTTTCCACGGCTCCCCGGATTTCAAATGCACGGAACGCCTTAACATCGGTGGCCGAATACTCCACGACGGCACCATCAGGGAACGCTACCTTTAGGCCGACGACGGCTTTCTCCTTGCCGTCGATGATTTCGGCACCACAGATATGACCGTCGCACCACGTCACCTTGGCCCTGGTTAGGCCAGCATCGTTCTGGGCGCAGCCGCCGAGTAACAGCGCCGCCGCTGCCAGCACCACGAACCCACCGCCACCACCATTCGTCATATTCATGTGGTGCTTCCTTCTTTATCGGCCACAGCATCACGTTTCGATTTCAGTGCCGCCAAGATAACATCCTTGAACGCGGCTACGATTTCATCGAAGAACCCGTACACCACGGATAGGCCCGTCGCCAGCGCAGCGGTTTGTTCCGCCGTGGCTTGGATTCCAAATTCGCTGCTCAACCACCAAATCAATAAAACAGCAGACGCGCCGCCGGTGCCAGGGGCCATCAATTTTGAGTTCATGGGTATCTCCATACTGCGGGGCGTGGGGCGTGGTCGTGGCCGGAATCAAGATGGATGAAGGTTTCCCCGATACCGACCCCCCGCATCCCGACCTCAAATGCAAGATTTAGGATAACATACCTCTTTGCTCCAGCCAAGACGCTTAGATCGGCGGCTTTGCCTTGGGCATGGGAACCTGGGGATGATTTCTTGCGTTCTTCGGGATGTTGGGGGCACCTGAACCCGCTGGTAACAGCGAGGGGTCCGCTGCGGTCGCGCATGGCCTGTAGCTTCGCCATGAAGTCGGCGTCCATATCGGCGCGGCCATCGCAGTGCCCGCACTTGCAGGCCATTTCTTCACGACTAAACGACGGTGTATCCGCTGGATTCCATTTCGCTAGATCAGTCATTTAGCCGTCACCCTATCCGGCATGATGGTCCCCCCAACCCTCGGAACCTGTCTCTCCAAGGCCCCGACACGGCCACCAAGGATGGCGACTTCTTTTTCCAGTTCGCGCCCATCGGCCATCGGATAAACCGGACCCCTCCCATCTGCCATGTTCTCCAGCCGATCAATCCTCGGCTTCAAGGTTTCCAGAACCGCCAGCCGCTCATTCGCCTCAACCGTCGTCAATAACGTCCACCCCGAAATCCCCAATATAATCGGCAACCCGATAACCGTTAATATCTGATGCGCGGCGCGGAGTCCGACGCTATCGGCAATGGAGCGGGCGGAGATGTTTTCGTTCATGGCTGGTTCCTTACTTGGCCTTCATCGGCACACCTAATGCGTTATTTGCTCCTTCCTCAAGAGCATCAAACCCGCGCCTAAATCCAATCGCATTTTGAAGCGGAAACATTCTGCGCGCGGCCCTCATATCTGATTCCTTTATATCTCCCGAAGTCACCGATCCTATGATCGTTGCAGCATCCGTAGCAAGCCCTGATGTCGGTCCCAAAAAACTCTCCACAAGATTACGGCTAGCATAGCGGCTCATCGGCGGGGCACCAACCAAACGGCTTACGCCAATAGAACCACGGGTTCCTTTTTCAATCATGTTATTGGCATCAAATAACCAGCCCGTTACACCTGATCTATCAATTCCCTCAGCAACCCATACGGCAGGATCATTGGAAAGTTTTTCATTTGGCGTCTTCAAATAATAAGCCAGCATACCTAGACCAACCATCATCGTAACGCCTGCTACAGCCTTAGCATCGCGTTGCTGAATTGCAGCCATCGTCACTCGCTGCATTGATGACATTGAAAATGATCTGAACTGCATAACAGTTCTTCCAAGTTCAGTTGACAGCAGCAAAGGTTTCTCCTGACCCGGAGTAACAATGACTTTGTTTATTTCCTTAGACATCGCGGCGCGATATACCCGTGCCGCATTTACGTCTGTCCAATCATTCGTATTCGCCCACCATATATTGCTATGTTTTACACCATGCTTTGAAAATTGACCATAGATTGCACGCGCATCATCATCGTTAATCCCGAATAGAGCAAGGCGCGCTCGTTCGGCGTTATCAATGGTTCCATTTATCAAATTCTCAATGGCTTGCAGCGATCTGGTCTGTCCAACGATACCAACGAATTGTTTCAACGCCGTATTCCACGGGGTAATCAGTGTGAGGTATCCAAACGCATTGGTCGCTTTTTTCAGTCCTCTTTCAAATTTTGAATGTCTTCCGAAATCGTCAAAAACTTCCCCTAAATTCATGGCATAGCTATTGATAATCATATCAATACCTTCACCGCTCGTCTTCACGTCCTCTGCGGCAAGACGATATGTTTTCCAATCCTTAATCATTGGAACAATGCCATTTGTAAAATTTCTCATTCCATGCTGAACCACAACATGCCCAATATCAGGAATGGACGAAAAAGTCTGCTGACCAAGAAGACGAAGATAATTCAAGTCGCGGGCTACTGCGAATGATCGGCTCAACAAACCATCTGGATTTTTAGGTAGCGCATACGTTCCCCGCAATCTTTCCCAGATTGCCTTAATCATTTCGATGTCTTCGCCCATGTGGTCATGTAATTTTGTTTGTTCTTCTGGCGTGGTTGCTTTTGCCTTTTTATTGGAATAGGCATCGTCGATCTGTTTCAGTTTTGAATCCAGATCAAGCCATCCGCGCCCAGCCATTTCAAGATCGGGGGCCATCGTTCGCGTATAAGCCTTAGCCAATACTGAAATGTCTGTTTCAAGATAATCGACGATTAACTTGGTGGGTATCATAAGCTGGATACCCTTAAGCGGCTTTGCTTTTAGGTCAGGTGTATCATCATCTAATGCACGCATGAACCCCGGAGCAGATATTTCAACATCATATGGCAACCGTCCTGCCGGAGTTCCAAGAATGCGGCTTACGGTTTGGGCCGCGATATTATCGAGGTCTCCACGTTCCAGACGTGTGTTCGCTGCCATGATGCGCTTGGCGGCAGCCATGACGGCGCGGTCGGCCTGAGACAGGCGACCAAACTCACCTTCCTCCCCTTTAGCTAAGGCAGCATCCTTACGCTTTGTGTCGTAATCCGCCCGTCGTTTCACGGCACCCTTAGCAGCAGCGGATGATTTTCCCTGCCAAGATAAGACTTGTTCTTCCAGAGTATCCCTAAGTCTGACATACTCGTTTTCAAGTTCTGCGATGCGTGCGGGGTCTCCAATCTTTCCGCCATCAATTTTGGCTCTGGTGCGGCTCATATCATCGGAAATCGTCTGCACACGCCCCTGAATTTCAGCCTTCATAGCCTGCTCGGACTCATACCAGTCCGTGATGATCTTTCTGAACCCATTACCATCCGATACAATCTTGTCGTGATTATACATACGCATCATGTATGAAGCGGCTACCTTTGAATCCACATCGGCATCCAGAATGCCACGTTCAATGGCTCTGTCTTTCATGGGATCAAACACGGTTTTACGCATCAGTTTTGCTGCTTCGGCCACCTCTATTATGTCTGAGGCATCATCCTCCCACATGGCACGGCCAACAGCTTTAAGAAAATCATCGTGTGTCAATGCGTTTGGAGTGGACAAAACATCCCCGGCTCTAATGCGCGCAAGGTCTCCCATTTTCGCTGCATTTCCTGTGCGATACTTTACAAAAATATCATCAACCCCAACCAACGCTGTATAGAGCGGGTAGTTCCATTGTCTCATTAAGGATTCAATGGCAACAGGCGAAGCCTTACCCTCAAGATTACCCTTGGTCATCAGGGGGTTCTCAGCCAATTCTTGACCTTGAATCCGCGACACCACTTCGGGGCTTGTTTGCAGCCGCAGGGTAGGCGAAGTCTTGCGAATCCATTTAGGCAATTTCCCTAGGCCAGCGATTGTTTCTTCTTCCAGAGTCGGCAACGCGCTCTTGGCACCAACCGTACTGCCTCCAGAAATAGGGCCACCGCTGTTTGGGATATTCGATGCTATATCGTCGGCCATACCTTCGCTCTGATCCAAGAACCCCTTGGCAAGAGTATCCAGAGCATCCGGGCTTTTGCCGAATACGGCACCGACGCCACCGCCAAGAACCCCACCTAACAGAACACTTCCCGCTACATTCAGCGCCGATTCCTGAGCCGTCCTTGTTTCCTGTGTCGCCTGTAGAACACCCTCGGTCGCCAGCCCAGAACCGCCAGCAACGGCACCCACACTTAGAGCGCCAGCTACGGCACGCTCTCCCAAGCGGCCTACGCGGATCATCTGGCCACCAACGGGTATCAGATTGATTGGGTCTGCAATACCAGCAATCAGTTCCGCAACGGTTCCCATCGCGCCACCAGATTGCAGCATCTCAGCGCGGGACCGTTCATTATCAATACGAGATTTTACGCGGGCCACATCTTCAAAGCTGTTGGCGTCGATGAAGCTGCCAAGATAATCTTCGTATCCTTTGACATCAGACCACGGATCGAACGAACTATCGTATGGTGTGGATGGGTTATCGTAGCCTTCTGAAATAGCCGTAATGGCCGAACCAACCGTATTTTCTCTCTGGAACGCGGCACCCAACAACGACCCAAACGAAGGATCGGAAGCCGCATCGACTTCATCTATTCCTGCCGGGGCCAGCCCCGCTGGCTGTGCGTCATCAAGGAACGGCATCAGGGAGCACTCCCCGGAATCATTTCAGGAACCCGTTCGTATTGATCTCTTCGCTCCCCTCTCAACGATTCGATTTCTTCTGTTACACGTTGCGAAGCGGCAATTCTTTGTTTCGACGTTCCCCATGACGGCACCCATGAAATAGGTGCGCCGTCAGGTTTCCGTATAGTACTAAGGACGCCATCATTCCCCATGATGGAAACCTGATAAGTCGGACGCCCATCGGCGCCAATTTTAGTTGGGTCTGGGGTCAGATGAAGCCGTTCCAGCGTAATCGGATTTTCTGGATCAACGAACGTACCGACGGTCACATCATCCAGCAATTGCTGGTTCATCCATTCCGCATCGGAAGCGGGATCGTTCGGGAAAACGCCATAGAATTTCTCCGGCGCATATTTCATGTAACGGGATGATCCACCGACTTCTGTGCTTCCCCAAGTGCTGCTGATTTTATCCAGCGCAAATGTCATGGCCGCATCCATGTTTCCTGTTTTTTCAAATTCCAGACGAGACAAGTTCTGGAACTCAGCCGACATGATGGGATCAAATGTTGGGTTCGTAAACCACCCCGTACTCATCTTGTCTTCCAGCCAAGACCGCACCTTGGCTTCCCGTGATTTTGTGTCCGACCCAAGTTGTAGATCAAACTCAGCACGTCGAGCATTGCGAACTGTATCAGTCACCTTCATGGATTCGTGGGCCGTGGTGAACGCATCTTGTGGTTTCATGCCGTATTCGGTATAGGTGCCGATAAGATTCGCCAGCGTCAAATCCTGTTCGTTAAAATCGTTCAGCAATTGAGGATTTGAATTTCTCATCTGCCCAACGATGTCGGCACTGAGAACTGCCTGTTGCGGGTCCATGCTCCGCAAGCCACCTCGCACGATCTGCCTCAATGGTGTCGGCACGATACCGACATTGACGGCGTATTGAACGCTACGGCTGACGACTTCATCACGCGGAATTTTTCCCCATGCCTGAGAAGTCATCTCAAAATGAAGGTCAACGTCATTTTTGTCCTGATCCGTCTTTGGATCGAGGACGCCGCCATCATTCAAAATACTCTGAACCCGCGCTATGGAGCCGGTAACGGAGTCCTGTTTTTCCCTATTTTTATCCAGTAGCAGCGTGAACTGCGTCCTATTGGCATCGCTGATGTCGCCGCGCGCCCATGCGGATTCAATGTCCATGTAATTTTTCTGACCACGATTTAGTTCAATCTCAAATGTGGACGTAAACTCGGATTGGCGCTGTACCTGTGCGCGTTTTTCTTCGGCCTCAATAGCCGCCTGTGTTTCATAATATGTTTTTATTGTGGCGCGGCCTGCGACTTTTTGGTTTGCATTCAAATCGGTTCGGGCATCAAGACGCTGCAACGCACCAGCGCGGCCCATGCGCGCCGTTTCACCAACGGACTGCGGCTGATTATCAGTTCCAGCGGAGAGGACCATGCCGCCATCCGGCACATCTACACCAGCCTTTTGAAGTTTTTCCATAGCTTCGGAGACGTATTCGGAGACTCGTTTTCCAGTACCATCGGCGCGATCTTCCTTCCAAGGAGTTTCGCTTCCGGTTTCGGCGACGTTACCAGCACCAGAGAAGTAGCCAACGAAAGCCCTTCTGGCATCATTATTGTAGCGCCCCATGTAATCTTCGATGATACGCTTGCTGACGGCGCGATTATCTGCTGCATTTTTAATATCTTCGCCTTCTCTGGCGTACATCTTGAAAGTATCAGGCGTGATCTGTCCGGGGCCAACGGCACCATCAACGCTGGTCTCCGCATCATCATTGTTGCTGGATTCCTGCTGCAAGATAACATCGGCCACTTGATCTACCGTGGGAGCGGTATAATAACGCTCCTGTTCCTTGTGCAGCCGCTCCGCATAAGCATCCGCTTCCTGTGGGGTGTTAAATTTCCCCAGGTGGTTCCCGGTATCTTCGTACAGCTTAATGGCGTCCTCATTGGAGAGAATTTTTCCATCATCGCTTACGGTTGGAATAAGAACTTCTTGTTTCCCATCATTGAAGGAAATGGAGCGAACCGTGCTAATTGAGCCGTCTTCATTTTTTACGCGCGGGCGATTAAATAGGTCGATGTTTCCTTTTTCGACGAGACCCTTAACTTCCTGCCCCTGCCGCTGCATCGGAGCGGGGCGCTGGTCGAATATCGCAGCCATTCCAGCCTCTGCACCAACCTCTTGGTCGTATCTAGAACGAATAGGATTCGCGATTTCGTCATACGATGCACCAAGAATTTTACGGTTCTCAGGGGTGTTGATAACATCCCACGCCACCGCTGGGTTTTCTACCGACATGGCATCAACGTAGGTCGCCAAAGAATCCCGTGCGGCATTATCCACGGCCTCCATCCACACCGGATCACCGGGTTGTGCACCCTTCGTCAGTTGAGCCAGTTTTGTATAGGCGTCCGTCAAATTTTGGGACGCCTTATAAACCATGTTTGGATTTTGCCAGTTGGCACCGATCTCATGGATGCTGGTAGCCGCACGGGATTTATTGGAGTCCACACCCCATGCCGTCGTCTGCTTGCTGGCATGGCTACCGATCAGCAGGTCTACATCGCTTCCATACATGGCGGCTTTGCGCCCAAACAGGTTCTTCTGACGGTCGTTTTGAAGCCCCTGAGATGTTTGCTCCATCAATGCCTTGATCTTGTTTTGAACCTCTGGGCGCGCATCCAAAGCGGCGCGGCCTTGAAGCGACGTATATCCTGTCGCCCCTGTCGTGGCGTCACCATGTAGCAGCGCATTGACTTGGTTCTTGAACTGCAATTCAGCATCATCTGCCGCAATGGTGTCGAAATGATCCGCCGCTTTGAAACCAGCCATCGCCATGTTTTCTAGACCAGCCGCGAACGTCTGGAGGCCACGGCCCGCGCTACCGCCGCCGAAATCTTCCGGGGACGCCTGTTGGCGTTGATAGGCAGACGGCGCGTTGCTGACCCCACCGGGATCAACCGAGGCAAGTCCCATTGCGAGTGATGGCATGTCGGTCATTTAAGACTCACCCAACATCTAAGTTATAGAAGTCACCGACAGCCTTCTGCGGCGATCCTGATCCACTTGATTTTCCGCCAAAACCGTCAAATCCAGACGCCATGGCATATTTTCCACCAAGCGATCCGGCCCCCGATAACAGCGTTCCAAGCGCCCCCGCTGTGCCTTCGGACTCCGCCGAATCGGCGCGCATCTTAGACAATCCTGCTTCGGCCTCAAACCCAGCAGCCTGACTACGATAGCCATAGGCTTCGAGTTGGGCCTTCTGAATGACGTTGGCGACATCAAGGACATTCGCTTCCCGCGCACCTTCCTCGACATCGGCAAACGAGTCCGATCCAACGGTGACGCCACTCGACGCCTGTGCGGCGCGGATTTTACCCATCGCGGCACGGCCCTGTAGGGATTCCTGTTCGGCCCTAGCCATCCCGGCGCGTGTAGCGTATTCGGCGTTCTGTTCCGCGATTTTACGGTTATTCTCTGCGACTTGGGCATTATAGGATGCCGCCGCCGATGCGGCCTTACCTTGCTGCATCGCGCCCATGGCAGATACGGCGGTGCCGACGGCGCTCATCGCCATCGACCCCATCATCATCTGTGCAGCAGTCAACTCAAGACCCATTTGGCACCCTCACAATTCGTTCCTCTTATATCCTAACGGAACACAAGTTCCCTTTCCACTATTCATTCTTAGGTCTTGATTTTCTTTGAGATATTTCGCCAAGTCGCGCCGTCCGATTCGGCTATACGCCTGAGCGCCTTGACCGTCATGTTCGCAATGGAATCCTAAGAAAACAGCCAGTTTCAATGCCGCATCATCTTCGGGGATCACAACCGTCGCCAGTTCACGTCTGGTCTCCATGATTTCATCCAGCAGATCACGTAGAATCCGCGCCGTTGCAATGGGGTGTTTGCGGACTTCATCGGACAGCGCCATCCAGACAAACCCAATCGAATTGATGCCTGAACCCATGACGCCACCAAGCCCAACTAAACGGCCATCAATCAACCCGGCGCGCCGCCAGAACGAGCCATCGAAACTGGACTTTATTTCACGGTGAATATTAACCCCGGCATGGGTCAGTTCGCGCTGATGCTCATGCCGCAAGATTCGTGCCATCTGCCCACAGTGCCAAGGTTTACCTTCGACGATCTCAATCATTCTCCACCACCGCCTTGAACCTTTAGCTGCGGCGTATCGCCGGGGAAAATCTCTGGGATAATCGCGGATACGTTCAACGGCAACGGCAACGTCTGTTGGATCGCCACCTGCCCCTTACGGTCATACCCGCCCGGTAGTGGCACCCTCAGATCGCCTGTATAGAGCGGTAGCACCGAACTCCCAAATGGAGCCTCGCTCTCAATGGGGGCGTCCTTCATGTCGTTCCATTCTGGGGCAACCCGTATCGGACTCTGTGCCGCGCCATCAGGCTGGTTCGCCCCGATCTGGAACCCGGCGCTGGCCTGTACCCGAACCGTTGCGGCTGGAAGTTTCTTACGCTGGCCTTGGACCGTTGGCGAATCTCCGGCGTTCAGATAGACGCTCTGCATCTGCGCCGTGAACGGAAGCCCGACCACGACCGAAGTGCTGGCCTGTGGTAACGTGATCGTGCCTGTTGCTGGCACCACCACGGGATCAATAACCACACCATCTGCCAGCCCCGTCACCGTGGCCCCGATCAAATGATTCAACCCGCTCACGGTGGAAACAGGTTCCGTCATCGTCCACTGCCCCTCAATCTGCGGAGCCGGAGTTGTCGTATTCGGGATCAAGTCGATAATCGGAACCGTGATGTTGGCATCGACTTCTGTGCCGCTGGTGTAGGCCGTGATCGTGGCAACACCGCCCCCGGTCCTGATGATGTCTCCGACATTCCCCGCCGCGAACACCGAGGCCGAAGCCGTGAACGTCGCCGTATTGTCTAACGTCACCGAAATCGTGGCACCGGAGCCGCCCGCCGATCCAGCCGGATCATCGATGACCACCACCGGATTGACGTACCCGGTTCCAGCCACGGAAACCGCGACACCCGTAATCACACCGCCCGCGATGGTCAGCGTCAGGGCGGCATTTATGCCGGGGCCGGAGCCGTTATCATCCACCACGGTCGCCGTAGTGGCCGAACTGTAGCCGGTGCCTCCGGCATCAACCGTGGCCGTATCGATGGCCCCAAGCCCTGTTGCGCTCGATACCGTCAACGTCGCCGCTGGTTCCGTCTGGGTCAGTGCTAGGCCGCAATCCACGGCCCAGACATCATCCAAGGTATCCCACTGCCGATCATTCATTAACTCAACGGTGTATGCCTCGTTGTCTCCAATCGGCCTCCAGCACGCGAAATATGTAAAATCTGTGCCACCATGATGCGACTCCGGGGGCTGCACAACGGTGCAAACAGATTTAAAATATCCCAATGTATCGTGGCGCGTCCAGCCCGCGACTTCATCGGACTTGACAAACGTCATGCTGAGAAGAATTCCATCCTCTCGAACCGCCCACACCAGTTTGTAGGGTTCCTCGGTCCATGCGTTTTCGCGCATGAAAAACCCGTTGAACAGGTGCGAAGAATTGAGCGTCAAATCGCGCCCGGTATAGATGTTTGAGTAAATTTCGTAGCTAAGGTTACGATAAATCGAACCGCTGGCTTGGACGTAGATGATGTCGTTTTCCACCCGGAGCGGTGGCACATGGACGTAGACGCCATTGAACGCCTGCTGCTGCGCCTGTTGGCCGCTTGGCGTAATTGATTGCGGCGTCAGCGACGAACCGCCGTTGCCCGTCAGTTGCCATGCCGATGCACCCGTCATCACGACCAGCCCACCAGGCATGGGGATCATCCACTGGATACCGTTGACCTGCAACGACCACGGAGAACCGATGATGGCGTCGGAATCAATGCTTGGTATCCGACTGTCGAAATTACTGAACGCGCTGGGCTGCGACATGAAATACGTGTCTGGTTCATTGATCGTTGACGCATAGACGCGGCGCTGCTGAAAATACGTCACCGCGCCGGGATAGGTGCCGCTCTGGGCACCAATATCAAGAACCGCCGTGGCACCCACACCGTCACCGCCGATGGTGACAGTATCGGTGGCGGCGTAACCGCTGCCCTCGGTGACGAGGATGAACGCCACCACACCGCCGCTGACGATGATCGGGTCAAGTTCTGCGCCCGACCCAGTTGACGTGTTGATTGTTACCGTGGCCGTGGTGTAGCCGCTGCCCTGATTAACCGTTGATGCGCCAAGGATGCGCCCCGGAGAGAACGGGTTCTTCGCCAACGGAGGAACCTGAGTGAAATCAGCGGTGATGTTGGAATCGATGAACTGTGCACCAAATGCATACCCAGCAAACCCGAACAACGCCCCAACGGGCGGATTCGTGTTGAACTGTGGCGTGGCCTTGTAAACCATGTACTGCGAAATGCCGGATTGCGGAGTCCAGGTCAACGTGATGTTTCCAGCCGTGGCCGCGATATTAACCGCGCTCCCGATGAACGCGGTATCCGATGCTGCGCTCTCCGATCCGTCATCGGGGCTTACCGACGTGATCTGATAGGCGTAGTTGGTCGATCCAGCAGAACTCGCGGACCCGCTCAGGGCCGTAGGTGCCGTCACAGATGGCGTCGTATCCAAGGCGTCGAATTGCCAATCCGTATTCGATACCCGCGTCAGATCGTAGGGAATATATTCAGTTCCAGTATCCTGGTTGACGCAGCAAATCGACAGGGTATTTCTGGATTGGGCGAATTTTAAAAATTCTAGGTCTTGTTCGGAATACGGTGACGATACCGTGTAAATCCGCGCTACCGTGCCGGAACCAGAATAGGTTCCGAATCCTGTGGTATCGATGTTGTTCCCATAGACATCGTTCAGTTCAAATGAAGTCGGCCCTGCATTAGCCACGACATAAACCTGTCCGTTGACTTCAGTCATGCCGGAAACACCGGCGACATAAACCCAATCCCCGTCGCTGAACGCGCCGACCGAAGCCGTTGTCAGCGTGAATGTCGCCCCGGTGCCAGACCCGGTACTGGAGTCCTGCGCCGCTGGATTCGACGGAACAACCGAGTAAACACCTGGGGTATCGACGGTTACGGCATTTGGCCCAAGGATGGCCTGCTGGAACGTCGCCCCGGCTCCTGCCCCGGAAGTCGAACCCTGCGTAAACGTCCCGCCGCTGGGGTTGGCGGTAAACACGCCTGCATTGGTGATGGCAAACGTATCTACGCCCATGACGACGGTAAGTTCAGCACCCGTAAGACCTCCGCCAGTAACGGGTTCCGCCGCTATGGATGTTGGGTTGGCGGTATAAGAACCAGCCACCGTCAGAGAATCAACGGACGAAATCGTTCCGCCAGCCTCGATGGTCACTTCGGCCTGAAACTTCGTTCCCGTCCCCGTAGTCCCTGTGACCGTCGCCGTTCCCGGTGTTCCACCGGTTCCAGCATCAGAAACAGTTGGAACCGCAGAAACCTTGGTCGTCGAAACCGTCATAACCGGAGTCGTCGTCGTCGTGCCGCCGGTCAGATTGATTGTATCCGCAGGGACGTATCCGCTGCCCGAAGCGTTGAGCAGAAGGCTTACCAGCTTCGTGTTGGTCACGGCCAGCACGGCTTGCGTCAGATACGTTCCGCCCGCGACGGTAATAAGATCGCCGGGAGCATACGTCGTCACCACCCCCGTAACGATGGGAGATGCCGCCGTGACGCCGCTGCCGCTGGACGAAACAACACCGGGGTCAGCGTTCGTGATCCCCGAAATACTCAGCGCCGGTTCGGTGACGTATTCACCAGCCGAAATAACCCTCATATAGAGGTTGCCAAACTCCAGAACGAAACCTTCGCTGGCAGAGTATTGAAACGTGATGATCCGAGGCGCATATGCGCGGCCAGTCTGTTTCGAGAACCCGACGAACTTGGTCCCCGCCCGCGATGATAGGCCACCCTGATAACGGATGAACATGTTACGCGCCGTTGACGCCGCCACGCTCATGCGGGCAAGGTCGGTGCGCCCATAGAGGGTAGGCGATACCTCTCCTAGCGTGAACGCATTTTGTATTTTAGGAACCGACATGAACGCCCCTTAGCGATTAGAATGCCGACGAGTTTCCGCCGCCACCCCATCCTATATTATCCCACGCGCAGGACCAATCCCCCATATTCTGGCCGAACGACCCATAAAAACCAGCCCCACCTGATTTACGCATCTTCATCCAATCCACGGCAAGATCAGACGAATGCCAGCCCTCTTGGCCGTCCGTGATCCGCGCCGACTTGATCTTCTCCTGAGCGATGGCGATGTTGTGTTGGCGCATCGTCATACCCATGCGGGGGTCTTTATCAGACCACAGCGGTAGGGCAATCATAGACGCCATGTAAGCCACCATCGCGGCGCGAAACTGAGAGTCCCATTGGTTAGGATAATAAGCCTTGTAGCTGTAAATTCCTATGGCGTCCTTGACGTTGGTGCAGATGATGGTGCGCCCAATCGGGGTGCTTCCCGGCGTTTCGTTCCCGGCCCCGGCTTCGATGAAATTCACGTCACTGGTTACGAGAAACCGCGACGGGATCAAGCGTAGCCCGGCATACGGACTCTGCCCCAGATTTGCCATCAATGATGCGCTGCTGTCGTCGGGCACGATATTACCCTCTGGAACCGAAGCCGACACATACGGGTTCCACGGAATATACCGGATTCTGGCGCAGTCCGTTGGGTAGGCGTAGGCGTAAATCCACGGTGCCGGAACGTCGGTCGAAACCAACGGGTCCGTGGTCTGGCCGGTGGCATCACCGATCAGTTGCAGCGGAATCTGTTTGCGGGTCGTGTTCCACGGCGCGGCGCGGAACAGTTGATCCAAGCAGGTATAGTATTGGCGGAGGCATACCTGCGCTTCCTTGGTTCCTGATTCAATATCGTCCAACGTGAAGTTCAAACCGCACGCATCAATGGCTTCTCCAGCGACGGCTGTGGGGGTGTAATAATCAATACTCATCAGCCCTGCTCCCCTTGCGCCGCAGCGTTGGCTACGGACTCATCCTGAGCCGCCGATTGCAGTGCATTCATGCCGACAAGAACAGGCACCAAACGCCGCCCCAAGGCCGCTGCAAGGGCTTCCGTGAAGTCAGGGGGCCATTGCGTCGGGTCCGTCACCTGACCGGCGTATGTCAGCATGGCGTCGGCCACGTTGCAGGCGATGACACGGCGCGATTTTGTCGTCGTCGTAAACGTCGCCGTATTGAACGACGCAGCGACACCGGAACCGGAAGTCGAACCCTGCGTAAATGTCGTTGAGGTTGCCGTGAAAACGCCAGCATAAACGATGGTGATGGACTGGATGCCCATCGACACCGATAACTGCGCTCCAGACAAGGACGCCCCCGTTACGGGTTCTGCCGCCAGTGTTGTCGGATTTACGGTATAAACGCCGCCCGTGGCGATGGCGTCAACGGATGAAATCGCGCCCGCTCCAGAAATAGTAACCGTCGCCGTGAACTTGGTTCCTGTTCCAGTTGTTCCAGTGACGGTCGCGCTGCCCGGTGTGCCGCCGGTTCCAGCCGCAGCGATGGTGGCTGAAACGACCTTCGTCGTCATGGCCTGCAAAACAGGCTGTGCGGTTTGGGTGCCGCCCGTCGGATAGATGAAATCTCCGGGCACATACCCAGACGTTCCTGGGCTGTTGATCGCCAACGTAGCCAGCGTCGAAACCGTATCCAGCACGTTCGTAATCGTATACTGATTCGGCAACGGCGTCATATTGACGAGGAATCCGGTAGACGCCTTCAAGACACGGGCCTTGAGGCAATCCGTCGGGTACTCATAGGCATACAGCCACGGCAACGGCGGGTTTGTTGCAGCATCCCATGACGAACCACCGGGCCAGTATCCTCCTACCGGAGCGCTACGGAGCAGTGTGGCCACCACGTTACGTTGGCAGAACTGCCACTCCCCGGTACGCATCAAATCATCGCGGGTCTGTCCGTAGATGTTCAGTGCAGCCTGAGACGCCTCGGAGCCATCATAGAGGTTCGAGATACGGAGTCGGTAGCCGATCCGCGTCAATGCCAGATTCACGATGTCGGCAACGGTCGTGATGGTGGTCGCCATATTTTTCAGCCCTCACGCGTTTTCCCGATATTAACAAATCCCATCGCGGAATCCTGCATCATTTTTGAAGTCTCCGGGGCACCGCCAATAGCCATAGCCAGTTCAGAGGCCAGCAACCTGACCACGGCTTCACGGAACAGCGCATCCCATGCTTCCGGCCCTGGAGCGTTGTTGAATACCGCCTTTGCGCTCTGGACGTTGGTGTGGATTACGCGCTGCTGTGTCCCGTTGACAACGGCGTTGGCAGGATTCCAATTCGTCGGCGACGGATTGTTCGAATCATCCTCACTGGACGGCATCAAAGTCCAGACATCGACGCCGTTCGTAGGATAGACATATTCGTAAGTCCACGGGTACGGTGCCGCATTTGGGCTCAGGGTGAGCGTGACGGTGTTGCGCGCAAAATCCCATCCCCACTGCCGCGCCACGGTCTGAACGCATGGCGTATAGAGAGACTGCAACGCCACCCCAGCAGCGGAATCATCAAACGTCGGAGCCTCGCCCGTCACGGCGGGCTGGTTGTCCCCGATCATCTGGATTGCTTGGTTGACGATGGTATTGCTGGTGATGGTCACACGTCACTCCATGCGGTCAAAGAGTTTTTGCTGTCTCGAACAATGCGTCGATCTGTGCATCGGTTAGGCCAAGAATAGCTGAGAAAGTCGCGATCAACGGATCATCGCGCCTAATCTCAAGCGCATATTCCCATGTGATTTTTGCGGCTTTGTTTTCCGGTTTTGCAAGTTCTGATTCAACTGTGTCGAGAAGTCCGGCACCGTGCAACGCCAAACGCGCTTGACGAGGTGTAATAACAGCGGCATCAACCACCGGATTAATATCGGGACTAGAAAAAACTCCCCCATCAAAAAGCATACCACAAACAATGCTATTTGGGGCCTCGATAAATCCGGGTGCCTCATAAGGCTGCTTTTGGGCAACAACACCGTCGATAATTTTTACATAAGTCATAATTAAGCAACCTTCCAAATCATCACATCTGCGTAAATCTCAGTCACCCCGAAATTGGATGCGACACCGAACCCATCAGTACCTTTCGTCGAACTGCATCGATGCTGCAATTCAAAAACTTTCTCCGCTGAGATTGTAAATTTACCAGTAATGAATGACCTTGTTGAAATGGCGGAGGCACTAGTGGTTTTTTCCGACGTTCCCTGCAACTCAAACGCCGTATCTGATGTATTATATAGCGCCCCCTTGTGTAGATCACACCTATAACCCGGCAATGATGCTTCAATTATGTATGTTCCCGCAGGAAGCGTGATCTGATTAGACCCCAACGATGCCCCTGAAATTTCATTAGTTACAACAGTATTTAGTGTCCTCGTTTGCCACGACCCCGAAGTAAACGTCCCCGCATCGGTGCCTGCTGATTGCTGCTCCTGGACGTGCAGCAATGCCCGCGCAAACGAGTCGCCGCCGACCAACGCCTCACCGCTTGCGAGCGTGTAATTCTTAATCCGGCATGTAGTCGATGTAATCATTTCCACATCAAACGTATCGCCAGCCGCCGTGGTGATCGTCGCCCCGGTTTGAGTGATAATTAAACCGGCACCAGCCACAATGGTTCCAGCGCCAAGCGCGCGGCATGAATAGGTGACGCCCGCAACACCGTTGAACGTGTCGATGTCGTCGCTCGTATCGCTCAGGGTATGGTTTAGCGTTGTCCCCAACACCGTAGTCGTGTCGCGTGTCGTTGCCGTTACTGCCTGATCGACTTGGACCACATTTCCAGCCGTTACGCCGATGTCGGCAGCAGCAGCCGTTCCGAGGTCGGCGTCAACGACAACATCCGCTATGGCTACACCGCTATCGTCTACCGAGTTACCAGTCGTATTGTTGAACGACGGCAGGTTTCCAGATGTCGATGATGCCGGTCCTGAAATTGCATTTGGCGTGTAAGCCATTTCTAAATCTCCAATCCGATATGACCGCGTTCGACGATGTTACCAGACATTCCACTGTGTTCCATTCCACGCGAAGTTCAAGGCCTGATAATTCAGATTCATCACAACTGTTGCCGCCCCATCCATGTTGTTTCCGTTGCCATCGATGGTGATGTTATTGCTTGCTGCATCGCCTTTTCCATCCTTGACGACGGCAAGGAAGTTCGCCGACGGAACTGCTGGCAAATAAATCGTTGTCGCACCACCAATCGTCTTGTTAACGACCAACATGAAATCAGTTGAGAGCAACGTATCGGAAGCACCAGAAGTTAAAACCCGAACATCGCCAAGGGTGGCGACCAATGGAGTTCCCCACGTCAGATTTGCGCCAGCGCCTTGAGACTTCAAGAATGTCCCGGATGCCCCAGGTCCAAGAGCAACCCAAGTCGTCGCGTTACGATAGGCAATCGACCCCTGTGTGTCGTCTACGGCCTGATCCAGCAATGCAGTCAACGTCGTTCCCGTAGGTTCGGCCGATCCAGACGTTGAATTGGCAACCAGAGAACCTGATGCGATATCTGACAACGCCAGACTTCCAGCGTCATTGGTGAAATTGGCGTCATAATCCAGAGGATATAGATCACCCGGTGCGACACCGCCAATGGTATCAACCGTAATGGCCCCAGTATTCGCCATCGTAGCGTCCCCGGACATGGCGACATCCGTGGCGACATTCGATCCGTTACCAACAAGAATATGCGTGTCTGTAAGCGTATCAGAAACAAACCCGCTGATGGCACCGGCAGAACTGATGGAGAGTGCAGTGACACCGTTTACCGTGATGTCTAGGCCCTGTGCGGAACCGGTTCCGCCAACCCCCGTCGAAATTAGGGCATTAGAACCTACATTCGGGTCCAAGCAAACCCAATGATATCCCGTCGAGTTCGTCGTCGGGGCGTCGTACATGCAGAAGTTTTCGCCGTTAGGACCAGCGCCATCAGCATCATACGGGGCCGTCCCGGTTCCGCGCGCCGTGATCCCAAGCGTGGACAGATTAACGCCTGCCGCACCCCCTCCAGCACCACCGCCATCCGTAACAATGGGCTGTGTCCCACCGGTCTGGTTGTATTTTGGCACATGGCCCGTGGTCCACGTTCCGCCCTGGACCACGGCGGACTGCGCCATCACAACGGACGGGAAAATCAGCAGTAGGAGTACAAATATGACGCGGTTAATCATGATTTCCCCATCATCTTATCGTAAAGAACACGCATCCCCAGAGCCGGGTCTGCTTCGACCATTTCGTTTTCTTCGTCTTCGGATTCGATGGATAGCGCCACGATCTGAATTTCGATACGGCAATCTTGCTTTGCTTCGCCTTCTTGGTTTTCGACTTCGTTGTTGGAAATCGATGTGATCTTTCCCAATGCATGAAGATGGCAGATACCGCCGACAAACGCATCAGCCGTATCAAGTTTCATTTTTTCAAGTTCGTCTTGCGTCAAAGAAATCCGAAGCCCATAGGGGTATCGTGGCCGCATAGAAACAACCTCGCCAACAGAAGGACCATCATCATTATCTTCGGCTGCCTGAGCCATATCTACCATCGCATACATCATCAAACCTCCATCTCAAGTGCGGCGGCTGGCATCTCTGCCGCCATCGCGGTATCAACAGCAGCCATATCTTCGGCACCAACAGCAGCTTCTTCCGCATCAGCGGTTTCCATGCCATCCAGCATATCGCGGAATGCCTTTTCATGTCGTGACGCCATGGTGCGGAACTGCTCACGCATGTTGCCGTGGAAATCGCGGCGTTCGGACTCATGGGATTTGTGCAACCCCTTAATGGCCTCCAAGAACTTATCGCTTGATTTTTTGACCTCGGAAACGGCCTTTTTCTCGCCCTTCGGTTCGGCGGAGGTTTCCGGCGCTGGAGCAGATTCCCGTTTCGGGCTGCTTTCGTTATCGTACAGCGCCTCTGCGCCTTTCTTGGTATCGTCGGCCATCTCGCGGTCCTTCTATTTCGGTGAACGGGGGTTGTCGTGCAGAACGCGCTTCTTCGCCCCAAATGCCAGGGCATCGCTTACGGTATTAGCCAGATCACCGGCCTCGCTGCCTTTAAACCCCTGCTTCATAATTGGCTCCAGCGCGGCACCATAAGCCGTATCCTTGCGTTCCTTGTCGATCTTAATTTTCTTCTTCTCACCATTGCGGCGTGCGACACGCTCCGCCATGCTGGCAAGTTCTTCGATCTTGCTCAACTGGTCGCCGGTGAGTTTGATTTCTTTATCGTCAGGCATCTTCGTCGTCCTCGATGATAAGTCAGCTAGGGTTAGATTCGGCATTAGGATCAACCTTACGATATGAAAACTTTCCCTTGATCGTCTCCCGAAACCACTTCCCCGGAGATGGGCTTAACAACCCAACGGCAAAAACATCCTCTGGAACACCGTTATAGGCATAGATACCACCGCTTTTGAACGACACAAACATGGTCCGACCATCATGGCCGATGGCCTTCAAGTTCTTGGAAATCACGCTGGTCATCTGGGGTATCGTCATTTCGACCTCGGATGATCGTATAGGGGAGATGGTTTTGGCTTTTCTCTATTTAAAGAAACTTCCCTTATTTCATCGTCCGTCAGCATCAACTTGGGGTCATTTTTGTATTTTGTTCTGTTTTTGATGATGTTGACGTAGGCGTTGTTGCGCTCAATATCCGAGACTGAGCCTCCTTTGCCAAGTTCAGGGAATACTCTCCTCAATGATTTCATATCCTCTTTGGTTATTTCCTCCGAGTCGTCGGACAACATTTTCTTATCAGCCATCACTTGCTCCTTGGATGATCGTGTAACGGACTGCGTTTTCGTTCCGGCAGCTTACCACCTTTGTCCGCAGCCATGAAATCTTTTCCTACCGATTTAGGAATTTTTAGCGTCGATTTTCCACTGGCCGCCGATGCCATTGCTCGTCTCTGCTGTTCACTGACCGGTGGCATTTTCCGCTTCCGCTCTATTGATGTTGTAGCGCACATAATCCCTGGCACCACGCAGGTATGGATCAAATGGGAACCGTCGTACCGCTTCCTCGGCGTCCGCCAATACTTCGTTCGCTGGTCTCAGTTCCCCTGAATACACCTCGGCCATGATGATCTCCGCCGAGATCGACGCCCACGCGAACCACATCCCGGCGGCGCAGCAGATAACCCGCAACCAAGGCCAAGACAAAACCGGCGGCAGGGAAGTGAATCGGGAACGACACCACAAACTGAACAGATGCCCCACAAAAGACAGACATAATCGCAAGGTCTTGTTCCTTCCTCTTGAATATGGACCAAGGAATATATAGCACGGCCAACGCCGGGATGCCAATCTCTGCAAACATCTGGAGCGCATCGGAATGAACGAACCGTTCTACGGGGAATGCCACCTGCGCCCAGCCAATTCCATTGCCAAGCGGCGTCAAAAACATCCCGGCTGTAATCCATAATGTCACACGATGGAATGCCGATGCGATTTTACCATCACCGATGATGAATACTGCCGCCACCGCCGCCACAGCGAGCGCCGCCACAGCAACAGCCGTGATCCAGCGCGGCAACCGAACCCATGCAACATACAGCAGCCCAACGGCTACCGTAAGCACCGCTATTCTTGAATGGCACAGCAGCAAGGGAGCAACGCATAACGCAGCGAGTGCCCATTTTTTACGCACCACGGCCCAAACAAATACCAGAGCGGAAAACTCTGAAACTACCTCGGAATTAAAAAACAACCCACCAAAACCGCCGCCCTGCGCGATGCGTCCGAACCCTGCATATTCCGCAATTATTAATGCCGACGATGCGGCCAGCCCAATCGCCATGCCGGAGAAAATATCGTCAAGCGATTCCATCGATGCCGCAGCCAGAAACGGCAGCACCAAGATCGCAGCCAGCATGAGGTCGTGGGTTCCTGTGAGCGCATCAGGTGACAGCATCAACGAAAACCCGGCGCACCCAAACAAAAACAAAAGCACCCCCAACACGGATGCGGGAAGGCGCTTAGGTTCGATTGCACAAAAAAGAGGCACAAGAACTGCAATAGCCGCCCAACGGGGGACAAAACCTGCCGAAAGGATACCGGCCCAGTAAGCCACGGATACCATAAATCCGATCAGGTAATGCCTCCAGTTGAGCGCCATTGCATATCTGGCCTTACTGAGACCGTTTCCACGTCGCCGAGGACAGGGCATAAACGTAGCAATTGCGCGCATTAGCTGCCAACGTGGTCACGCCATCGGCCAAGGTCTGACCGGTATTTGCGGCAAGATAAATGTAGGTTAATTCAGCCGTGGAGAAAATACAGGCTTCGGTGCCGTCGCTCGGATTTGGAGCCAAGGTGATATACCCATAAGCTAGAGTACCCGCAGGATCAAATGCAGCCAAAGCAACGGCGTTTCCGAAGGTATAGGTGAACAGGTTTGTTGGAATGGAGGTGTAATACCCCTTGGTGGCCGTGATCTGCGCCGGAGAGGCGTAAACAGACTGTGCCGACGGCTGGCCGGATGGGATGACCTGGATACGGTCGGCGGTCGGGCTGATGGTGGAAACCTGCGGCAACGAGACCTGCGCCATAACGGCACCACCGAAGGCAAGGACCATCACCAGAGAAATGGCAATAATGTGACGTTTATTCATGGCGTGGACTCCTTAGCCAATGATGAGGTATGTATAAATGGATGTATCGCCGGAAGTACCGGTGACATTAAACCCAGTTCCTGCGGTGAGGGACTGAACTGCTGGAACCGCACCAACGGTTCCACCAACAGTTTTGAGCCCGATCAGGATCAAAGAATCAGCGGTAACGGCGGTATCTGCAACATCTAACGGCGTGTCTTCCGTGAGAGTGAAGGTGCCACCCTGCGCCGCTACAGCGACAGCCTGCGGGCCTGCGGTCGCAACCAAAAACTGAAATGCGGTCGCAACATTGGAAAGTAGTTTCTGGCCGGACGGAAACATTTTTGGTTCTCCTTAAACGATTAAGTGGCTACCGAGATTTTGTAGCCGTGCGGAACGCCCAGCAACCTTACCGTATTTGCCGGAAGATATTCAGTAGTCGCGGCGGCAGTCGGGTCTGCCCCAACGGAAAAATGACAGGCTCCATCGGCGACAATTGCAATCATCTTGGTCTTGTCATTGAACGCCGACGACTGAGTGGCCGCCCCGATGGTGATCTTCTGGACAGCCAGCGAGGGTGCCGGGGGAACTCCCCCAGCAAAATACGTTCCCCCACCGGAGCCTACGTTTTCATATTCCTCGATGTAGCAGGAGGCCATTTTTTATTACCCGTTCCGAACGATTGGTTCATGCACATCAAACCGGGAGCCGAACGTCGGCGCCATCGGTGCCGCCACGGTGCCCAGAACATTGATCGGTTTAGAATAATCAATCGGTTCGACACCGGGGATCATCTTGCGAGGATCAGCGGCGCCAGAATTACCGACCTGTTCAAATTCCACCGGGGCCATGCGAAGAACCTTGGACCCATCCAAAACGAAACTTGGGGCCGTGTTCTTGTTCATGTTGATGCCCAAGAGGCTGCCCATAAACGCGGCATGGATTTTCTTCGCCACGTCGTTGATGGGGTGCATCGCTTCGCTGGGAATACCCGGCCAATTGATTTCTTGCGGCATCATGCGCTCGGTGTGTTTGTCGAAATACTGCGGCTCGATCTTCCGTTCGGCCAAATAAACCTTGGCCTTGAGAGCGTAAACCGGCATTGCGTTTGCATCGCCAGCTTCACGGCGTTCGTGCGCCTCTACGATTAGACGGATCATGTTTTCCCGCGCGGATTCCATCTGACGCATTTCCTCCGGGGAGAAAACGCGCTTCTGAGATTGCGGGTCCATCATCTTCTTCATGTTCATGACGAGATCACTCAGAAGATTGCCCATGCCGTCATTCGACGACGCCACGGCCTGAGCCGGAGCAGAGATTGCTCCGGGTTCAAGCTGTGCCTTCAACTCCGCGAATAGAGCGTTTACGCGCTCGTCAACGCGGGCGTTGATTTCTTGTTCACGACGATCAGATTCTGCATCGACTTGAACGCGAGGTTTCCTACCCATTTCATTGTCCTCCATTTATTTGACTCCTAGTTAAGCAACGCCGGAGAGATCGTAGTTCTTCGCTGCTTGGCGTCCAAACCAATCATCACGAACGCTCGTGACGATTGCCGAGGCGATGGTGCCAGCAGAGAAATTCGTACCCGCCGGAATGGCGAAGTTCAACCGCAAGAAACGCGGACGAAGATTCTCAGGGAACGGCGGCAGATACGGCAGGCGTGCGACCACCGTATTGGCAGTCCCCTGGGCGACAGAGATTTCACCGGATTCGCCGATGGTCTGCCACGTATCCGGGTTGCCGGTGCCGTCGTCTTCGGCGGCCTGCAACTGGACGTTCAGAGTCGGGGTGCCGGTGTCAGCCACCAGAGCAGTCCCGATGGTGACGTTCAGTTCAGGACGGATGGAGCCTACGCCCATGCCGTCGGCCTGACCGAAGTTCGTGGTGTTGCCGATGATGGGGTTGCCCGTGGTCGTGTTCGGGGCCACCACACCGACGCCAAGACCCAAGAAGTCAATGACGTTGGTGGAGGCAACATCCACGCCCGCAGCGGCGACCAAGGACAGGTTGCCGCCAATCGCCACAAAGGCTAGAAGTGCATCGTTACGCATGTTTTATTTCCTTCTTCTAAAGGCGCGATTAGGAAACCGCAGCTTCGTTAATTAGCAGACGATCCGAAACCTTCACCGGGATACCACGGAACACGTCTTGCGGCTTGCCAGCGGCATCATTCACGGTCAGCAAGACGTTACGGTTACGCATACCTTGGGCATCCATCCAGAACCGAACAGTACGGTTGCAGTAGAACACCGGGCGCACGCCGGGGGAAGGATCGGTCGGAGCATCGACCTTGCCGAGGCCGGAGATGGTCTGGCCCAACGTCGGCGGCAGCAACACGGCCTGCGACATCAGCAGGAACAGGTCGGGGCCGCTGGCACCGGCTAGACCAGCCGTGGTCACGTCGAGGTTGGCGACACGCGCTGCGAAGCGCCAGTCTTCCGGCACGATGGCTGCCTGATGGCGGAACCAAGTCGTGTAGGCTTCAAAACGGTTGCCGACGCTATCCAGACCAGGAACCACGTCACCCTTGTCTTCGGAGGTCAGGCCAGCCTTGGAGCCGCGAGGATAGACGCCATAAACAGAGCGTTCGCCCCAGCACACCAACCACAGCGAGGCGTTCGAGGAACCAGTGCCGCCGCCATCGATGACGTTCTGCGCGTTCTGAGCCGAAGCCTGAGTCAGGGTGTTGTAGAACGGCGACAGGCCCATGAACTCGGACGGGTTCGTGGTGGTATTACCGTACCAAGCCGTTTCTTCCATGGTCTGACCCATGCCTTCGATGAAGGCAACATCTTCGTTCATACGGAACTGAGCGACGTTGCCGGAGTCTTCGGCCAACATACGGTCGATCTGGCTGTAGCCTTCAAGAGCGCCGATACCAACCTGCGCCTTGCCGGTGGTGGACTTGCCATACGGCGTGCCCATGTTATACGAACGCCAAGCGCCCGTCGGAATCGAGGTGCGGAACACGAAGCTGTGTCCGCCGATTTCGCTGCCTTCCTTCATCGGCATGTCGTCGAACATGACAACGGATTGGGAAAGCATTTCCGCGATATAAGCCTGCTTACCAGCGCCATCCATGCGCGAGGTAAGGTCCGCCAGTGTGCTCCATTGGCCGGTCGCCATCATAGTTCTCCTTGTTCAGTATGGGCGCCACTGGCCCGTTCGGTGGAATAAAAAAACATCATTGCCTCGCCGAACGTGGGTTGTCGTAGAGGACTTTAGCGCCGCCCTTTTGACGTGACGGCGTTACATTGGTTGGCCCCATCGGGGCTTCGTCATAGACCTGAGCGATGCGGTGCATCATTTTCAGGAAGATCGGATGGTTGCCGACGCCAGTGGCTTCGAGCATCCCGTTGAACGCCTGCAAGTCGGCATCGTAACTCTTGGTGCCGGGACGTTCCGAAGACGCGAAGTTATCGCGCATACGGGCGATGGCCTGCATTGCGGTGTTGTGTCCGCTGCCACCAATTTCGTTGTCGGACAGGACTTCCTGACGCCACTGCTTCTTGGTTTCGTTGAACACATCCCACTGTTGCTGACGAACGGCGGCATCGTATTTCTGCATCATTTCATGGTGCAGGTCGATCAATGGCTGCGGATTGGTAGGATCGGCGCGGAACGCATCGAGCGCGGTGTGAGTCGCCGTTTTCGTGGCGTCATCCATCTTAAGCGTTTCGGGGAGTTCGTATTTGTACTCTACTGGTTCCGGCGCGGCAGGCGTCTCAGCAGCCGCTTCATCGGCGGCGGGTTCCTCGGCAGCAGCGGCATCGGCAGGCTTCTCAGCATCGGCCTTAGCTTCTGGATCGGCAGATACAGTGCCGGGTTTTCCTTCCTCAGCGTCTGCGGGTTTTTCTTCGGTCGCAGCAGCAGCCTCAGCAGGTTCTGCTGGCTTCTCGGTGCCCGGAGTTTCGATGCCACCGAGCAACGTGGTTTCAGCGCCCGTATCGGCCACAGTTTCAGCAGCAGCAGTCTCCGGCGCAGCAGCGGCGGAATCGGTCACAACGGTTTCAGGCGCAGCAACGGCCTCAGCCGGAGCAGTAGCCCCGGCATCAAACAGTTCATTCTGTGCGGTTACATCAGCCATGTTCAATTCGCTCCCTTTTTGAACGCTGGATCATTTTCTTGTCGCATAAGCATGACAAATTCTGGGTGCCTGCCGAACCACTCCTGAAAAATGTGCTGCCCAACAAGCTGTTCGGCCAGGAACATCCAAGTCGTGCGCTCGTCAGGTGCGCCTGATGGTGTCGTCCCCATGCGGGCATTAAACGGGTGGAGCCTCGCCAGAAGCCCCCACATTTCGCGGCGTCCGATTTCAGTCGAGAATATGGCGCGCCAAAATTCATCACGCTCCATTGCTTCCCGCTTCTTGCGGTTGCGGATTTTACGATGGGCCTCTGGATCAACAGCACTGGGCTGGGCATCTTCACCAGATTCGTCTGATACTGGCTCAGGGACTGGAGGCTCGTCGTATTCATCGCTCATACCGACCCTCCCGGCATCAAGATGCCGCCCTTAGAGGGGGACCAGCCAACAGGATGAACGGAACGGCTCGGCAGGGGAGGAACCACCGGGAGGATTGCCCCCATACGCCCCGTCGGCTGGGTCTTCAAACGCTCGGTGCTGAGGTGCAACTGGCGCATCGCGGAAGCCAACTTGTCAAAATAGACGCGCGGCGCGTGGGAGCGCAGCCAATCGCCTGCCTTCTGATGACACTGGGCGGCATTCAATCCAATTTTCAGCCAGCGCGTATCTTCGCGCCAATGGGCGGCCTGACGTGCGGCACCCTCGATCATCCTGAGATGTTCACGAAGCCGCATATAGTTCGGACCCGTCTTCGGGTCCGAGGATAATTTGTCACAGCACTCCGCCGCAGCCTTGAAGCTGTCGGATAAACGCTGGAAAATTTCTTGCTCTGTCGTTGCCATGGGAAAACATTCATGGATATTTTTCCGCCATGCAACTAGATATTGACATCCCGGTATGTATGAGGATAACTTATTTGAATGGTGATTAACAAACGGGGTGCGAACGGGGTATCTGAATGGCGAAAGAACAATTCTACACTCGGAAAGAGGCCGCGATATACCTGACCTCAATAGGCTGTCCGGTGTCCCGGTTCACCTTGGCAAACAAAGCCGCGAACAACAACAAAGGTAACGGTCCGGAATTCATCGCGGCTGGCTGGAAGACGGTGCGGTATTCTAAAACCGCGCTCGATGAATGGGCGGCTCAGAAGGTTGTCAGGTTTCATCCTCCGGTTCGTCAGATGAATAAATAATTCGCCCAGTGTGGCGTACGAGGCATATTAGGGTCGCTCCCTAGTCGGGCGATCGGTTGCCTGAAATTGACCGACAAGCTGGGGTGGGAAGCCCCGCACATAATTCGCCCGATTGGGAAACGAGTTGATGTAGCAGCACGGAAGGACGTGTTAATCAGTGGAGCGAGAATCCTGGGCGGGCGGTGGTGTAATGTTAGCACGCCGTGGGGGCCACGGAAGGCGGGGGTTCAATTCCTCCCTGCCCGCACATAAAACGAGGCATCCTTGTACACGCCTATCGCCCACATAGTCGGTATCGAGTCCGGCCTACATCATTCACTACACCGCTCCTGGGGGGACGAAATGAACGACGGCAAAAACTTCTGGACACCGGATAAAATCGAAGAACTGATCCGGCTGCACAAAAACACTGATCTGACGGCCCGCGAAATCGGAGACCGATTCGGCGTTTCCAAATCAGCCATCATCGGAAAACTGAACCGGCTCGGCATCAACAGTTCGCACCGGACTCCTGATGACATCGAGGCGGCACGGGAGCAGAAAATCGCTGGACAGCGGGAACGCCGCGCAGAAGCGGCTGCTGCCCGCGCCAAACTCGAAGCCGATTATGCGAAATCGATTCCGTTGCAGGATCATCCCGCTGGTGGCGGCTGCCGGTTTATCAGCATCGACCCGCGAGACCGTCCAGAAGGCGTCAGCATCGAAGAAATGTTCTGTGGTCGGCATACGGTTAACGGCACTGATTGGTGCCAGCACCACTACGACCGTGTTTATCAGAAGAAACAGCAGCCGACGGTTGCTCATACGGAGGCGGCGTGATGGCGAAGAAGAATAAGGAGTGCGCGGTGGACCAGCCAAGATTGAGCGGTCCGATGCCGTTAGATGTGGAATTTCAGGCGCTACACAGCCCAATGGTGATACTGGACAATAAAACCGCTGCTATGTGGGACGCGCCGGATACCTACACCCCAGTCGATCCCTTCGCCAACCCCAACCGTGTCGGGCTGCTGACGCTGGCGCGGTCTATCCTTGGCACGGCACGATGAGCGAAGCCATCCAAAACATCAACGAACACCTATCTGAAATCTGCGACCGTCTCGATTCCGACATCAAGGATGTTGCCGGTGTTCCCATGAACTTCACGCTGTTTGTTTGGGATAAGGAACAGTGGACTTATCTCTCGACATCTCCGGATAAAAACGTGATCGACGCGCTTCGCATGATGATCGATCATTGGGAGAAATCAGAAGCCGATGCTCCTGAACTTAAATACCTGTGATGCAACCGCGCTTACTGCCCACCACCAAGAATCGAACTCAACAGGGTATCGCCGCCCACGGGAGTATCCGAGGCGATCTTCGCGGCTTGAACACCGGCCATCGTCGTCGGCAACACCTGGGCCTGCGCCTTCCCGCTCTGTGCGGCCTGATCGTTGTCCGCAATTTCCTGATCCGTGAACAGGGCGCTCTCCGGGAAGTCCAACGACTGAGCATACAGCCTGATCGACTTATCCAGATTCAAGATACGCATCGGGTCCGGCAACCCTGCCGCCTTAGCCGCTGCCGACATCGAACCCGCCGTTGCCAGCACATCCTTCATGGCGACACCCTCGGACGCGGCCTGCGCGATACGCATAATCGAGACATACGCGATTTTCAGCGGCGTCCTACGGATGGACTCCGGCATCGGTTTCAGCAACCGACGGCGCTCCATGATCGCCAAGGAACGCTTAATCGCTGGGGCCGCGAACTCATTCTCGAACCGATCAATAAACGGACCCAGAACCTGTAGCTTCTCCAGATCGCGCTTCGTGATCTCCATTTCGTTGCGGGGCTGGATACCCTGCATTCTGGTGATCGCCATGAACGCATCGACGAACAGGGCGCGGTTGATCCGTTCCGAAACACCGGCGATGTCCTGAATCAATCCCTGGAGCCACTGAGCATGGACCTCGATCAGAGGCCAGAACCCCTTTTTCCCCTGATCCTGCGAGACGTATGTAATCATCCCCGGCATGATCGATGCCGGTTCGTTCTTCAATTCAGGATCGGCACCCATCGGTGGGCGGACGCCCTTCTCAATGAACTCGGCCTTCCGAAACGTCTCCTGCTGAATCTGTTTGGTATCGCCCAAGGCATCCATGCAGGGGCTGCGGCCATAGGCGTCATTCGACACCGTTGACCAACGGGCCACAAAGAACGGACGCTCCTTGAACCCGCGCTTCGATAACGGACGCTCCGACTTCCGGCCCTTGAGCCAGTAAATCTCGCGGTACGTGAACTCAGCAGGCAGAATATCAAGCTGCTTCGCCGTTCCTTTGGCCCTGGTCTTAATCGGGAAATTCGGCTCAATGGCATGGGCCACCACAAACTCAGAGTCCAGCGAACCGCCGCCCTGTTCCCACAACGTCTGGACTTCTTTGGGACAGCTTTCCAAGCCGAACTGCTCCACAATCTGCAACACCGTCAGCGTGAACTCGCGGTACAGGGTATCGACATCGAGACGGGATGACGCGCCCAAGAAATACTCCCCGGCGCAGGGCAGGTAGCAGCGCAGCGCATCCTCCGAGTCCTCATACATAATAACCGGGGCGGTTCCGAAAACGGTCACATCCTCGAACGCCTGCGCCATGATTGTATAAAAATTCGATTGGTGCAGCACCGTTGCCAGACGGCGTTGCGTATCCTCCAGCCATTCCTTGCCCTCGGCGTCAATCTCCATCCACGGCAGCGCCGGTTCCAGACCGAACCAAGGCCGTGATGGGTTCGTCAGTCCCGAATACATCCCGGTGGCGCAGATACGAACGGCAAGCTGGCCCGTGGAATCAATAATTGAGTCGTTAATCGGGCGCCCACGGTTCATGTTGTTGGCAACTACGAACCATTTGTACCGCCTCGGCACGAAAAACTCGGCCAGCACCGCCCAGTGCGCCCACCACGTCCAGCGCCAGTTTCTCAGATTGTTCATCCGTGATTCCAGATGAACGAATGTCGGGTTCCAGGCTTCTTCGTCGGCATACTTACGGGGGCTGACCGTCAGCGGTTGCGCCGCCAGAAATGATGCACCCATTTCTTCATAGGCGGCTGTATCAAACTTAGCGGCAGAACCGTCGGCCATTACTTCTCACCGCTCAGGAGAGATTTCCCGGCGGTCTGGAAGTCCTTGCCCATACCACCAGATTTCGATTTCAAGGTATCCGAATAGGAACCAGCCGCCGCAGCCTGAGCCGCGCGTTGCTGTGCTGAACCAGCCTGTTTAACGAGACCAGACGCCATTACCGGGGGATTAGCTGGAGCCAAAGGAGGTGGCGGCGGTGGCGGCGCAGCAGTGGTACTGGGTGCCATAAATCCCATTTAAGATACTCCGTTCCAGATCAATGAAAAACCAGCAAGAACACCAATGATCTGGGATGCCAGCATGACCCCAGACGTGAATCGGTTGGCGCCAAACTGCATATACCACGCATACCCAAGGAATGTGATGCCCATAGCGGCAATGGACAGGACCATAGGGATAAAATACCCCAGCATCAAACCAGCGATGGCCGTGAACGACAGGTACAGAGCGGAATTGATAATCGCTCCAACAGCCATGACAACCTGACTTTTGGTCCAATCTTCCATTATTTCAGCACTCCGTTTGGAAAACAGTCCTATAAACATGCCCCCAACCCGTTGGCGTGTCAAGACCTAGAGATGGAGCCCCCGGCAGGAATCGAACCCGCGACTTCCTGATTACAAATCAGGCGCTCTTCCAACTAAGCTACGAGGGCAATAATTCTCCGGTTTCGTATTTTTCCCGGAAATCCATGGCGTTATGGACGAAGACGCCTTCATCGTCAACAGGCCTGCACCAGCAATCAGGCCGAGCCTCATGGTCCCGCAGGTCGGCCACGGGCATGACGTGATAATTGAGGCAGATCGTTTTATCGGTCATCATGAGCCTCCGTCTCCATCCACGACGCAACCGACGCCAAGTACCCAAGCGCCGAGGCGTATCCTTCTTCGCCGTCGTGGCCCTCGCGGCCAAGCCGCTCCATCACATCCGCAACACCATACCCGGATTGCAGCAGCAACGACAGCATGACGCAGGCATCATCCATCAAGCTATCCATCGCGGAGCCAATTTTCAGGCCCCTGACGAATATCTCGCGCGCCCTGGCGGCATCATCGAACCCAACCGATACGATCCATGCAGCACCGCCCCATTCGGCGGTCTGGCTGATCTGGCGTCGGCGGTTCGGCAACTTCACACGGGTCGTCATATCACCACCCTCCATTCCCTGTTGGCGTCTCCATTTCCCGAAACGGGTTGTAATCGTCGGAGACGGCCTTGTTCCCGTAACGACGCACCTTATCCGTCTTCGGCGCCACCGGGGCCGCGAACGTCAGAATCGCCGCATCCATCTCGTCGGGGCTGTACCCGATCTTCCTCTTGACATTATCCTTCGGCTCGATCAGAACCCGGTCCTTACGGAAAATATATGTGGTCTGCGTCAGCGCCGCCGCCAAACGATCATCGTTCGGGATGGCCCCGCCGCGCTTAATCCAGTCCACCATCTCGAACATCATCTCGGTGCGCTTATTAACGTACCGTTCCGTTTTCAGAGCCGTCTCGTTGAAATGTATCCCCACCGGGGCGTGGCCCAGCACCTTCAACTGGTCGATCCATCCCGCACCAAACCCGCCGGTGCTATCCACAAACGTCGCATCGGCCTTGAACTCGGTCCATTCCCGCGCCACCAGTGACGCACCTTGGATGCTGTCGATATTCCTGTATTTCGAGAACGGGTACATCTGGAGCCCACGACGCCGCGAGATAATCGAGAAATCCAGCCCATCACGGGCGACATCAACACCCAATATCCGCGCCGTATTCACCAACTCAAATTCCCGGTACATCCGGTTCATCGAGGCCCTGACTTCATCCATCGAGATCAGGGAGTTGAAATTCTGTGACGGGAACTGTCCAAGGATGTTCACCATGACATACGGATCGTCGCGGCCATACTGTTCGATCTGCTGTCTAGCATATTCCACGGGAATACGCGGCGTCCGCAACGGGTCATCTGGATCAGCCGTGATCCTGGCGACATGCCACAAATCCTTAGCCACCGTACAGGCCCGATACAGTGGACCGTCCAGTTTCAACGGGTTCCCCGCCATCACGATATGGGCTTCCTTCGGAGACGACGCGAAAATGTTCTCGCACACCGGCAGCACCGAGTTCGGGTAATCGCCGGTTTCATCCAGCACCCACATGATGTAATCCGTATGCGGGCCGCGCAGGGCACTACCAATCGCGGTTGGATCAGCATCCTTCGCCCATGTCCGGGCCTCCAGCTTCCACGTCGCCGGGGACTGACGATACGCTATATACGTCTTCGTCATGTCGAACAGTTTCTTCAATAACTCCGACTTCTCGTAGAGACGAGCCAGTTCCGTCCACAGCCCCGATGCAAGGTTGTCCTTCGTAATCGAGGTTACGCCGATCCAGCAATTTGGCCGCGTCAACAGGAAGTTCCAGCACAGAACGGCGAGCGTCCAGCTATTATGGGTAACAATAAAATCGTTGGTCAGGTAGCAGTGCGACGGATGCTCAACCGTAATACACATCGCGTCTGAGGGATCAACAGCCGTGATGTTATCAATATAACGCGTTAAATATCGTTCCTGGGGATAACTCCACCGCACTGCTTTACGGGTGACATAAAACGGATTAAATGGCAGCGTCACCGTGACACGATGGCACGGCAGGCCAGCAATTTTTTCGCGGGTCTGAGGGTGACGGTAAAACGGCATCTTGATCTTACGCCGTCTCGCTACACCACCAAGCGACCGAACCAGCCATTCGACATCTTCAACCAATCGTTCCGAGGTCACGTCAAACGACATGCTGCCATCATCGGCAATTGATCCATCGGTGTCCATGAGCCCGCGCAGCACGTCCATTCTGACCTGCTCCGGCGCCCGCTTATATTCATCGGGGACGAATCGGTACGGACTACCAAGATGCACCAAGTCCATGGCGCGCAACTTAGCCACCAGACCGTACATGGTTACAGTCTTTCCGCTGGGCGATCTGCGGACCTTAAAACCACGGCGCTGAATCTCGGCATCAATCTCACGGTCTTGCCACGATCCCGTCGCATTTAGGCGGCAGCCGTCGCCAAGCCATACACCAAGAACATACGGGTCCAGAGGCAGATCACGGTAGGGATAAAATACCACACCCTGACGCGGTATCTCGAACTGACGGCGGTTTCCGTCTTTCAGCTTGTTGCGCTCAATGATTTGTTCCGTGTTCAGAACCGAATAACCGTCCCTGGGCGTTGGTGTATAACCACGCTCGATACAGCGTTTTTCGCCAACCGCGCTCCAGGTTCCGTTCTCATATGCCTTGAAGTGTCTCCGCTCCGTTCTCCCCCTAACCTTCCAGAGATGTTCGCCACAGGCCAGCGTCGAGGTGCCGTCGCAAAACTCCACCCTATACATCGGTCTCACACCACGGGGATGGACCGCGACAACCCGCGTCGGCATCCCGTCATCGGCAAATACCCGGTCTCCGACACAGATATCTCCGAACCGGCGTTTTCCGTCCGGGGTTTCGATGACCAAATCTACGGGCTGGGCTTTACCCGGCCCAGCACATGCCGCCATCGCGATCCTCGGAGAGGTCCGAAATACCCGGAAAACCTCCATCTGCCACGCATCAGGTTCGGTCTGCCACAGATCACGGCACATATCCGATGGATCAAGATACCAGCGACGGAATATCTCGATCTGCTGCGCCTGCACCGCCGCTGGGTCAGCAGCGCGCGCCATTCGGGCCGGTTTTTTAGCGGGTTTCTTCGTCATCAGTCCGCGATCATATCTATGTCAACACATCATTATATCCGGGGCGCGCGCGGCGTCAATCCGGGCACTTTCAGCGTCACCGGGAACCCCCGACACGCCCTGCCCGAACCATCGCAGCGTACAGCCCTGCCCAACCCAGAATCGGGTCACGCTCCGACGACAGACGGCCTGCATCAATAATCCCCTCCGTCGCATCAACCGGCACCACGGCAAGGCCGCGCGCAGCCAGCGCAGCGAACACCGCAACGGCCTCAGAGTGGGCAACCCAGACATGCTCGGTGTCAACCTGTTCGTTAAACTCACCCAGAGAGCCATACATATCTGGATCGCAGTCGTAGAACCGGGCTTTCAGTATCGCACGGGCTACAGCCTCGATGGCAGCGTCAGCCTGCTTCGCAGCGTCATTCATCCCAACCATCCGCCTTGCACTCCGCGATCAACGCCGCTGTGTCCTGCTTCAACTCAGCCTTATCATCCGCATAACGAACCGCGTTCCACGCACCGCCGTCCAGTGCGCCCCATCTCTTTACCAGCGCCAGCAACTCGCCGTTCAGCGCACGCAGCCGCTCGATTTCAGCCAGATCAGCCGCCCAACCCGTATTGCTACCATCTTCCATGAGACCCTCCTTAATCCATTCCACCAACACTACCACCGCTCCAGGTGCTGTCAACACATATTCACCATAAATACCGATTTTATACGGGTTCCGAAATTTAGGCGCCACGCGGGAGAGGGTAGGTACTCCTATACGAAGACGGGGGGGCGGTCCCCCCAAGGTGGGGGTGCGGGCGCGCGGTGGGGTAAG
>Ga0326597_10000658_pt1 | contig 60074 bp, 90 predicted proteins | sample RVTome_12_FD_203789 | JGI IMG/M metagenome (GOLD analysis project Ga0326597, IMG submission 203789) | Soil microbial communities from uranium-contaminated site in the Upper Colorado River Basin, Wyoming, United States - RVT100D185 | ecosystem: Environmental > Terrestrial > Soil > Contaminated >...
AATGTATGATAATTCATTAGTTAAGGAAATGTATAATGATTCAGTAGTTGAAAAAATGTATAATTATTCATTAGTTAAGGAAATGCATGGTAATTCAGTAGTTAATGAAATGTATTATGCTTCAGTAGTTAATGAAATGAATGATAATTCAATGGTTAATGTAATGAATTATGCTTCAGTAGTTAATGAAATGTGTAATGATTCAGTAGTTGAAAAAATGCATGATAATTCAATGGTTAATGCAATGTATAATAATTCAGTAGTTAATGCAATGTATGGTAATTCAGTAGTTAAGGAAATGTTTGATAATTCAGTAGTTAATGCAATGTATAATAATTCAGTAGTTAATACAATGTATGATAATTCAGTTATTAAGGAAATGTATGGTAATTCAGCAGTTAATTACGAAAGGAGATTGACAATGAAAAAAGATTAGTTTATCATGTCCTTTACAATAATCTTGCCAAGGTGGAAAACCTATCTTTACTCTCTTCGTTATCGGTATCGTCTATTCAAATGGATTAACACTGGTGTAATTGAACTAGGCTTCTCTAAACAAGAAGTTTTTCAATTGCGAAATATGTTTTCGGAATATGTGAAAAAGGAGATACAAAGAAAACCAAGAGCATTTCAATACCAGGAATTAATTGATGTGGTGCATAGCAATCTTTTTGCAGTAGAAAAGGAAACAGAAATAATAAACAAGTTACTGGTGTATTTAAACAAAATCAAACCAAAGGAATTAATTATGGAAATCAAAGATGTGAAAGAGTTTGCTGTTGAAGTTGGTCTTTCTGCAAAAGAAACAAAAGGATTGGATATAGACGAACTAATTGTAGAAGTAATTAAAAAGATTGACCCGAAAAACAAGTATTCCCAGGAATTCATTTCCTGGTATGATGCCCTTGATGACGCTTATATTGATGCTGCTGATTCAGGTAAACCCGTTGTTAAAACCACTAACAGTAAGGAAAGTAATACCATGAGTGAAGAAACTGTTGAAGTATCTGAATTGCTCGAAGTTGTAGCTGAAATGTCCAAAAAAGATGATTTGCTTGCAGTAATTGAAGAATACTCAAGCATGTTTGATGGTCTTGATGTTTCTAAAATGAAATTGGCAACACAGGTTAAGAAAGCAATGAAAGAACATTTGGAATCCCTTGCTGCTGCTTCTGGTGATTCCAAAATTGATGATGAAGAAACAGAACAATTGGTTGAAGCCATCAATGAAGCTGCTGAAGTTTCAGAATTGAAAGAAATTGCTGAAATGGAAGACTTCGCAGATGTATTTAAAGGAATCAAATTCCGTGAGGGTAAAGGCCGTGGTGCTAAAGATCGGGATCTTGATGCTGTAAAATCTGAAATGCTTTCCGCGCTTGGTTTGGAAGAAGAAGTTGAAGAAGTTGAAGAGGTTGAAGAAGCTGATGAAGTTGTTGTTGATCTTGAAATGATTGAAACAGCAGAAGCAGCAGAAGATAAAGACACTTTGTTGGCAATCTGTGAAGAATTGGGAATTGAATTAAAATCCCTGGAAAAACGAAGTGTTAAAATTATGGCCAAAAAGGCCAAAGAAGCTGTTCCAGAAAAACCCAGTAAAAGGAATGTGAGTGGGAAAGGTGCAGGTGCTTCTGCTACTATTGAAGAAGAAGATGTTGAAGCCGAAGAAACAGAAAAAACATCGGTATTCCAAGTTGTAGAAGAAATGGTCGTTGCTGGTGAAAGCGATAAAGCAATTGTAGCTGCTGTAACCCCATTGTACGAAGCAATGGGTAAAAAGACGTTGTTTATTAAGAAGCACGTTGCAGCAATTAAAGCCCTGGTAGAACAAGTACAATAAATAGAATAATTAAATACAAAAGCAATTATATATGAAAAATAGGGGATTGCCTAAAAACAATCCCCTATTTTTAAAGGAAAATAGAATGTCATTTTATTTCCCAATTCCAGAAGTAGAAAGGAAGTCTAAAAATGTTTACGATTGTGATAAATGTAAATTAAAAACCAAGAATTTAAAAACCCCGGAATTTAGAGTGACTATTGGTAATGCCTACGATGGTCTTGTTATTCTTGGCCAAATCCCTTCTAAAGACGACGATACTCGTGGGATACCATTTATAAATGAAGAAGCTGGGATCATCCGTTCTACGGCATTGAAAAATGGAATCAATTTAGCAAAGCAAGCAGCAATATTATTTGCTTTGTCCTGCCATACTAAAAAAGCAACCGAAACACAATTCAAATGCTGTCGTAATAAACTAAAAAGTAATATTGAGGAATTAAAACCAAAGTTAATTATATGTTGTGGAGAAATGGCTTTTAAATATCTTTTCAACTTAAAAAATAAATATGCAATTTCAAAACTTAGAAATAGAATTATTCCTAACTATGAATTCAATTGTCTGGTATATCCAATCTTTTCCCCGGAACAACTGTATTTCCCAGGTGGTGGAAATAAATATGATTTGATTAATGCTGTTAAACTTGATTTAGAAAGAATATTTAATTTCTGGAAATCAAGATTTCATAAGCGTTCTGAGATTAAAGCAATCTTGGATAAAAGAAGAATCCTTAAAAATATAACCATTACCGAAATAACATCATTACAGGAAGCACAGGATATCTTTGCTGTAATTAGTCAAATGCAAAATATATCATTTGACTATGAAACAACAAATGCCAGTCCTTATGATAATGATTTTGAGATGATTTATTTTGCCTTTGGTAATGCTACAAATGCTTGGGTATTTCATGAAGATCTTTGGATTGGATTACCAAAGAATTGGGGAATTATAAAACATAATTTAATTGAAATACTGGAAAACCCAAAGATTCTAAAAATAATTCAGAATAGCAAATTTGAAGATCTTGCAAGTCGATGGGTTTTAAAAATTAAATGTATTGATAATGTTTTCTGTACCATGATTGCAACTCATGTAGTTGATGAACGTGGTGGATGTACATCACAAGATTTTCAAAACCTTGTGCGTTTTGGTATTCCCCCATATAATGAAGCAATAAAGAAATACATTGTTCCTGATAAAGACCAAAAGGTAAATAGAATTAGAGAAGCACCAAAGGGTGAGATGATTCAATACAACGGTCTGGATGTAATAACCTGTTATCATAATTGGTTAGTTCTGGATAAGGTATTATTAAATGATCCAGGATACCCAAAGGCCAGGGAATGCTATGAATTTCTATTACAAGGGCATAAACTTTTTGCTAATCTTACTCAAAGGGGGGTAAACATTGGGCAACAAGAATTTGATGAATTAGAAGAGTTCATAAATGCAGAAATGGAAAAATGTATAACTGGAATTAGTAACCTGGATAAAGTCATTGAATACAACAAGTATTTGGAATCCAAAATTGTAAGTACTGATGTTAAAGAAAAGAATTTAAAGATAATAGCAAAGTCAGGTAAGAGAAAATTTCTTTTTTCAAATGATAATAAATAAAGGGGTTTATAAATGAATATTTATGAAGCTAGATGGAAAAATGCAGTGCAAATAGCAAAGAATATTAATCTCCTTATCGATTCAGGTTACATCATATTTGATGAAAATTTTAAAGTAGTTAAATATAAATTTGTAATCACGGATGATGAAATATTATTACCTGTAAGTGCTAACTGTTCTAATATTTATTTTTTGCGGGATTCAGCATTTGACAATGGTGCCCACATGAGAATTTCTGAGTATAACGAACGATTTAAAGATTGGAAAGCAGTTAAACCAAGTAGTATTCAAACACTCTTTAACGGGGAATCTATGGAGGATAAAATCAATGAAAAGTAATTTGTTTGATTTAAGTATTCGCTTTGGTGCTCATAAGAACACGGTAGAAGTTGATAAGGATAAAATAAAAAGTTTATTTGATAGATATTCATGCATTTTTGATTTGAAATCAGGAAAATTAATTATTTCATTTTCAGATACAAACATTGTAAGCACAGATATAATTGCTTGTATTTCATTAGTTACGGAATTCAATGTAAGATACAAAAACTTCTGTGATAATAATATGGTTATACCTAGTGAAGAAGATGTAAAACGTGATCCAAAGCTATTACAAGAAATTATGAAGATGCTTTCCTGTGCATTGTTGCTTTTCCATGAGTATGATGAAAAAAGTCTTTATGATATTTTATCCAAAGAAATTAGTGTATTTGATTTTTATTACATCATACACACCACTGCTTTCATAAGTATTGCATACACAGAAAAGGTTTTAGTTGCTCGTAATTCAGTATTTGCCACCGGTATTGATGCAACACCAATGGTATCTACTGCAATTAACTAAAAAGGAAACTTGGGCATGAGTGAAAGAATTGATGAAGTGGGAACAACATTTGTATACAAACTAAGAAAGGAATCAAAAATGAAAGAAGCCAATTCTGAAGAAAAAGTACTAGAAAAGGAATTAAAAATGGTGGAAACTAAATTTAAACTTAATGATCGTCAGCGTTCAAGACTTGCTTTCAGACTTCGCAAGGTGAAGGAATATCCAAATATAAGGGTAGCAAGTGATGGACGAGTTTATGAAGTAAATGGAACAACGCTTTTAAGAGCAGAAAAGAAACAAAGCAAAGCAGAAAAAAAAGCAGCTAAAAAAGAAAGGGTAAAGGAATTAAAAAAAGGTAAGGGGGTGTAATATGTATGATAGAAATAAAATGACAAAGGAACGATTAGATATTGCAACTTCACTTAGTAAAGAAATCATTACTCTTAAAAAGGAAATTCAGGATATTGAATCAGGAAAAATTCTTGTATTGATGAATGGCTCCACAAGGATTCCAGTACATATCTATAAAGTATTTAAAGAGAATGCTTTAAAATTTCTTAAAGATAATTTAAATGAAAAATTAAAAGAATTTGAAAAGGCATAATTTATGTGGAAAACACAAAAGCCTAAAATTGAGGATCTTAAAATTGATATTGGTGGTGGTACCATGTCTGGAAATTTCCTTATTAGTGTTTCTGGCATAGTTAGAATTAATTCTTTTATTATGCCGGTACACCCAAAAGGTGGGTATTATGAGGGATATTGGTATAGAATGGATAATGAACCGGATGGATGGCAACCACTTCCAGAGGCAATAACAAAGGATACTTAAATGTTATTTAATATCCAAAGTGGTCCACAAATGCAAGAATTCCTTTATAATTTTTTAAAACTTACTCCAATGAAGGAAAAGAATGATAAAGGAAACTATTCTGTAGCAGAAGAAGTTTTAGTTTTCTATGCGGAATCACTTGGGATTGAATTCTGTAAACTTCTTTTGAATTATAGAAAACTTGCAAAGGCCAAAAATACATACATTGATGGAATTAAAAAACGTCTTAGTTTAGCAGATTGTATGCTTCATCCCGAATTCTGGATGAATGTTGCAGAAACTTATCGTTCAAGCAGCACAAACCCCAACTTTTTCTTAATGATTACGAGCACTTACGTAACAAATTGGAAGTTGTAAAACATGGTGAACTGCTGGAATATCCTAAAGGCAATTAGACTACAACGTAACTGGAAACGGTAAACGTGAATGTTTGAAAACTAATTGCATAGATATACCAAGGATGATGCAATGAGCAAAATAGATCATTGTAGGTATTAAAAATGGACAATCAGCATCCAAGCACCTACAAGGAAAATTTAAATTTTCCTATGGTGAAGGTTCAACGACTATCCCGTAAGGGAGTAGGGAATTAGGGTTAAGATTCCCGAAGCGCCATGCCCAATCAATTTGATTGGTGATGATATAGTCTGAACATTACGGGAAACCGTAAGAGAATGAATTGACCCGGTTCATTCGTAACGCATTGCAAAATTTTCCAAAGCATGGGGATATAATTGCTGGATTTGCATGGCAGAATATACGCCGGATGTTTACTTCACTTGGAACTGATTGGGTGCTTGGTGAACTTGATTACATTGGCGCTGAAGTAAAGATTGCAGCAATGCTTGGTGATGACCCTGTAATGATCAATGATATTGTTTCTGATATGGACATGCATTCCCATTGGGCAAGAGAATTATTTGGATTACATCACCTGGAATACCCTGAAATTAAAAAGCAATTTTCTGATTACAGATTTCTTGCTAAGAATAACTTCACTTTTGCCAATTTCTTTGGTGCTGGTAATACATCAATTGCTGAAGAAATGCGGAAACATCCAGCATATGAAGCATATGTAAGGACTAAATGGAATGGAACTGGAAATTGGGAAAAATTCTTTAAGGAATTCAGTGAAAATCATGTGGCAGAATGTCAAGCAGCATTCTTTTCACGTTATCCAGTTTTTAAAGCCTGGCAAGACAAGATTGTTGAGGATTTCTACAAAAACGGATATATTGAAAATCCTTTTGGATTCCGAAGAAGATACCCGCTAAAAAGGAATGAGATTATCAATTACCCAATTCAATCAACCTCATTTCATATTCTATTACGTGGATTAATTGAATTGGATAAATTACTTATTGAGTACCAACTTAAAACCCATATCTCTGGGCAAATTCATGACAGTGGTTTCTTTAATATTTTTATTCCTGAAATATATGATGTAATGGAATTGTCAGAAGGTATCATGACCAATAACAGGCAATACTCTTGGGCAAGAAAGGTACCATTGGCTATTGAATGGGATTTTGGTAAGAACTGGTTGGATATGAATGGTGTAATAAACTCTAAAAACAGGTTAACCGGAACAACAATAGCATTTGAGAAAATACCTATTGGCTGCTCCTTCATTTCTCAGGGACCAAAGAAAGGATTAAGAAAGTACATCAAAACAAATCATGCGTTTGCCATAACGGATGGTATGGAGTATGCGTTTAACAAGCAATGTGAATGTCGTCCATCATTATAGAAATTTCCCTACGCTGGCAGCTTTTGGCAATTGTGCCGATTACGTTGTGTATCGACAGCGTAGGGAAATTAAAAAGGAGTTATTATGTTAAAATTTCTATTATACCTAATTTTATTTTTTATAATTTTAAATTTTGCATTTGATGCTTATCATACATATAAATTTCATACTGATGATGTGCGTCAAAGACCTTTATCATCAAACCATAAATATAGTTGTTAAACAGTTAAAGGATTAAATATATGCCACGGTATAAACTAATAGAAGCATACAAATTTGGGTCTTTCGTTCCTGATATGGATGATGTAAATGCATTGATTTCCACTGAAACAGAATTTATGAAAAACTTTGATTTTGCAAAATATAGAAAAGGAATGAATGAAGCAGAAGAAAAACACCATTTGTATGCCTGTGGGTTTAACCGTGGGTGTGCCTGGATGTTAAATAAACTAAGGAAAAAGTAATGCTTCCGATAGAACGTAAAACTGCAAGAGAATTGCTTAGTAAAAGAAGAAATGGATTTCAAGTATCAACTGAAGATATTCCAAAATCCTATATGTTTGAAAAAGATGTTTTTTTAAAAATAACTTACAATAGTGGAATATCAGTTATGAATCTACCATTAACTAAATCAGAAGCCATACAAGTTATTGATATTTTAAAAAAAGAATTTGGTTTATAAAAACTTCTTGACATATTAATTTTTATGCAATATATCATTATAAACTAATTTTTTTACAGAAAGGATGATTAAAAATGGATATTTCTAAGTATTTAAATTCAGGGTTTAGCTGTATTTTCATTGAAACAACAGAAATTAAAAGAGCGGTAAATACTATCCAGGTAAAACCACCGTTCAACAAATTGACATGGAATTTAATTGACAACAATGGTCAATTTGAAATCCTTGAGGAAAGTAAAAATTTACGGCAACATGCAATTATTCTGGAAAACTATGATTGTTTTCTGGAAAATCCAGCCATACAACAAACCATATTGAATAATTACCCGGTATATAAATCAAATCAAGTTTGTCTTGTTATTGTTGGTGTTAATTCAAAAAAGATCCCCCCGGTATTAAAAGAACTTATTCCAGTTCTTCAATTCGATTTACCATCAAAAGAAGTAATTCGTGTTATTGTAGAAAACCTTGCAAAAGATGCAGAAGAGGCATATAAGGAGCAATTCAAGACAGAAACTTGTAATATGTTTATTCCTACAGAAGATGTAATTGATGCCTGTCTAGGAATGAGTTATGAAGAAATTGAAAATAGTTTGGCACTTTCTATCCTTGAACATAATGAATTTAATGTAAAAACAATTATTAATAGAAAGCGTCAAACTATTCGGGCAACAGGATTCATGGATTTTGGCAACCCCGAACCAATTGAGAATCTTGGTGGTCTGGATAATCTAAAAGCATATATTAAAAAACGCAAAGAGGCGTTTGAATCCGGGAGTATTAAACCAAAATTAAAATCAATTTTGCTTATCGGGGTGCCTGGATGTTTAACCGGGGATACAATTATAAATGTTTGTAGAAAACAACGGACAGGGGGGTATAAAAGCATTAGGTTAGATGCTTTGTATTATCGTTTTAACGGAAAACACAAAGAAGCAAAAGAAAAAGGATTGCTTACTAATCATAATAAAAAATGGGATTTGTCAATTGATACAAAATGCCACTCTTACAAAGAGAAAGAACAATTCATTGGTTTTAACGAAATTGAAGGTGTTATTTATTCAGGAATAAAGGAAGTTTATGAAGTTACTACTGACTTTGGTTTTAAAATCAAAGCAACAAAAGATCATAAATTTCTCACTGAAAAAGGATATATTACCCTTGGTAATTTAAAAAAAGGGGATAAAGTTTATACCCACAAAGAGGGGGAATTGGTTAATGGTAATAAAACTGGAAGAAAGATAAATATTCCCCCAAGACAAATAAATAATGTGGGTAAACATCCTAATGCCAGAAAAAGAATAGTAAATGAAATGGAATATACTAGTTACCCATTACATCGTTTGGTTGTAGAAGCACATATGAATAAGTTAAAACTTGAAGATTTTTTGTACAAATTGGAGAATGATATTTCCAATTTGAGATTTCTTGATCCAAAATTGGAAATCCATCATATGGATGAAAACAGAAAAAATAATACCATAAAAAATCTTCAAGTTTTAACAAAAGACGAACATGCAAGAATTCATGCCGAAAAAGGAAAACTAAACAGATATAGATACTTTCCTAGGTTTCAAAAAATAATCAGCATAAAATATATTGGTAAAAGAAAAACATATGATATTCAAATGAAAGCACCGGACCACAATTTTGTTGCCAATGGTTTTATTGTTCATAATAGCGGAAAATCTCTAGCGTCAAAGGCAATTGCCAGCATTTTCAATTGGCCTTTGATTACCTTGGATATTGGTGCTCTTAAAGGTAGTTTGGTTGGTGATACAGAAAGAAATACAAGGGTTGCATGTAAAACCATTGATGCTTGTGGAAAAGCAATCGTTCAAATCGAGGAAATAGAAAAAGCATTATCTGGATCAACAGGGCAAAACCTTGATTCAGGCGTATCAGCCGGGATGTTGGGTTACTTGCTTACCTGGATGCAGGAAAGGGATTCTGAAAGCATTCTTATTGCTACAGCGAATGATATTTCAAAGCTTCCACCTGAATTTCTTCGTTCTGGTCGGTGGGATTGTATTTTCTTTGTAAATACACCAAATACATTAGAAATTAAAGAAATCATTCAGATTATGAATTCAAAGTATGGATCTAAACTTCCGATCACCAGTAAGTTTTGTAATCAATTGTTTGAGGAACAATGGACTGGTGCTGAAATTGAACAACTTGCAAAGGATTCACATTTTGATTCAATTGAAATTGCAATGGAAAACATCCCATTGCTTGCTAAGTTTAAATCAGAAGAAATAAAAGAATTACGGGAAAAAGCTAGGCAATTTAGAGCAGCAAATGCCAGGGAACCAATGGCATCTCCAAAACCCCTTAATTTAAAAGTGGACTCACCAAAAAGAAAATTGTTTTTAAACAAAGGAGGAAAGGAATAAGTTATGAGTCATATATCAAAAATATCTTTGGAAATTAAAAATCTTCAGGTATTAAAAAAAGCCTGTGCTAAACTTGGTGCCGTATTTCATGAGGGACAAACGGAACAAATCTATTACATGGGGAAACAAAAATGTGATCATGCTATTTCCCATGTGGATGCAAAATATGAAATTGGAATTGTGAAATCAGGTAAGAATTGGGAATTACAATGGGATTCATATTTTGCTGGTGGTCTGGAAAGCATCTTTGGCAAAGATGCTGGTTTATTAAAACAAAGATATGCTGTTGAACAAACAAAGTTTACGGCCATGCTAAAAGGAATGGCCGTCAGTGAAAAATTAAAAGAGAATGGGGAAATTGTTCTAGTGGTTAATTTATAATCAACATAAGGAAATAAAGTATGAAACAAGTAATAATGACAATTAAACCAGATGGTGAAATAAGCATTGAAACAGAAGGATTCAGCGGTTCCATGTGCGTGGAAGAAACGCAGTTCATTAAGGATGCCCTTGGTGAAGAAACGGCACAGGTATTGAAACCCTGTTATTTTGGAACAGTAGAAACCGGGGTAAAAAGAAAATTAAAACCATTGTGTGGTTAGTTGGATATTGATTGGATTACTAACTTAATTATCATTGACAATCAGAAGTAGTGAATGTAAAATTTAACCTTAACTTAATTTTTATGGTAAAGAAAGGGTGGTCATTGTGGCAAAGAGATTAAATTTAAATAGGAAGATGACAATTGGAACAGGAAAGAAAGATGAAATAGATATATTCAAATTTGGAACATTAATTCAATTAGAATCACATTGCTGGTTGGGTTCCAAAAGACTTCCAAAAAAGGCAACCACAGAAATAAGTAAAGACGAAAAAAAATCAAAGTGGTTTAAAGCCAATAAGAACCTAATTGATAGAACTAAATTAGCAGACATCAATCTGTATATTGCCGAAGCTAGAAATACCATTTGGGAATATGCCCTTCCATTCCCCATAAAAGGGGTATACTTTCTTCCTAATGCAAAGCGTGATGTAGTTAATACAAAATTAAAAGAAATAAAAAGAAAATTTGATGAAGCTGTAGGTGAATTTGAAGTTCAGTATTCAGATTACATTGCTGATGCTGAGGCCAATCTTGGGGAGTATTTCAATTCTAGTGATTACCCGACAGAAATAACAAATAAGTTTGGTATTCGTTGGAGATTTTTTGAAATGACTATTCCTAGCGGCATCACAAAGGAAACCTATGAAGAAGAATCAAATAGGTTTAAACAGCTTATGGAACAGACTGAACAAATGGGTATCCTGGCCCTTCGGGATAGTTTTGGAAAAATTGTAAATCATCTTAGTGAAACCTTAACTGGTAAACTTGATGGTGAAAAAAGAAGAATACGACAAGATTCATTAGATAAAGTACAGGCATTCTTTATTGAATTTAAAAATAAGAATGTATTCAATGATAAAGGACTTGAAAATTTGATTGCATCAGCACAAGCAATTGTTGGTGATGTTTCCCCAAAGGATTTAAAAGATCAGAATGTTACAAAACAAATCAATGATCAAATGAAAATTATAAAAAAGGAACTTGATTCTTCTACGGAAACAATGCGAAGAAAATTAACTTTCTATTGAGGTCTATCATGCAAGAAATAAATCTTGAGATTAACAAATATGCTTTAGATGAAGAGGCAAAGATACAACCTGAATTGGTAAGGAAATATGGAAAGATGTTGTCAGCAGCAAAGGATACGACTCTTAGAATGAAACGCCTTCTTGCAATTGCAGAATCAGAAGGAATTGAAAAGATTCGTGCAGACCCAGAATCATTTGGTGTATCCGAAGGGGCTAAGGGAAGTGTATCTGATGCAACTGCTGCAAAGGCTGTTCAAAAAACAAAGATTTATGAAAAAGCATTTAATGCCTATCTGGAGGCTAAAAGGTATGAAGAAGATGTAGGGCATATTCTTGATGCCATAAAAGATCGTGGTTATATGATAAAAGCACTTGTTGAATTGTGGTTGAATAAGTATTATTCAGAAATAACCGTATATGAAAGGAAAAGAACATCTGTAAAGGATGAATTAACCACAGGAAGTAACAAAAGACTCAAACTTAATCAGGATTATTAACAGGAGAAAACAATGAATTTAAAAGACAGACTTAATCAAAAGAAAAAAGAATTAGGCAAAGCAAAAAGTGGTGCCTCAAATCTGCGTAAAAAGTTTGAAAAACGTTCTGAATCAGTTTTACAGAAAACATATGATGAAAAAGATGAACGCAGCAAAGGCACTAGTGGAAAAACCATTTTCAATCAAGAACTTATGAAAGAATATGGGATTACAGATTTTTCCAATGAACCGGGTGATAATTACTTTGAGATTCTTCCTCTATCGTATTCAAAAAATGTCCCGTATCACATTGAACTTCCAATTCATTTTGGTGTTGGGATGACAGAAGATGCATTTGTATGTAATTTAAGATACAACGGTAAACCCTGTTATCGTTGTGAGAGACAACAAAAATTGTTTAAAACCAATTCATCGGTAACTGATGAAATTAAAAAATTGTATCCAGCTGATAGGGCAACATACTTGTTATGGAATAGAACAAAAGAACTTGTAAAAAATGAAGCACCAAATTATAACATTGAAATTTGGGCGGCACCAAAAACAAAAATCCATGCTGAAGTACAGGGATTGGTTCGGGATAAGAAAAACAAACGGACATTGGATATTTCTGATGTGGAAGAAGATGGTGAAGGCAGAACAATTAATTTTGAATACATTCCAAAGATTAAAGGTAAAAAAGATAGTTACCCGGATTATAAGTCAATCCAATTGCTTGAAAGAGATACACCTATTCCAGATGAAATCCTGGAAAAATTAGATATCCTTTACACCGCTGCTGAAGATGCTGGATTCGATAATCCAGTTGAAATGTTATTGGTGGTTCCAGAATATGATGAAGTAAAGGCATCAATGCTTACAGAGTATCAGGATGGCGATGAAACAGACACAAATGAGGTTGAACATAAAGAAAAATCAAAACGTGTAAAACCCCAAGAAAAAGACCAGAAAAAACCAGTAAGTGATGATGAATATATGGAACAACTTGAGGAACTAACTGAAGAATTAACAGCAATGTCTTCAATTAAGTTCAAAATGTGGTGTAAGAAAAATAAGTACGAAGATGCACTTGAAATGGACAAAGAAGATGCCATTGAAGCAATTATTGACGATATGTATAATAACAAAACGAATATTTTTGGGGGGGATGATATTCCATATTAATAAATAATTGACCTGTGCAGACACCATAGCATCATTAAAATTGGTGTCTGCACAGGCATAAAAGGTGAATCTATGAGAATATTACTCAGTAAGAAAAGTTATATCCATATGAAAAAAATGATGATGGATGACGATGATGATCTAAAACTTTATGAATCAATCTGTTTTAGAGATAAAAATGTGAAATTAATAGCCGTGGATATTTCCTATAGTCATTATTGGTTTTTTGAAATAGAAAAAGAAATTGCTAATGGAAATATTGTTATTTACATAACTTCAGATATTAATTCAATTGATTTAAATATCTACAAACATATGCCAATTGCTTATGTATCTAGTACAAAACCTTTAAAATCTCTTAGGGATAACTATGGGTTTGAACCCGATATTTTATTCATAAGTCCAAAATGTGCTGTAAATTCATAAAGGAAATATTATGCCAAAACTGAAGCTTGGGGGAAATAACCCACCGGATAAGACTAAAAAAATGAGTTTAAGAGATAAAGTTAAAGCAATTAGTCTTCTTCCTGAGGAAAAATATAGATCAATTGATTTTATTTCAAGTGGCTCCTCTACACTTAACTTAGCCCTTACTGATAATATTAATTATGCCTATCCTATTGGCAGAATGGTAAATATAGTTGGTGATTACAGTACAGGAAAAACGTTAGCCGCCTGTGAAGTGGTAAATGCTCTTTGGTATATTTATCATTTACAAAAAGGAAAAAAAATAAAGATTTATTATGATGAACCAGAAGATGCATTTGATATGGACCTGGCTAAAAAATTCAACATGCCTTTAGAACATATTTATGGTCTTCGTGAAAAACTTCCAGGGCATGTAAAAGATGGCGCAGATTTTTGTGCTTCAAGGACTGTGGAAGATTTTTATAATAGTGTAACAACAATTACCAGGGAATCAAAAAATTATGATTGTGTGCTTTATGTTTTGGATTCAATGGATTCTCTTTCAGATGCAAGGGAACTAAATCACATTGAGAAGAAGGGAATAGAAAAGCAGGATTTTAAAGGAGGGAAAGCCGCTGTGCTTTCCCAATTGTTTAGAACTACAATCCAGGATATAAATGGATCAAATATTCTTCTTATTATTATATCCCAAATCAGAGATAAAATGAATGCCGGTCCTTTTGAAAAAAAGCATACCAGGGCTGGTGGACATGCTCTGGATTTTTATGCCAGTCAAATTATCTGGTTACTTGAAAGAGGGAAATTAAAAGCAAAAAATGGTCTTGTTAATGGTATTGATGTAAATGCCTATGTGGATAAAAATAAAGTTGGTGATAGATACAGAACAGCAAATTTTCAAATTCTTCATGGTCATGGTATAGATGATTTAAGCTCTCTTGTGGAATTCATTTGGGATAATGGTGGTATTACAAAAGCCGGGGCATATTTAAAATATAATGGAGAAAATTACACCAGGGATGCTTTAATTCAACTTGCTGACAATGATATTAACGTTGTAAATGATTTGAAATGCATAGTTCAGAACCGTTGGTCTAAAATGGTACTTGAGGCTAAACCCCAGAGAAATAATAAATGGGGATAAGGTGACTTATGGCAAAGAAAGAACTGATTGTTAATAGAAACAGTAAATATCAATTTGCTAAAATACATCAGTTGGTAAATCTTTGGGTAGAAAATCATTATAAAATGCAAGTTGTGCTTGTTATTTATGAATGCTCTCAGGCATTTGCAACGATTCCTATGTTAAACATTGTAAAACGTGATGATTTTTCTAGTTACCTTATGGCTGTTACATCTGATATTTGTTTTATGGAATTTAAAAATCTTTCAGAAGCCACTGAGTTTATACTGATGTTTAAAAGTAATCAGCTAACATATGGTGTATATGATCAAGGGAATTTAATCATTTCCAATGCCATGAAACATAAGGAATAACATGTTAGTCAAAATAAAAACAAAAATAAAGCTGTGGTTTATAAACTTAATTGCAAATTTTAAATGTGAAATTTTTGATGACCACGATTGGGCAAAATCAGCTAAGGTAATAACAATAAAAAAGAATCACAAATATCTTACTTCTACAATTGTTCCAGTTCGTTACTGCCAACATTGTGGCTTAGTGCAACGACAAGCAATTATAAGTGATAAATTTTATGCTATTCCTTCATGGATAAAAGTAAGATCAGTTAAAAATGAAGTTATTGAATTATGATAAGTTTGAAAAGGAAATAAACATGAGCAAAGGCGGTACGTTTGAACGTGATGTAAGCAGAGCATTATCCTTATGGTGGACTAATGGTGATAGGGATGATGTAATTTGGAGAACAAAGAATTCAGGAGGAGTTGCCACTGCCAGAAGAAAAACAAGTAAAAGTGTAAGACTAGAAGAGTTTGGGGATCTTAAATCAGATGATCCTATTGCTATACCCTTATTTGAATTTTTTTCAATTGAGTTAAAAACTGGTTATGGAAAAAAAACTAAGTCAAAAATTCAGGATAATATTGCAGTACATAGAATAAACAATTGGGCTGTTATGGATATACTGGATTCCAATATAAAAGCATCCCAATTTTTTATATTCTGGGAACAAGCAGAGCATGATGCTAGGGAATCCAAAAGGGAACCACTGCTTATCTTCAGAAGGAATAGAAAGCAACCATGTATTGCTATGTATTCTGATATATTCCAAGCATATGGTAAAAACGTACCGTTTAATACAATTGAAATCCGGGAGGTAAAACACCATGAAATAACAATATGCAATCTGTCTAAATTTCTATCATGGACACAAGGGGTTATATCACAGGAGTTTATAATCAGTAATTTAAAACCAGTTTTAAAACAAAGGAGGATTAAAAATGAACGAAGAAAGGTGTTGTCATGTAAGTAATTGTAAAAGCATTTTACAATCTGAAAATGGTTGTACCTTACAGCATGGAATTAACATAATGTGTCCATGTGCTATCAATTGTTGGGGTTTAACTTGTGAGGAAGAAATAGGCTTAACAATTCCTTACTCTGTAAATAAGGAGACAAAATGTCAGTAATATTAATTCCAACTTGGGCATTGCATATACTTTGTGGTATTGGTATAGGAGTAGTTCTTATGTTTATAGCATTAGTAACACTTATATACTGGATAAATAAAGGAATCAAGTAATGGGAATACTAAATAAACATGCCACCCAAAGATTGTATGATAGAAGCTTTGAAGTAACAAAAAAGGAATTGAAAAGGGCATTACAAAACAAGAGCAATATAGATTTTATTAAAAGATTGACTGAAAGTAGATCAATGGTTTACATAATGTGTGGGGATGATAAAATTGTAAAAGCCATAATAAATAGAAAAACCAAAGATGTTATTACCGTCCTACCCTGGAAAGGAGAATATAAACATCTAACATCATACCATCATGAAAAATGTGACCGAAGATACAAAATAGTGTTATACCCAGATGCATATTTGGAAACCAATAATTCAAGCCACCTTACCAAAATATATTTGGTTCATGATGATGAACAAGAAGAACAGGTAGCATTTAATCATCCACATTTTGAATACCTGTTTAATTATGCTTGGGGAGTTTACTTAAATGCCAAGGTTGAAATTAAGTAAAAGATTTATTGATGACTACAACGTCTTTATGATGAAGTTTTTACTAAATCATAAAGATGGTAAACCCGCAGAATTAAATACCTGGATATTACCAAGTGAAAAACTACCATCAAATACTGATGAATTCATACTGGTTAAAATAGATTGCGCTAGTGGTTTTAGCGTTTTGCAATCTTGTAATGCTTTAATTCACATAGTAATGGATATACAATTCTATAAAAGACAAAGTAGTATTGTTAAATGGATGCGATTTGAGCAATGAAACTTAAATCAGTTGATCTTAATTGTTTTCAAATACATAAAAAATTACATATTGATTTCTCCCCTGGGTTTAATGTTCTTGTTGGTGAATCCGCTTCTGGAAAATCCGCCGTTTTACGAGCAATAGAATGGGTGGCAAAAAATAGACCTGTTGGTGCCGATAAAATTTTTCAACAAAAGGGTACAAAAACCCCAATTAGTGTTGTATTACTGGATGATCATGGCAATACAATAACAAGGAATAAAAAGAATTACGTTGTTAATTCATCCGAACTTAATGCCCTTAATAAAACATTACCAAAAATTGTGGAAGAATTAATTCCACTAAAAGCTATAAATTTGCAATCACAATTAGACCCACATTTTTTGATTTTAGAAAAACATAGTGCTGCTGCAAAAATAGTACATCAAGCAATAGGGATGGAAGATCAGGAGATTATTCTTAAAGAAATAAAAGCAAGAATGAGTATTAAAAAATCAGAAATAAAAAACATAGTTGGAAGTATAGCAGAGGCAAAAACAAAAATAAGTGAATTACAGGGCATAACCAGACATTTAAAAAAAGCAAAGGTCATAAAAGAAGGGAAACAGGAATTATTATCTCTTTCCCAAGAAGTTTCTCAATTAAAAAGTATTCTGCATAATATGGAATGCCTTGGAAAACCAATGGATATATCTGTTGTATCCGTCAACATAAAAGAAATTGACAGGCTTATAAAAATAGTATATGAATTAGATTCAGAAGAAAAACAAATTCTAGCATTGCAGGAACTGCTTGAAAATATTAATAGTTATACTGAAGTAACATACAATGTTACTCCTTTTATTAATAATGTTTCTAAACTTATTTTAAAACTTAGGAACATTGATGCTGAAGAATCAGAGTTAAAAAATCTGGAATACCTTTTAAATAATATAAATTCTGTAGACAAAGAACTACGGATTATTTCAAAATCTGTAAAAGAGAAACAACAAGAATATGATTCTGTTCTAAAAACTTTCAAAGTCTGTCCATTCTGCAATAGGAAGATGTAGAGAATATGCAAATACTTTTTGTTGGGGATCTACATACTTATGGTAAAACACCTGTAGCTAGAACAGATGATTATACTGTCACACAATTTAAAAAAATAAATGAGATTATAGACATATCAAATGATTTGGACGTTCCTATTGTGTCTGTAGGAGATGTGTTTAATCATGCTGTTGTATCTAATACGATAGTAAATACTCTTGGTGAATGTCTGTTAAGACTTAGCAATAAGTTTTATTTTGTGTGGGGCAATCATGACTTAGAATATCATTTAATAAAAACCTGGAAAAAAACATCTCTTGGTGTACTTCTTCAAAACAATCCTGTTGTTCAGCATATTTCACAGTTTAAAAATGATTATGGGTATCCTATCGATTACCAAGACTGGAATACACCAATTAAAGATAATAACTCAGATATTCTGTTATCACACAAAGCCATTGTTAATCATAGTCTAATCCCAAAAAATTCTGCATTATATTCTGATGCAACATTCAGTACCCAAGTAGAATCACCGGAATTGAAAAAGTACAAACTTATTATATGTGGTCACTGGCATAAGAGATACTTCTTTAGACATAATGGTATCACAGTTATAAACCCAGGACCGGTAATGCGACAAACTGTAATTGATAACTGTATTCCTGAAGTAGTTCTTGTGGATACCGATACCACTTTATTTAAACGCATAACATTAAAATGTGCCAAACCCTTTGAAGAAGTTATATCAACAGTTCATCTTGATAAAGCACAGGCTATAGAAAAAACTGCATTTGATTTTTTAAATGTGCTTTCTGCAAAACAAGGTAAATCCAAATCATTTGTAAATGTAGTTACTGATCTATTAAATTCCAATAAGTTAAAACCTGAATTAAACCTACTTTTGCGGGATGTTGTTGAAACAGCCATGGAAACAAAAAATAAGGATTAATGTATGTCTTTAACATTATCTAAATTAGAAAAGTTAAAAGAATCTCTGGATGCTCTAAAAGAAAGGGAACTACAAAGAACAGCTAAGTATAATATGTGGCTTGAACAACTGAAGGAAAATTTTGGCTGTTCAAGTAAGGATGAAGGTGATGAACTACTTGAACAAAGTATTTCAGAAAGTAAAAAGAAACGAGAAGAATTGGAATCCGAGTTTAATAAACTATTAGAAGATTTAAAAGAATATGAATTATTATGAAAGACATAGAACTTGTTGTCGATATTTTAAATGCCAAGGAGTATGAACTAAATACTGAAATTGAAAAATACAATAAATTAAGAAAAAGAATTTTAAAAGAACGTCACAACCTGAATTTACTTGAACAGATACGGGGTATAATAACGGTTCTTGGTGAGGAAACACAAAAGTCAGCACAAAAGGAAATAGAAGATGCGGTAACAATTGCCTTGCAATCAATTTTTGGTTCTGAATATCAGAAGTTTATATTACAATATGATAATACAAAAAGAGATCAAAATGAGCTAAAATTCCTATTGGAGCATAATGGGATTACCGTGGAACCAAAAGAGAATACTGAATCCGGTGGTGTCATTGATATTTGCTCTTTTGCTCTAAGAATAGTTCTTTGGACAATAGATGCTTCTGGTTCCCCACCTATAATGCTTTTAGATGAACCATTTAAAAACATATCAGGAGGGTATTTACAAAGGGCAATTGAATTTGTAAAAACAATATCATCTTTACTTGGGATTCAAATTATAATGGCTACTCATATTGATTCATTTATTGATGCCGCTGATAATATCATCGTTATAGATCAGAAAGAAATGGAATACCTAAAACAGCAAACCAAAGGAAGGATATCACTACAATTGAGCATGTAGTAAAGGAAGCCTAACTCTTAGATTAAGGAGAAAGTAATGCCATTGTTTAAGCAATCAAAGCCTGAGAACAACGTATTTGGACACCCCATTTCCAATGCATTGTTATTTGGTGATATCTTCTGTACTGAAAATTCAATGTATTTAGGTAGGGCAATAAATGTAGTTTCAGCATTGTATAGTTCTGATAGGAAATCAAGGTATACCCATGCTGGTATTATGCTTAGTAGTTGGGAAACCCTAGAAAGTTTATGGCTGGTGGAAAGTCATAATATTTTTAGTCACTATCAAGGGAAACATATTTTAATTGCCCGTCCTATAGGAATGACACAAAATTCTTTTCTACAGGGTTATAATGGGATTAAAAAACATATCGGTCAAATCTACCCGATACATCGTTTATTTCTTCATATTTTAAATCTGGCTCAATTTATTCACTGGAATAGACTTGTATGTTCTGAATTAGTTGCCAAATTTTTATACAAAAGTGGTTTTAGACATGGTGAATACTTTGGAACTTCCCCAGATATGATTGCTGATGAAATACGATATCAATTGAATGCCAATAGAACTGGACCAAGGTATGAAATTATATTCGAGGGTGTACTACCTGTTCTTGAAGAAAAAACTTGCTGCTTCTGTTTTAATACCATATTTGTTCCAGAAAATACATTGGCTTGTCCAAAATGTGGCTGTTCCCCATTTTAAAATATGGAGCTAAAATGTTTTGTGAGAGACTTAATGCCACATTAAACATTGAATTATGCATAAAACGTCAGAAGTTAGCAGAAACAAAAAATAGAGAAATATCTGGTGCATTTGGTGAGTCTCTTTCACAATGCGTTAAATGCCCGCAAGGAATAAACGTAAGGAAGTATCCGGGGCAGTACACAAACAGGGATTACAAACATTTATTAAAAAAACATGAAAAGGGGACAAAATGATTGGTGATAATTATCATTACTTAGAAGGACCACAGGCTATTGATACTCTTGTAAACCAAGGTGTTTTGCATGAAGTAAATAGAACCTTTTTTCATCCAATTGGACTTTCCCTTGTTATGCGTGTGAATGCAAATGATTCAACAGAATTAAAAATAAAAATTGTGGATGCATCAGATGAATTTGTAATTCAAAACCTGGATAAATTCAAACAACGTGTGTTCTCAAATCTACTAACAGAAAGAATGACAAAACGACAAGACTCCCTAGGTTTTGTCATTCAAACCCGAAATTTCTTTGAGGAATCCGCAGAAAGAGAAATTCCATTTGAAACAAAGAAGCTGGAAGCCATAATTGAAGCAATTGATTCATTTGCGTTTAAAATGCGGGAAAGAGTATTTAGAAAACATGTGGAAAAAGATACCGAAAGATCAGGTATCCCAGAAAAAGAAGATATGGCATCAAGAATGCTGGAAAATATATTAAATGGAAATTTAATTGATTGTGCCGTACATGCAGCAATGATTCGTTTTTATGATGAAATACAAGAAAAAATTGAAGCAGCGTTAAATACAAGTGGGGGAAACCAAAATGCAGACCGTGCAAAGAAAAATTGAAGTAAAAGGTGCTTCCCCATTATATTTATCAGCGGATGATTTCCCACTTTTAAAAGGGGAAAAACACGAACAATTTTTCGTTCGTGTGGATAAATACACAATAAATAGGTACTGGGATAATAAAGGTGTTAGAGAAAGAGAAACATTATTTTATCCATCCAAATGTGGAATTGCCGAAATTGTAGAAAATAAAAAATCTGATAAGAAAACTTTACAGGCATTGCCACTTTGGTTTGTAATGATGTATGATAGATTACTTGATTCTGGAAAAGCTGATTTTATTTCCTTTTCAGAAGTGGAAATGAAAATAAAACGAAGAAAATGGTATAGCCCTTATAAAAAGAACAAAGAAGAATCTGGGGTAACAAAAAAACTAAAACTTATTCCACGAATAAAACGATTCAAGCTAAACACTATTACAAGAGTTAAACTAAATTTGAGGTTATCATGATATACACGACTTCCACTTTACACCCCATTTTTTGTTCAGAATGTGGGGGAAGAATAGCAAAAGATGATAAATATGAACTACTGCCTTTCGGCACGGTATTTGCCTTAAAACGAGATGGTTTTAAAGAAAATAGAGCCTTTTGTGGGGACACAGAATTTAAAACATTCTATTCAAAAAACATGGATGAAGATTGCAAAAAATCATAAACACTATTACAAGAGTTAAACTAAATGCCAAAACTTAAATTACACTGGTACAATTATGATAAACTGTGTTTGGTTATTGATGCAAAATATTTAGCACACAGATGTAAATACAGTCCTGGATATTCTGAATTAAGTTACAAAGATAAAAAAACAGGAATGTATTTTGGATTTTTTAGTACTATATATTCTTTGGTATCTAAATTTAATCCAGATAATATTGTTTTCATGTGGGATACTGGGAAAACAAAGGATTCAAGGAGAAGGGAACAATTTAGTGGCTATAAAAATAAAAAATTTACTTCAAAGTCTGATGAAGAAATTGCTATGTCCGTTGAATTTGAAGAAGAATATTTGGGCTTAATGTCAGAATGTGCTTCCATTGGATTTGCCAATTTCAATTTAGATCGGTATGAGGCAGATGATCTTATTGCACTATATTGTGCACAATGTCATACCAAAGTTGTTATCATAACTCGTGATGAAGACATGTACCAGTTATTAAATAATTGTGTTTCCATATTTAGTCCTGATGATAAACTTTTAAAAACAAATAAGTGGTTTTTAAATAAGTATGGAATACCCCCAAGTGATTGGGTAAAAGTAAAACAAATCGGCGGATGTAAATCAGACACAGTTCCAGGTGTCCCTGGTATAGGTGAAAAAACGGCATTACAATATATTCTTGGGGAAACTTCTGAAGGAACCAAAAACAAAATAGAAAATGATTCAATGCTTGATGTATACTATTCCCTGGTTAAACTTCCACATAAAGATTTAACCAGTATGATTCTGAAAAAGAAAACCACAGTAGTAAATTGGGAAAATTTTACTTCCATGTGTATTTCTATGGGACATAGAAAATTCCTTAGTTCTTTAAGTGAGTGGAAACGATTATTTTCATTTACAGAGGAATAATATGCCGAATGTAAAGAAACAAAAATTCTTATTGAGCAAAAAGGATGCAAAAATTAGTATTGCACAATCACCTGAGTATGCTCATGTTATAACCAAAATGTATGGATTTTTTAAATTTAATGAACGTACATTTTTAGATGTTGGGTGTGGTCTTGGGGATTTAGTGTATAACGTAAAAGCAACAGATTGCTTTGATAAAACAATTGGTATTGATTGTCTATGTCATAAAGTGCTCTCTGGAAGAACCAAGTTTAATCTTGGGTTCAGTGAATTAATAGCTTCCCCAATGAATCAACTACCTGTAGAAAATGAGTCAATTTCTTTTCTACATTGTCATGATACCCTTAATTTAGTTTCAGAAGATTTAATTCCGAAGATGCTGAATGAATTCTATCGTATTACAATTCACAATGGAAATCTGCTTATTCTTTTAAATAAAAACAGGATGTTGTGTGACCCAGCATATTGGGGTATACTTCTTAGGGAGTATGGTTTTAAATGTAATTTAAAACTATTTCTTTTATTTAAAGAAGTAATCAAAAATAAGGCATCACTTTATGAAGAAATCAAGAATGATTACATTATATTCTGTATGAGTAAGGAGCGGGTATAATGCAGCAACAACTTGAGTTCAATAACAATTTTTTGAATCAAATTATAATTCATTGTATACAAAACGATAAATTTTTAAAAAGTGTAAGACGGGTGGTATCTCCTGATCTAATGAAATCAAGAGATAGAAAACATTTACTTAACATGATCTATGAGTATTACGATAAATTTGAATGTTCCCCAAAAGACAATTTCTTTGATATTTTTACTGAATCCGAAAAGGAAATGTCAGATGAATTATATGATAAATGCATCTCTTTAATTGGGGTTCTAAAAGATATAACTGGATCAAACCCGGAATACATTCTTTCAAAAATAAACGATGCTATATGTCATTTTCAATTAGAAGAGGCAAGTGTAGAATTTGCTTCTTTAATCAAAAAGAAAAAATACACTGAAGCGAAATCTATTATATTAAAGGCTATGAAGCCACCAGATGGTCTTGATCTACCATACTTTGATTTTTTTACTGATAAATCTTATATAGAAGAAAGGATAAAAGAAACCAGATATAAAATGACTACTATGATTCCAGGATTGGACAAGCTTATAGGAGGTTTAAACCCCCCTTGGCTTGTAACGCTATTAGGTGCAACTAAAAGTGGAAAAAGTTGGGGTTTAATGGAGCTGGCTGTAGCAGGAGTTTTACAAGGTTTGAATGTAACATTTGTATCTTTGGAAATGGACAAAAATACTTGCAAAGCAAGATTTGACCAAATTATTGGTTTTATGTCATCCACGGATTCAAATTCCCCACAGGATGTAATGAAATACAATGGCGTTGAATGGATAAAATCACAGGAAGTTATTCCATCCATTTATGATATTAATAAAGTAGAAAAAAATACTGCCAGGCTTAAAAAGGTATCCGGTGGGGGGCTTAAAATCATAGCATTCAATCGTGGTAGAATGAACTACATGGACATTGATTGTTTGCTGGATGAAACTGAAGAACGAGATGGTTTCATTACTGATCTTCTTATTACCGATTATCTTGGCATAATGAAAGAAACTTGTCCTGGGCAATCAAAAAAGGAAAGGATTGGAGAAAACTGTTTGGGTTTAAAAGATATTTGTGGTAAAAGAAACATGATTGGTGTAACCGCTATGCAGGGTAATAGAAGGGCTATGCAAGCACGAGTATTTCATTCACATATGATAGCGGATGATATTGACACAATATTTAATTCAGATTTAATTATAGCCATATGCCAAACAAAGCAGGAAGAGGAACTTAATAGATTCCGATTTTACATTGCCAATTATCGACATGGAAAACAATTTACATCTGTTGGTATTATTCGTGACCTGACAGTCGGTCAAATAGCTCTAGGGGAATTTGATATTTCAGATTTTGAAGAATTCCCTGATGAACAAGATGTTGGAACTGATTATTAAGGAGAATAGTATGAAAAACAATGAAAAAGTCAAAATGGTTATCTGTCCATTCTGTAGTGATTCACATCCATCAAATAAAGAATGTGATTGCTCTTATGGAAAGCGTGGGGCATTTCCCCCACTTTCCAGAAGGATTATTAAAAAATGACTTTTACCTGTGCAAAGTGTGGTGGTTTTAAACCAGTAGAAGGTCGGAAAAAATTTAAGGTTACAAAAAGGGATATCAAAAATAGACCTGTTTATAACTATCAATGTGCTGATTGCCAAAAGGAAACAATTGAATGAATATATCATATGTAGGAGAAGGTAAAGTTTATTTACTTTCCGGTGGTGGAAAAATTTTTACTGATGTTGCTGCAAGGTTTGTTGGTAGTGAGAGATCATTAGATGAAATCGTTGTCAGTGAGTACAATAAAAAACTTGTGGAAAACATTATTAATCGTGGGCATCTTGCAGCAACAGAGTTTGATTATTTTATCTTTGGTGTTGAAGGATATTCAAGAGTAACAGAAACACAACTTGTAAGAAAACGAATTGCCAGTTATCTAATAAAATCTGGGAGGGCTGAAAAAAATGGCAAGCGAAAATTTGATATCGTACTCCCAGAGAGTGTAACAAAACATTCCATTTCTTATAGGGGACTTTACTGGGATTACATTGATATTCTTGAATTAATTGAAGATTGGTATAATTCAGGTATTACATCCGGGTTTAAAGAAGAAGAACTACGTTATTTAAAACCACAGGCAACCGAGTTTAAAGGAATCATCGGTATGAATTGTCATGCATTAATTGATTGGTTTAAAATAAGGTTATGTCTTAATGCCCAGACTGAAATACAAGATATGGCATGGAAAATGTTTAAGTTAGTGACATCAGTAGCACCAGATCTTTTTTCTAAAGCAGGTCCAAACTGTAAAGCGCTTGGGTATTGCCCTGAAAATGGTGGACAGCATAAATCATGCGTAGGCAAGGTATTAACACATGATAAAGTTCTTACGTTAATAAAAAACAATTCTTAAAATTGAGGCAATGATGAATCACCAGGAACGTCATAAAATTTTAGAAAAAGCATTACAAAGTCACACTTTTGAAGAGCGCATTACCTTGTTTAATCACTGGTTTAAAAAAAGCATAAAATCCTCAGAAGTAAAAAAGAAAGAATACATTGACAATTTACATGCAATCCTGTAAAAACAATTAATAATATTTTTAGGAGTAAAAATGTCTATTACTTATCAAAACAGAGATGTTATTAAGGGACTTACCTCAGAACAAATGCTTGATTTAAAAAATCTAGTTCTTGGTAGTAAAACTATTATAAAGATAATGTCTGACAATGTAATTCACATCAATGGTGATATTACCCTTGAGGAATTACATGCACTCAGCTTAATATTTAAGGAGAATAAGTGCAAATGTGGATGCAAATGCTAATAGAAAATAGAATTTTAATATATGTTCTTGGAATGCTAATCACATTTTTAGTTATATCCAGTACATTAAGAAAAAAAAATGATCCAATTTCAAGATGGAGTAATGCACAAACTTTTCGGATATTATTTTTAAGTGGGTTTTCATTTGTAGGTAGTGCCCTCTTTCTTTTTATATTTTACTTTGATGATTTATTAAAAGAAAGATCAATAAAAACAAAACACCAAAAAGAAAGGCGATATTAATATAATGCCAATGGAATTTGAAGAAGCATGTTCCCCTTATTTGCAATGCAAAATTTGTAAAAACGATATAAAGCCAGAAAAAAAAGAAAAAATGTATTTATGTTCTAAATGTAATCACTGCAATTTCTGTGATGCTATATCAGATGGTCATAAACTTATTCTTCAGGGGATCATAAAACAACATGAGGAACGAGCGATTATAAGGCATGGTGCAGAAGTTAAAACCATTCTGGATAAAGCCCTTACTTATTGGGGAGTAGACATTTATATTGGACAAACTGGTGAGGAAGCAGCAGAGTTAATAAAAGAATTAGCGGAATTGATTCAGTGTTTGAATCATTATAAAAGACAGCGCAATGATTCTGATCAAAAACTTATCACCGAAATGGCCCATGTACGTTTAATGCTTGAGATTATGCAATTGATTGTACTTCCAGGTAAAGGTGGTGCTCAACTATTTCAGGAGGTAATAAATAAAGAAGTTCTTCGTATAAGAAAAAAATATGAAACTGGTAATCAGAATGTGGATCACAATTGAAATAGAAATTTTACACAGGATGGGTTGGTAATGAAAAATATTTTGATTGTTATAAATGGGGAACCAGAAAATGGTAAGGATAAATTCGTTGAGTTTTGTGCAGAGTACATTGAAAAAACACATGCAATTGAGGTACATAATGAATCCTCAATTGATCCATCAAAACAAGCAGCCAGAATACTTGGTTGGAATGGAGAAAAGAACGATATTAGCCGTAAATTTCTTTCTGACTTAAAAGATATGAGTAGCAATATTTATGATGGTTCATTTAAATATATAACAAATTTAGTTAGAACAAGAATGGGTTTTCTATTTATACATATCAGGGAACCACAAGAAATTTCCAGGGTTAAAAAAGAGCTACAAAATTGCATCACACTCTGTATAAAAAGAAATGGTAAAACCCACATTCATAATAATCATGCGGATGCAAATGTTTATAATTATGATTATGATTACATAATTAATAATGATCATGATTTAGAATACTTAAAGCTAAAAGCATTTGAGTTTTCAAAACACATTATGACCATTTATAAAGAAGATAAAATTTAAATTGGAAATCAATTATGGTTATTGAAATTCAGGAACTAGACGCTGTTTACTGCAAGGTACTAACCCCACAAGGCCAAGGGTTAGTATGGGAAATTCTTTCTTATGAGGATGTAACCAGAAACATATGGTCTGGATTCCCTGAAGCAGTGAAAAGATCCCATATGGATAAACGTGGAATGAGTTTTTTATGTGGTTTGATTCCATATGTAACCAAAAAATTGGTTGAAATGGGGCATGAAGTTGATGTCTTTAAAATAAAAGTGAATCTGCCATATCGTTTATTTGTAAGTCTTCCTGATACTATTTTTGAAAAATACCAAAGTAAACTTTTGCGCAGTGTAGGTAAAAATAACAGGGGGATTTTAATAGCCCCCACTGGTGGGGGAAAAAGTTTAATTTTGGGGGGGATAATCAGCAAATACAATATTCCTGTATCACTTCTTATCGTACCTACAAAGTCTATTTTAAAACAAATGGAGAATGATTTTAAAAAATGGTTCCCTGAGTATGATATTGGCATTGTTGGTGATAATCAATGCACCGTAGGGCATATAACCATAGCTTTATTTCAATCCCTAAGCAGATGGGATTTAACTAAATACAATAGCATCCTACAGTTGATTATCATTGATGAATGCCATAAAATGAATAATTCAATACAAAAAATGCTCAAACAGCTAACAAAAGTTCCCTTTAGATTTGGTGTTACAGCAACGCCAAGGAGGGAAACAGACTTTAATGAATATGGAAGAATGATTGGAAATATTGGTCCTATAATTAGTGAAGTTGATGATATAGAATGCATTTCCAGAGTAACCCCATGTCATGTTTATACTATAGGGTATTATTGTCATTCACCAAAAGGAACAGATTATAGAAGTATTTACCAAAAGGATATTCTTTTCTCTATTATAAGAAATAGAAAATTATTATCTGCGGCTAAAAAATTGGCATTGGATAAAGGAAAAACCTGTGTTTTTTTGCTTGATCAAATTGAACAAGGTGAAATTATATTTGACATAGCAAAAAGTATGGGGTTAAATCCATACTTAGTGCATTCAAAAATGAAAAAAGGACATAATGAAAATATAAAAAAGTTATTATCAGAAAATAAAATAAATTTGGTAATAGCTACAGGAGTATGGGGTATTGGTACTTCAATCTATAATATTGATTGCGTTGTTTTAGCTTCTGCAAGAAAGTCTTACATTGATACTCTTCAAAAGTTAGGTCGTGCAAGAAGAAGATCAGCAAAAAAAGAAGAGGCAATAATTATTGATGTTATTGACAAAGTAAGAAATAACTCGGGATGCAGAAAGAAATGTTATAAATACTTTGAAGATTATTCTAAATTAAGAATAAGTTGGTATAAAGAAAAGAAATGGTATATGGGTGATGCGTTTAACGCCCAGGCTAACCGGATGGGTTGGAAAGGAGACAAAGATGAGTGAGCACTTATGGGGGCTTGTGAGACCATCATGTCCTATGTGCCCCCAGGAAAATGGAAAAACACAATTAGGAAGTATTGAAATCAGTAACTTCTATCTTATTGACAACAAACGATACCAACGGATTGGCATGTCAGTATCAATTCAAGTTGACAGCACCGGAAAAACACTTGGTACAGGGTTTACTCATGATCCATTGGAAATGGTAACAGTAGAAGCGGCAGCGGAACACTGCCAAAACAGCAACGCATGAGTTAACCTATCCACTTAATAGAAAAGGGGTAAAACTATGTGGGAGTGTAAAAAATGTGATAAAACATTTGAACGACTTCAAATATCTTGGGGCGAAAGCGGGGGACAAAAAGTTGATATACTTGATTATTTCTGCCCCCATTGTGGTAATACTGGTTATAAAGAGGAACCACAATTAACTTACCTTGGCACAGTAGACGAAAGAAATGCTTACTGGGATAAGGAATGGACTGGCACAGTTATATGTTAAAGGTGAGCACAAAGGAGATTACGAATGGGGGATAGAAGACTAGTATGCCCGAAATGTGGTTGTGTACTTTGGTTAAAAACATGTCCTAATTGCGTAGGTGAAGTTGAAGATTACTGCCAACCAAGTCGTACAGACACTCTTTGGCGGCGGTGTTTTTGTGAAGTGTATGAAACAGCCAAAAGGACAGGTGCCACAACCGTTAAATTTTCTGATGTAGACGCACTTGTAATGAAAAAAGCAAATCTTGGGATTGACAAACTGTTGAAATTTTTGAATGATTAACCATTAGATGTACCCAGATTGAGGAGTAAACAATGCCAAAATTAGAAAGGATTTGGATGTATAAAAGTGCTAATAGGTTTTATGAAATTAGGATGGATTGGGATAATGGTCAATGCCTAGCGATAGGTCTGAAAAACCTAGAACCTGATGCGGTTATAACGGGACTTCTTCAGGTGGTTCATTTTTTAAAAAATGAACAAAATAAGGGAAATTTATAAAGAGAATTGATAGGAGAAGGATTTATGCCAAGAGAAAAATGTGAATACTGTAAAACCGAACATGGAAATCAATATATCTGTAAAAATCATCCACTAAAAAATCCTTCCGTTGTTGAGCGATTAATTATGCGTGGATTTCCCATTGAGTTTAAAGTTATAAAAGGAGGGCATACAATTATAAAAGGAGAACATACAAACAAAGTATGGAATTATGTTTCATCCTGCTTTCAGCGTATTGTTATCCCACCTTTTTCTCTTGTTTGGTGGAAGTATCTTTATGATTACCACACAGATAAACAAAGCCGAGTAATTAGGGTGCGGGGGTGGCGCTCCGCACTAATCGAAACTCCAAACAAAACACGGATATCTGTAACTTTTTGTCCCTTTTATTTTTGGTAAACCAATATAATGAGTTTACGGATCAGAAGGAGAAAATAAAATGAAATGCCCAACATGCCAGGAAATAGTTCATGCTCCATGGTGCCCAGAGGTACAAAAAACCGAATGGTTAATTTGCCCTGCTTGTGGGAAAAAAGCAGATCTTAACACAACGACAAACAGTATAAACTGTTACCATTGTGAATATTTCAGCCCTAATAGATATGCAACTGCCAATCAAGCTATAAAATACAAAGAAAGAAAGGAATAAATTTATGGAATGGCAACCTATTGAAACAGCCCCAAAAGATAAACGAATTATTTTATTTTGTTCTATTATAGGAAAATCAGTATTTGGGTATTACAATACTGACCGACATGCAAAAACTCCGCGCCCTTATTGGTCACATGATCTTGAAAGAATGTATGGTGTATTGCATGTACGTCGTGACCAACCAACACATTGGGGATATCCCCCAGATGACCCAAAATAAGAAAATTTTAAGCCTTATTACAAATAAAAAGGGCATTCAATGACAAAATTAAAATTAACAAAAACAATGCCAAGAGCAAAAGTTAAATTTATTATTGAATACGAATATGAATTACAGCCGGAGTTTTACCCGGAAGGTTTAAGCGCGGAAGAGATGTTGAAAATTGACATTAGCAATATGAACAATGACCCACTGATGGTGTTGGATCTTGCAATAGGTGATAGCCTGGCTAAATGGGAGACAACTGGGGAGATTATTAAGTAAAATTCGGAGAGGCTAATGGCACATATTGATGATAAAATCATGCATTGCAAGGGGTGTGACAAGGATTTCATAATCCCACACAACCAGGCAGGAGGTTTTTGGTTTCTGTGTGGCTGGACGAATCCGCACGGTCTGGAGTTTTGGGGTGGTTACTGCGTCAAATGTTTCCATGCTTTAGATAAGGTTACTAATACTACAGGGAATAAATAATGTCTATTAAAATTACTGAAACAACCGAACGTCAATGCTGTGCGCATAAAGACTTGAAAAAGTATAGGGGGGAAGGATCAAAAACAATTGAGATGTTCTGCCAACACTGCGGCCAGCAATTTACTTCTAAAATCTACACTGAGGCAGGACGTAGTATAGACAAAATGTATGTAAAATGTGGATTAGGTATCAATTCATAAACAGGTTGAATAAAGTTATTATTGCCAAATAATATTACAGAGGTACATTATGCCTATTAAAATTACGGAAACAATAGAAAGATTTTGTTGTGAACCTAAAGATCTAAAAAAGTATGAAGGAGCACATAACGATGAAGAGCCAAAAAATGTAAAATGGTTCTGCCAATACTGTGGGCAACTGTGGGAAAACCACACTTATACTGATGCAGCTGGTTCAAGAGATACAGAATTGGTCAAATGTGGAATGCATCTAATTCATAAACAGGCTGAATAAATTAAAGGAGCTAAGAAATGGCGATAATTGTTAATTGTGTTTGCCATAAATGCGGGAAACGCTGGTGAACTGCTGTCGGTAGCAGCAGGTCAGCCCCAACGATTTGCCCGGACTGCGACAAAAAAGATAAGGACCAGAAACGGCGGGAACATTTTCATAGCCTTGATAAACTAAGCCTAGAAGAGCGGATGAGTAAAATTGAGAAGTGGATATATGATTATCGGCCACCAAATACAGGGTCTAGTATTTTTTAATTTCAAAAAGGAAATAACATGAAAGTCAAATTGGGTAATGATAGAGAGTGGACAATCTATGCAGTAGGTGAAACTAAAGAATGTGTTATGGATATTCATTTTCCAAAGAAACTTACGAAGAAAAAAATTAAGGAAATCCAAAAGACTTTACAAGAGACGTTAGCTGAAATCAATATTTAGGAGAAAATAATGTATAATCTATTTGCGGGCTTATTATTATTCTTATTCGGCTTTTTTATTGGATTAGTTTTAGGCGTTATAGTAACTAATAGAAATTAACTTCCAAAGTAGCTTTGGACGAAATAATCTACGGAGATAAAAATGAATGATTTATTTGGTGTAACTGAAAAAATGATTAAGGCTGGAAATGACATAGCGGGGCATTTAGGTAATGCGAGTATAAGAAAAAATATGAGTGGATTTGGTGGATGTAAGTTATTTGTTTTAGAAGATTACCCTAAAGAGTTTCAATACTTAATTAAGGCATACGTTGATGGTAAAATAGATTCTGTAATAGCTATCTATCTAGCCATGGAAGATGCAAAGGCAGAAGAAACAAGTGACATGCTGGATGCAGAAGTAGAAGAAACAGAAGATGACTCACACATCACAATAACTAATAATGGTCCTGAAACAGTTGTTGTTAATGATTCTTTAATACTGCATAAAGGAAGTAGTGGTGGTTTTTACGTTGATATTGGTAAAGAAATTCGTATCAGCAAACAGGAATCCGCAGAAAATCCTATGACAGATTATGATCAATGGCGGCAAGATAGGCAATTGATGGAACATTACAAAGATGCACTTCAGAAAATTAATAGTGGTGTAATAAGTCCAATTCAAACCGCTATTGATGCCTTATCAGACAATCAACCTGAAGTAGAAACGACTTGTCCATTTTGTAAAGGGAAAGATACCGTTATACAAGAGTTTGGAGTAAATGAGTTTGAAAATGATGCAACAGTCTATGCAATTAGTTGCATTGAATGTAGATCAAGAACTTCATGGTTTTCTGATTATAACAAAGCATTGTATCAATGGAAAGAAGCAAGTTTTAGAAGCAAAGGACAAATGTAATGGATAATAAACTATTAGCTTGCCCTTTTTGTGGTGGTCCAGCAGAATTAAGGTTAGAGTTTTATACAGATATGGATGGAAAAGATTTTATTTACAACACAGTACGTTGTGCTGATTGTGGAGCAAGAACACCACGATGTTCTAATGACATTGAAGCAATGGAAGAATGGAATAACCGAGTATAAGGATAATAAACCCATGAGAAAAAAACACCCATATCATTGCGTTTTATGTGGTACACAACTTGAGGAAGAACAGCTTGGGGTACTTGTATGTCCATCATGTAATCAATTTTTTCTTCCTATTATTTCTGGTGAAGATAATTCACTTCATTGGTTCAACAAAAATGAAGTCTGGTGATTTTTATATCCATCATAGGAAACCAAAAATGACCATTAAACAAGAAGCAATAAATGACACAATTAACTATTTAAAAAATCTTAGATTAGGATCTACACCATCTGAGCCAAAATATGGCATTTGTTCCAATCTTAAAACATTTTTAGATTCTCGTGTAAATAAGGTAATTACTAAGAACATACTATGTAAAGTATATAATTTAAGTCACACATGGTCAAAATATTCTGGGGATGATACATATCCTGTTCCAGATCCTGAAGGTGTAGATCCAGAAGATAAATATGACATAACACATAATAAATGGACAGGATGCTACGGGGATCTTAGAAGAGAATTATGTCTTTATCTTGCAGAAGAATTACAAAAAGGGAATTAAAATAATGGATGACCCACGAATAACAAATGCCATTGAGCAATTTAATATCTATGAATTTCTTGATGAACATAGTGTAAGTTATTCCCTAGAAGGAAAAAATATAGGGGGGAATTACATAGGTATTGAAGTATGCCCAAATTGTTCTCGTGGTGATTTCCATTCTGGTATTCATAAACATAAATTATTTATGACCTGCTTTGTTTGTAAATTCCAAGCTAATATAATAAAAGTAATTTCTATATATAGTGGAATGTCATATAAAGTGGCAAAAAAATATCTAATAGACAATTCAGAAAATAATCTTGATGTTGTTCAAATGGTTCAACAAATTGTCTATTCTAAAAAACCAAAGCGGGAATATAACTTTGATAAAATAGATCTTATTCCAAAATCAAGGCGTATAACAATAAATGATATTAACACTAATCCTTATATAAAAGAATTTTTTAAAAACAGAAAACTTAATATTTGGCATTGCCATTGGTATGATCTTAGAATAAGCCCTTTAAATGAGCATAAGGGGCACATCTTCTTCCCGGTGTATCTCAATGGTGAGATTGTAACATACCAATGGAGAACTCTCCTTGGAAAAACGTATCATAACTCCGAAAACCTTGGGTCATACCTCCTGAATGAAAATAGGGTTATTCCTAATAAGCCCCTTATACTTGTTGAGGGGTATCTTGACTTTACAAGAGTTGATTCCTTCATTCGTTGTTTTTACAAAGATAAAATAGCTGTAACATCTGGTATGGTAAAATCAGTTTCACAAAGGCAAATTCAAAGGATTACTCATATAAAACCATCTAAGTTAATTGCTATGCTCGATAATGATTCTTGGTTTGATTATAGAAGATTAGAAAGGGAAATACCTTTTGATGTGGATCATGTTATACTCCCAAAAGGGAAAGATCCTAATGAATTATCTTGGAAGGAACTTCATATAATTTTTAAAGGATTAAACATATGCTGATAAATACTTGGAAAACATTATATATTTTACTAACCCAGTACGTTATTCTTGGTGGAACTGGTTTCATAATTGGAATAAATTATGAAACCATGAGGTTAAATGTGGTATTACCAACTATTATATTTGGGTATATATTTAATGTTTTCATACTAATTTTTTTATACAAAAAATAAATAATTATTTATTTATGCAAATATCGCCAAAATATTTGGCATCAACTTATTCAGCAAATAAAATACAGTTTGCAGAAAAATAGCAAGAATAACAGAAATAATTGTAATGGATTTCCCAAATTGTATATACAGATCTTTCTTTAAATTAGCATCACCAGATTTATGGTCTTCAAATAATTTATTTCTTAGTACACACGTTTGCTTTATTTCCAAAATGTTATTTTCTAAATGAAACATTTCCCTTTTGAATTCTTCTTTATCAATCTTCCCCCCTGTTTTTACAAAAAGATCTTTAATATTATCAAATATCCTATCTAATTCCTTAGAAAAAACATCTTTCTCCAAGTTACTAGAATTTTTTAAGTACAAATCCTCAACCGACTTTTTAAGCTCTACTTTTACTTCCATAAATTGACTGGCAAGAAAACTAAATTTATTTTCCAGTATTTCCAATTCCATTTGGGTTGCCTGAATTTTAATAACATCAGACACCAAATCTTTTATAATTGGAAGTACAGCAGTTAATACTTTATTAGAAACTTCATCAGGTAGTCTATCATCAGACAATGTGCTACCTCCCTATATTATTTCAACAAGGCATACAATTTTTGTAAACTTCTATCATACTTTTCTTTTATCTGTTTATCCGCATCAGATTGCACTCTATCTCTTCTATATCGTGATATATTTACTAATATTCTGAAACCAAAAAAATGTATTTTGGATGGTAACAATATAAAATCATCTATATTGAACGCCAAAAACCTCGGGTCTTTAATAATTGAATCATCACCTGTAGCCAAAATGAGCATTGCAATTGGGTCATTTTCTCTTATGATTTTTATATTGTCAAAAACATGATCAAAACTTCCATTATTATTTTCTGCACCAACTATTATAACAGAATATTTTCCTTTTACTATATCCAATACCCCATCCATTGAATTCCAATTTACGTCTATGGATGAATGATTCATAAAAAATTCATTCAATGTCTTTATAATCTCTGATTCATCAGTAAGAACTAAAACACTTTCTTTTTTCGGTAGCATTACAATCTCCCTAATAAAGTAGAAATTTTACCCTTCTCATACTGTTTAACTGAAATTGTGTTTATATGTGTTGGAAAATACGCACCTATATACTTTTCATTTTCTAAACCAATAACTTTATCACTACCAAGAATTGCTGATGCTAAATACAATGGTCCTGAATCAACACCAATAAATATTTCACATTTTGCTATTTCTTCTATTAATCTTTTAAGATTCGGTTCTTCAAATCTTAATGAATTTTCTGGTGTAGCTAATGGAAAAACATCTTTTTCAATATCATTTGCAGAACAATCATAATCCAATCTAAACTGTGGGCGCATATGCACTTCAAATGGCATATACCCCGCTTCTATAATCCCCTGCCATATTTTTTCTGCTATAATCTGAGGACAAAATTTCAGTAATGAAGAACTATGCCCAAAGAAATGTAACCCAATTCTTTTTATTACTTTATTGCGTTCAACCATATGCCTGTATGGTTTCCATATAAAATTTGGAATCCCAAATTCCAAAGATGCACAAATATATGGTTTCGGCATTTCAGTCATATGTTCCACTGGTAAACATGAGTTGCAGGGTTCTGGGTACCTCACCCTATAAATAAAAGAATATATATTTTTATCAAAAATTTCAGAGTCCACATATACAACATTTGGATATATCTCTTTTAACTGTCTTTTTGAATCAGAACCTATAACCAATTTTGTTTTTGTTTGTTTCTGTAATTCAAAAAATACTGGTAAAAAATTACAAAAGTCACCAAGTCCGTGATTAAATATAAGTAAAACCATTCCTTCTACATTATTTATCTGTTCCAAAATTGTCATACTATTTTTCCCATGTTTTCAATGTTGACTATAGAATAACACTTGGAAACATCTTTATCCAGATAAATTTGTTTTCCAATAATACCATCATATGATATAAAATCAATATGAAATTTATGATTATTTATAGCAACCCAATACCCTTTATTTTGTATATCATCAATTAAACAATTTGGATTACCATCAACCTTTACATTGTAATTTCCAAGAATTACTTTTTTATTTCCAGAATCACAAAAACAAAGTTTACCACGGGAATCAAAAATAATACCGTTTGGGAATTTACAATTTGATCTTACTATTCTTTGATTTGATAATTCAACTATACATCCATTGCTAGAATCATTTCTCCAATTTGGGCCATATATTGATGCATACCATCTACTATTATGTATTACCAATCCTGAAATATAATTATAATCTGTTTTTGAATTTGTGAGGGCATAATGTAATGTGTCATTTTCTAATTTCTTTGTTTCCGAATTATATGTAATACTTCGTATGCTATCTGTTCCAGAAGAAACGACATACATTTTATTTTTCATTATTGGGATTACTGAAGTAATAAACTTAGCTTCTGTAACAAAACTTTTCCTTGATGTTACAAAAATTATTCTGGAATAAGGATCAACATCATTATTGGCAACAGCAATTAACTCATTTTCAAATCCACATACAAAATCTATTTTGTCTATAGATGCTATTCCCCCAACACCTAGAGAGTCAAGTGGCATTATCATTGATCCCCCATTGTCCGTGTTTACCTGAACCAAACAACACCCTGCTTTCTTCTGAATTCCAAGTAATAACTTCATAATTTCCTCATGTGGATATAGTAAAGGCTCTTTATTACAAGAGCCTTTACTAATCTTATATTTATTCTGGATTAAAGATGACTATACTTTAATACAGAATTTACTATTTCATTTACTGTAATTAATTTCATACACTCTGGTTCTCTGTTTATCTTCCTTGAACAATCTTTTAAAGTTTTTTTCCAACAACCACTATATTCACAACAGGACAAATAACCAACACTTGATAAATACGTTTGTCCATTATACATATTCCATGCGTTACCTTCTCTCCCACCAGCAATAACAACACATGGTTTTCTAAATGCTGCTGCTACATGCATTTGCAAACTTACTGCGCCAATAGAACCACTTGCATGATACATAACAGCAAAATAATCTCTTAGGTTATCTGTTTTTCCAATTAAGCTTTCAACACCTTTTATCCTTGGGTGTATATGGTGTGAATGTCCAACTTGATATATTTTAATTCCCTTTTCTAACAATGAATTAATAACTTCCTGCCATTTTGATGTTGAATACATTTTTAATGGCATGTCAGATTTAAATCCTGCATTAAATACCCAAAATGGTTTTGAAATCCCAAGTTTTTCCAGAATTGTATCCTTTTCTTCTTTTGTTAAATACAATTCTGGAAAAACTGATGTTTGTTTAATGTTAATATTAAGAACATCATTTATTGCTGTTATAAAAGCTGATGAAAAATGTTTCCCACTTACCTTTTTAAGTGAAAATTCAGTAGAATAATCAATAGTTAAAACTTCTGTTTTCTCATCAAATACTTCACCTTTTTGAATAACATAAGGATTATTATAAAATATTTCTGGGTAATATGATAATACACCGATATTAAATTTATTCGGGTATGACAATTGCAAATCCCTTAAAGCAGATGTTAATACAAGATTGTCCCCAGGGGCTTGCATTTGTTTAAATAATATATTCCTCATTACATTACCAGAAACATTTTGCTGGCATCCTCTGCTGATTCCTCCGCTAAATATGTTGCAACTATCTGAATAGCAATTTTTGGTATTGTAACATTTGGTTTTGGTGTTGTAAGTATCTGAACATTCAGTTGTGGAATTTTAAGAACATCCGCCATAATTGCCTCCCTTTTATGATGTTATCTCAACACCAAATTCTGCCGAATTTATTAAAGCCGGTGTCCAAGCCCCACCAGAATCAGGATCACGCTCAACAACAAAAGATCTTCTATGTGGGGTTATATTAGCAGATTTTCCTGCGGATTGCACTTCAGTTGCAGCATTATTTACAAACTGCTTAAACCCACGAGTACCAGCATCTGTATTTAAATCAATTTGATTAACCACAATACCAAATATGCTTCTACCATCATCAGAAGCTGTTACACCAACTGAAAATCTTTCTCCGACAGCATCACCTACAACATAATCCGCAGCAGCAGGAGGAATTTCATCAACAAGAGCATATCCATCAGAACCTGTTGAATAAGCAAAATCCTGATCAACACCATCGGATGTAGGAACAGCTACTTTAACCCAAACATCACCAAGATAAGTATTGTTGTAAGATCCAGTAGCATCACAAATATACCAATCATCAATGTGTTCTAAGTGATATGAGGAATTAGCACCAAGTTCAATATACCCACAGGTGCCAGTCTCACCAATATCAGTATTAACCCCAGTAGCAGAAGCAACAACGGAACCATCAATTTTCATTTCAACTGAACCACTTGAGTTGAATACAATTTTTAACTCAAGATAGTACCAATCCCCAACAACCTGATTAAATGCACTTGTAGCTAAAACTGTATCATTATAGTCACCACCCCTTATTTGTAATTCAGTCCCTGTACTATCCAAAGTCACTGTAATTTGTGGCGTTGATCCTGCACCAGCAGAAAAGAATGTTAAATATTCATTATATACGTGACCATCAGATAATGGAACTACGGAAACTCTTTTAATGGCAATCCCCATAATCAAAGTGCTTCCAGACATACTAATTATTTTACCAATTGATGGGAGTGTACTTATTTGTGCTCCAATATCCAATCGCCCATAGTTTGTGGAAAAGGCACAATATGACGTAGCCACATAATCAAATAGATATGCCTCATATTCAGGTGTGCCAGTAGGACCTATACCATCAAAACCCTCAGCAAAAAGTAACATTTCGTTCTCCTTTAAAATCCTTTATTAACAGCCATGCAATCATGTTTAGAATCCTCTGAATTGTATCTAAAACCAATGTAATTTTTTGTACTCGCCGTAAGAGTTGGACTTGGAACATCATCACTGAATCTAACAACAGCATTCCATGTTGGTGTGTATGTTACCGGATTTATAACAAGTAAAATTGGTTTTTGTTCCACTGGATTGCTAAATGTTATTTCACTATCCTGTGTAAGAGTGAATTTAAAAACATCACCAGCAGAACAATCAATGGTAATAGTCGCACCATCAGATGGTGTAATAACGCTTGGAGCTGGTAATCCCGTTTCAACATTATTAGTCTGATTCCATACAGCTGCACCTACTGTTGAATCAACGCATATATAAGAATTATCTGCTGTAACATCAATCCATATAGACCCAACTGAATATCCCTCACCAGAGTCATCGTTTGCTGTTGGAGCTACAGTTGCATCTAGTTTATCTAGTATAGCTACAGAACTATTAGTCTGGTTCCATACAGCTGCACCTACTGTTGAATCAACGCATATATAAGAATTATCTGCTGTAACATCAATCCATATAGACCCAACTGAATAACCAGCAGAAGAGTCATCATTTACTGTTGGAGCTACAGTTGCATCTAGTTTATCTAGTATAGCTACAGAACTATTAGTCTGGTTCCATACAGCTGCACCTACTGTTGAATCAACACATATATAAGAATTATCTGCTGTAACATCAATCCATATAGACCCAACTGAATAACCATCGAAAGCATCATCGTTTGCTGTTGGAGCTACTTCTGCATCTAGTTTATCCAGTAAACTGTTTGTTTTATTCCATACTGCCGCTCCTTCTGTTGAATCAACGCATATATAAGAATTATTTGCTGTAACATCAATCCATATAGACCCAACTGAATAACCAACAACGGTGTCATCGTTTGCTGTTGGAGCTATTTCTGCATCTAGTCTATCTAAATAACTGTTTGTTTTATTCCATACTGCCGCTCCTTCTGTTGAATCAACGCATATATAAGAATTATCTGCTGTAACATCAATCCATATAGACCCAACTGAATATCCCTCACCAGAGTCATCGTTTGCTGTTGGAGCTACTTCTGCATCTAGTTTATCCAGTAAACTGTTTGTTTTATTCCATACAGCTGCACCTACTGTTGAATCAACACATATATAAGAATTATCTGCTGTAACATCAATCCATATAGATCCAACTGAATAACCAGCAGAAGAATCATCATTTACTGTTGGTTCTACAGTTGCATCTAGTTTATCTAGTAAACTGTTTGTTTTATTCCATACTGCTGCTCCTTCTGTTGAATCAACACATATATAAGAATTATCTGCTGTAACATCAATCCATATAGATCCAACTGAATAACCCTCACCAGAATCATCATTTACTGTTGGTTCTACAGTTGCATCTAGTTTATCTAGTATCTGATTTATAGATTTAGCATTCAGTTTTACAAAAAATAATTCATTAGATGTAGCATTTTTATAGGCTAATACAACCCTTCCAGAAGGGCAAATATTTGATGCCACACTAAAAGTAATATCTTCAACATCAACTGTAATAACTTCTGCCTGTGTTTCAACAAGATCAACAAACAATATCTGATTATCTGCTATTACCTGGCTACTAGCAGATATCGTATTTTTAATTACTGCACCATCAGATTTAGTAAAAATTAAATCAATATCTGCACTCCAGGTCAAAGTTCCGGTACTGCTATTCCAATCAATAGTTCCCGCAGTATGAATTATTAAATTTCTAAAATAAGCTATTTCTGCATCAAGTTCATATAATGGAGCATTCATATCAGCAGCAGAAAATGAAGTAACAGAATTTGCCCATACAGATATGTAATTAGGAATTGACATTAGTATTGCCTCCAAAGAATTTAAACTTTTCTTTTAATTCTGTTAATACATTTTCCGCCATTTTATCCCTATTGATGCTATCAACCTCAGCTTTTTTCCCAAGATCATTAAATTTTTTATTTAACAATCTTAACTCACCAAGTATTTCCAATAATATTGCCTCTGTTTTTTCTGTCATATTATCATCCTTTTATTATGCAGCAACGTAACTGTAACAATAAACGTAAAATATCATTTTATACACTACATCACTTTCAAGGGTTACAGACATTAATGGACTAAGTTTTGGATCTATTTCTACTTCAGAATCAAATTCTGGTGTAAAAACGCCGGTCCATTTACCTGAACTATTCGTTGTTAATCTAAAAATACTGGCTGATATTTCTGTACTATTGGTAAAAGTAGCTCCCCCCAATTCTAATTCCACCAAAATGTTATCCGATTTTTTAAATGGCATTCCATACTGATCAACTAATTGTAAGGAAAGAGTAACAGACTCGGCGGCACTACCAGTCTCCTGTATAAAAACATAATCATATCCTGATTCATCAAATCCATCAGGTTCATACCCTATAGTCAAAACGAAACTGGATATTTCAATTTGCTGGAATTCCGGGGTACTCCATTCCAAATCTATATAATATTGCTTAATCTCTCCGGCACCACCAACAACTAAAATTGTGTGTAAAAGTAAATGCCCACTTGGGGTATCCGGTATAATGGAATCCTCATAAGAGGTAAATACAGTTCCGACTACATAATCAACTACCTTATCCGTTCCAATAACAATTTTATCTATTCTATATTGCCCTACTGTAGTCAAGTCATTTATGGTTATATACTTTAAGTATCCAGAGGACATAATATCAGTGGAATCAACCACCATAATAGTAGTAGAATCTGATTCCATAATAATACCACCAAAACTTGATACTGTGTATATAATCTCATTCATTCTAAAAACACCAGTAGACAAAGTTACAACCATAGACCCGTCTTCTAATGCCCTTAAATTAAAACCAGATATTACCCCATCAGTAGTTCCTGTTGTAGGGGGTCCAGTGACATCATTCCCCAACAATGTTGGTATAACCTGACTATTCCCAACTATTTCCATTTTATCTGATTTTCCACCTGTATGCAATATTTTAACCGCATTTCCAGGTTTTAAATACCTTGGTGTTTGTTCAAGGTTTTCATGATAATGCACAACAACTAATTTTGAACTTCCCTGAAGTTTTACCCTGCAAGTTTTAGCGGATGTATCTACATCATAAACCATTGCATTTCTGGTTTCTTTTCTTCCAGAAGATACCCGAAGCATTTTATTTTTTAAAAATGTCTTTTTAAAATCTGTCATAGTAAAACCCATCCTTCACAGTCATCTAAAATATACCCATCATTACCTTTAATCCCAGGCTTTTTATACTTTCTATTTAAATCTGTTATAAATATCCTAAGAGGCAATCCAGTGTATGGATGTGGAATAACTATTGTATCCCCTTCTTGGTCTTGTAAATTTGTTACTTTTTTAAATTTAACTCTGCGTCTTTGTAATTTAGTAATCAAAAGTTCAAAATCAGCCACTTCCTGGCACTGCGCTACGGTATGCGTTAAGAATCCCTCAATTTGATCAATGACTGTTCTACCTATAAGCCTCTGCATTTCCATATCATTTGCATCAGCTTGAACAGAACGCCTAACATAACCAACAGGACTACCCCATATTTCATATTGAAAATTACCTATAGACCCCAAAATCATTAAAGCTAGTTGAAGACTTATACCTTCAACCGTTCTTCCTATGGATATGGTACTATCACTCCAAATACTTAATCCATCTGGTATTCTTGTTGCCATTAGATATCCTCCAATTGCAGCAATTAACATTGGAATAAGGTTTGGTGCCGTTATTGTTACAATGCAATACTGATTTTCCACTGTGTCCACAAATGATATTTCTTCATCAATACCACCAGCTAATTGAAATGCAATGCTTGTTGCTGTTTCCAAAACTTCCAGTCTTGGGTATTTTGCACGTTTACTTTTATCTTCACTATAATATATATAAAAATCTTTTTTAAATCCCCACCAACCTACTGTACCGGATAAAACAGATAATCTTTCTTCTTCTAAAATAATTTCTGTAAAGTCTTGTTCCTCACCAGAAACAACTACACTATTTATAAAATCAGAAAATTCATAAGTTGGGGAAAATTCAATACATGTACTTAAATCAGTATATGTATTATCTGTATCATTATCATTTGAAATTGGTCTTATTGTAAAGTTATCATCTTCATCTATTCTTGAAAAATAACCAAATCTGTTACTCAAGTCATTTACAATTGATTTTAAGTCACTATCCACCCATTGATGCACAATTGTAAAACTTGTTGGTATTTCTGGGACATCAATTTCACCAGCCTCCATATCCCCAAACTCTGTTATTAAATCTAAAAATATATTTTCTGGTGTAGCAGAATATGATTCTGTGGCAACTATCTTATTCACATCCCAAAATATTCTTTTATCCTGTGCTGTAACCATCATTTTTGGGGCACTTCCCTTTACATATGATATTGATGCCTCATTTATAATAAATGATCCTTGATTTTGCAAGTAATCAATACCAGATATTTCCTCTCCAATTCTTACTGTTATCTTTCTCCCTTTAACAAGAAATATGGACAACAATGAAGTTGAATTATAAGGATCAAACAAATGCCCAAGGGAAACATTAAATTTTAGTGTATTAAGGGCACCATCAATGCTTCTGGAAATACTTATTTCATCATTAGTAAGATGTTGTGTTAGATCATAAGAAGCCTGTTCTTTATCCCAACGTACTTTTGTGGAATCATCAGATGTATCCAAATTTGTCCAAAATACATACATTGCGTTTGTTGTTGGTTCTAGTGATACATTTGCATCACTATCACTGGTTCCACTTACCAATTCTGTGCTTTCAGAAAACCCCCATGATCCAGTTTTAGTACCTATACTATAATAAATAGTATTAAATATATTTCCAGGATTTATATTTAAAACACCACCAATATATGGTGCAACGTATATTTGCCCAGTATCTTCGTCAAAACCTAAAAGTGTATCCACTTGGTTATTACTTTCCGGGAACAAACCCGGAACTGAGGTATTATTATAAATTTCCCATGTTTCTGTAGCTGTATCAAAAATTAATAGCCCATCAACTGTGGCCACTAACAGTTTATCATCTATGTAAGCTGTTATCTTTTTTATATCATATTCATCTTTGGTTGCATGAGTTGGTCTATGAAACTTAATAATATCATTTCCAAGGTTAATTTCACATAACCCACGTTTTTCCCTTTCCAACATATTATAATCAGAATATGGAAAAGAACAGTAAATTTTTCCATTATAATAACAAACATGATTAACACCAAGATAGGGAAACCCTGTTGTACTTCTAGTATAATATTTGTATAAATCACCTGTAGATTTTATCCATATTCGTATATGCCCAGTAACCTGGGGTATATAAGATTTAGAACATGTCCAAATTAAATCAGCAATTTCATCAAAACCAAATTCACCATTACTATTTAAGGAACGAAGTTCACCTTCACCTTGAACAGCGGATTCTGTAACTAAAGAAAACCAAGTGTATTCCGGGCCAACATCAACTAAAGAAATATAGCCAATAAGCATCCATCTATTATAAATTGATGGATTTGTTAATGCTACATATACTCTAGCATTAGCTTCATCTATAAACATGGAAACAATAGTGAATCCAGAAACATAAGGATGCGAAATATTTTTCGTAAGGCTATATGTTGCATTATCCCAAAAATTATACTGCGCTATTGTTTCTGTTAATGTATTTATAATTGCAAAGCAGTTTGACGTTCTGGATAAAACAGGTATCCACTTTCCGGCACCAAACTTATTATTCCAACCTGTAGAACTGCTAACAAAATATAATTCATTTAAAGCCGGACTTGTAAATTCATCCCAATAATCCGTAATTCCCCATGTTGCAACATCAATCTCAACAATGCTATGCAGATATGACCCACCACCACCATCATAACTGTTTATCACATATAATTTGCCAGTTTCAGGATCATAATGCCCATCAGTAACATTATCATCTTGAAATGTAGATACAGGCCACAAGGGATCACTTGTGTCTATATACAATGAATTCATTTGTAAATTAAAAACCATATTCATAGTTGTGGAATTTATTTGATAACTTTTTGGGTTATCCCCAAGCATTCCAGCAGAGGTATAATCTGTAAATTTAGTAGCAGCAGAAAATGATTGATCAATTGCAGTAGCAACAGAATAATAAATATTTACCACTTCATTATCATCAGAACCAGAATCAACATAGGCAAACCACAACCAAATTGTTCCATCCTCTTCTTCCATTAAAGAAGGACTTCTTATGGCATTAGCCTCTTCCAGTCCAGAAGGTGTTATAACTGATTCTGAACTCCAAGTTATGCAGTCAGATGATGTTCTTAAATAAATATTATAAACATCAGATACATTTTTTGAATACACAAGGGCAAATGTATCATCACTTAATTTTATTACATAATGAGAACTTGTCCAATCAGTATTTTGAAAAGCAGTTCCACTATATAAAATACTCCCAGACACATCTATAATGTAATACATAAAAATATAATTGGGGTCTGAATAATATCTTAACAATATTGCTATAGAAGAATCTTCACGTTCTACTAATTCCGCTTCGGCATCCCCAGTAAAGGGTCCAAAAACTACTTGTGAAGAAAATTCTGTTCTATTCACATCACTATAAATATAATTTATGTTCCTTCCAGCATTATCTGTGTAAACCACCAAAACATTACCAGCACTATAAATTATTGTGTGTGGTTTTTCATAATCATCTAATGCTGTCAAATCCTTACCAATTAATGGTATTGCCTCACCAATACTCTTTGACACTATTTCTATTATTGGTTTTCTACTTACATTATTTTGAACAGCAGCTAAAGTTTCATCTAATGTTAGTGGCATATTACACCTGACTCATAATTAAAAGATTTAATTTCACATTCTTTCTAATTACATCTGTTCCTGTGGTCTTACTTACATAATAAATACCATCAAAATCTTTTATACGCACATTATATGTGTTTGTGGAATTATTTGGATTAAACACAACTTCATCATCAGCTTGATACAGCGTATTAATTGCTGCAAATTGTGCTTCGGGCATCCACTCCCATTCAAGAGGAATTTCCTGTCCAACAATTTGTGGACCCCAACTAAAGTAAGCAATTCCAGAATAAGTCTCAATAACAGAATTAATGACTTTAGGTTTTATTACTGGAAAACTTATTTTTGGATTATATGTAAATGTAACGTCACCTAAAGTCATTAATCCTTCCATAATACTTTCTCCTTATATACCTGCATATTTTTTAAGTTTATCAATTACTACTTGCTCTAAATCACTTCTTAATTCTGATACAAATGAATTATCAAATCCTGTACCATTTACATTTATTGGTATACTTAGTTGAAAACTTGCGGCACCTTGTTTCATCAAATTATATTCACTATCAGGAACAACATGCTCATTTCCATTTTCCCCCAACAAATATGAATCACCAGAACGTAAACCTCTACCAATAACTGGTTCTGTTATTTTTCCACCACCAGCCATAGCATAATCAAACATGCTATAATCCCTCCCAAGATTATAATTACTATCAGTATATGACGGTTTTGTTTCCCCACCAAGGCTATACCTGGATGCATCCACCGGCCCTTTTACCGGGTTTCCTGATAAGTTAAAACCACCATCAGACATAAGTTTATTCACAGAAGATTTAACAGTATCAATTCCACCTTTGCTAATAAAACTCCCTGCAAGGTTACTGATGACCCCCATTATTCCACCAGCGCCATTATCAGAATATGATGTAATTCCACCACCGTCAAACATTCCAGCAAAAAATCCCTTCATTGATTCTAGTATGCCTTTAACCCCATCCTTTAAACCAGTAAGTACCTTAGAAAACCAGCCCTCCATTTTTATCCACCCGGTACGAATTTCACCAGTTACTTTTTCCCATATAGTCATTGTAGATGCTTCTGCTGGATTCTTTTTCCCTGCCTCCCCAAGAATAGCCCCACCTTTTGATATTAATCTATCCTTAATAGGATTTATCAAGTATTCTTGAAATACAGCACTAAGCAACTGTTTTTGTATATTTTTTGAAAGTTCAGCAATACTATTTCCCAAACTGGTTCCAAAGTTATCAAAATCCATGGTGGCGTCTGCAAGTGCATCTGAAAATCCATCCACCCAGTCTAAAGTGAGATCCTTCATTTTTTTCCAGAATGGTTCCTGGATATCTCTTAAATTTAGTTCATACAAAATACCCAAATTTTTCAAATGTTCTTTTACTGCATCTTCATACTGATCCATCATCTTTTGTTGTTCTTCTGTGGCTATTCCATGTGCCCCTTTTATTTTCTTTGCTTTAAATTCCGCTAAATCAGCTTCAAGTGCTTTTATATCCCTATTATATTTTTCTCTTAACTTAATTTCCTCTGCAAATCTTTTCATTCTTGGACTACTAGAAGTAGCTAATGTTTCTGCGTATGAATCTATAGAAGCACTAATTTCATTTTGTATTTTTAATTGCTCATTTATTCTTTTTATTTGTAAAGCCTCTTTTTCCTTCTCTATAGCAATTTTCTCTGCTATGGCTAATAAATCAATATATTTCTTACGTTGTTCATCCGTAAGATTAACCATTTTTTCCATATTCAATTTCATTTTTTCAAATTTAGCTTCAATTTTTTCAAATTCGTTCGCTGTTCCCTTTATTTCTAATGCCGCAACAAGACGTTCAAATTCTTCTGCATTTTCCTTTGCTACTTCATCTATTCCCATTTGTAAAAAGTCATTCAATGCTTTATTCAATGCATCCATTTTATCCTTAGCATAACCATTGGTAACACCCATTTTTTCAACTTCAATGGCTAAATTTTTAAACCTTTTATCTAATTCATCAATTCTTGTTTTTGGTTTTACATTCATTGATTCCAGTAAATGTTCATAAGCTGCTTTTTGATTAGCTGTTTCCGCATTTACTTTTTTGGTATAATCAGAAATATCTTTGGCACGTTTATCCTGCAAAGATTTCTCATAACTATACACCATTTCAAGCAATTCCATATGTCCAGAAAATGCCTGTTGAATGGCTTCTTCTTGCTCGGCAGTAAATTTCTCACCAGATTTCAAATACTCATTGTAACGAGCAGTCATGTAATCAAGAACTTCCTTGGTTCTTATTTTAAGATCAGAATAATCATCCATCTTAATTTTAAAATCATATTCTATCTTTTTTATTCCATCAAATGATCCACTTGTAGCGGATTCAATTTGTTTTTGTAATTTTTGGGCATCTTCAAATAAATCAATATGTGGCAATCTCCATATTGATTCATCTAATTTATCCACTGCTTGTACCGTTTCTTCTATACTTCCGCGCAACCTCATGGAGGACATTTTAATAGAATCAAATCTATCACCAAAACGATACAAATCATCAAACACACTTTTTGGAATTCCTGCAACATCTGCAAATGCCCCAGAGAAATCCCCCCTCAAGGCTTTACCAATAGAAGTGACCATTGTAAAAATATTTTTAAGCCTTCCCAAAAATAATTGAGCTGCTGAAACCAACACACCCATAATTTGATTTATTGCATAAAAACCATTATAAATTTGATCCACATTATTTTTGGAAGTGGTAAAAATACTCCCAATAGAGGAAGTCAAACTTACTATATTATCTAATAGCAATCTAATAGATTCAATTATGTTACCAATAACGTGAGCAAACATTTCTCCACGTTTAGTAAGGGTGCCATCAACTATATTGAAAAGTGATTCATTTATATCCTTAATATTTTGTGCAAATAACTCTAAAGAGTTTTCTGCACCAATACGTTTCATTCTTGACCATATAACACCTAATTGATTTACTTGTGTTGCATATTCATCCGACAATTCTTTGTTCATTTGTGCAAATGGTTTAAGAGATTCAGAAAGAGCATCAATCATGTTCTTTCCGTTTCTTTTGGCATCAGCCAATGTCTTTTTAATATCAATCCCCATCATTTTAAACATCATAGCAAGCTGATCAGTTGCCCTTTGGCGTCCCTGAATAACGGCATAAAGTTCCTGACGCATTTGAACACCCGCATTAGCCATACCTTCAGTTAATGCCTTAATAGCCGTACCAATTGTTGCAATTTTAGATAGATCTTTTTGTGGATCAGGAATCATACCGGCTTGTGTAAATGTTTTCACAAGCATAGTCATATCTTCCATTGTCAAAATAGTTCTTGCTGCTTGAAGTTCCATTTGGTTCATAAGGTTACGGGAATAAGAATATGCCGTTTTATATGCTTTAGACGTATCCCCAAGCATTGAGAACAGCATAGAAGATGCAATAGACATTGAGTCTTTTCTATACTGCTGTATTTCATTTAAAACACCAGTAAAAATTTTCTTAACAAATCGTGCTGCCTGTGTGGCCAAATAAATTACTGCTGCAACTTGCCAACGGAAATTTCTAATAGCCTCCCATCCAACAGACAACATACTTTTTCTTGATTTGGTTGTTACTGTTTCAAGTTCTATAGTTGCTTTTTTTGCCATTCTTGATGATTCCATCATGAATGATTTCATTTGTTCATGCGCTTTTTTCATCTGTTCTATTTGTGCAGTTGTATCAACACCACCCAAACCACGTTTATTTAAATCAGAAAGTTTTCTTATATCCTGCTGAAGTTTAATTACTTTATTTTGAAATTCAATAACAGAAGCCTTCATAGACTCTGCTTTTGTTTTAAAATCCATTACTGTTCTACCAGTTATGAATTTTCTTCTATTTATTGAATCAAATTCTTTATTTAAATTGTCAATTTGTGATTTAAGTTCCTTTTTAAAATTATCCGGTGTTTTTAACTTATTGAATGCTGTAGTTATATCCCTAACCATAGCTTCTGCTGATGCTTTAATATTTGCTCGTAATGTTCCCGTATCAGGTAAAGCAATTTGAGACGTACTTTTCCTCAAATCTCTTATTTGTTGTTCAAGCAATGTCTGATATTCATTTAACTGCTGTCTTTTTTCATTATTTGTTTCTGTTACCATACTCAAACGTGCTTTTTGTGCCTCTTTTTCTATTTCTGTAATTTCTTTCTCAATTTTCTGCTTCTTACCAATAAATTCCTTTTCAAGAGTTTCTATTTTTGTCAGTCTATCCTGTGCTATTTTTATATTTTCAATGTTTCCACCGGTGGTCAGATTTGGCATTCCATTTTTTGATAATGAAACTATTTTGCTTTTTAAATTATTAAGAATATTTTCTAATTCAATTGCTCGTGTTTTTATATCTTCAACAGGTAAAATTGTACTAGCTACAGCTTTTACCTCTTTAAATTCATTTTTAAATTTGTCAAAACTTTTTAAGACATCCTTTAACGCTTCCTGTTCCTTTGTGGTATCAATCATACCAGTAGATTGTAATTCTTTAGCTGCTGCAAGTAACTCATAAACTCTTTGAATATTTTCAGCCAGTACATTACGAAGTTCAGCACCAGATGCAACACTCCTGGTAAAACTGGCACTCATACCCTTTGCAGCCAATGTATATGAATTCCTTAAATTATCAAGAATTAATTCATAATTCATTTTAAACTGTTTTTCATCTATTTCTAAATGAATTTTTTCCTTTGTTTTTTCAGCACCACGCATAGTTGTAGTGCTTAAACTACGGATTTTATTCTGTAACTGTGCTACTTGTTCTTCACTCATTCTGTATTGTGCATCAACTTCTTTAAGATTCTGCAAAGTCTTTTTATAATAAGCCTCATTTGATTGTGCCATTTTTAAATTGGTCTGCTGCAACATTGCTGTTCTTGCTTGTTGTACCTGCTTTTCAGCATCAACCAATCTTTTAGCCTGTTCCTTTACTGCTTTTTCAACAACTGCTAATTGTTCCTTTGCTTCTGAAATCTTCTTTGTTCCTGTGGATACATCTTCAATAGCACCATTTTTACGAATTCTATTTTGTGCCGTCTTTATTTCTGCTTCTAAATTTTCAACTGTTTTCCTAATCGCTGTTACTGAATTCTTAGCCCCCCTAACCAGAATGTCAGAAGAATCCTGTGCCATTTTTCCAAGTTTTACATTCATAGAAGAAGCCGATTTAATTACATCAGCTTCAGCCTTTTCCATTTGTGCTGTTATTGCTAATGCTTTAACATCACCACTTTGGTCACTACTAAAAATAGCTGCTATTCTTTTCTGTGCTGAAATCAAATTATCAATTGATTTCATTTGTTCCCTGTATATTTTATCACCATCAGATTGTACTTGGCGCATTGCTGCACGAGTGGAGTTAGTAGACGATAAAATGCTGCTCTGCGCTTTAGATACCATGCCAGCAAGATTATTAGAAACCTGCTTATACATGGTATTTATGCTGCCCTCCATAGTTCTTGAAATATTACTTATTCCAGAACTAAAACGGGAGTAATGAGACATATCAGATTTTAATTTTGTCTCAAAATTTGAGACAAGATTTAGAACAAGCTCTTCTACTGTTTGTCCATTAGCTCCACTCGTGCCATCAGCCATGTTTTTACCTCTTATATTTTAAAAGTCGTTCTTTCCAGTTTTTATCAGGCGTATTTGAAATCTCAAGATATCCAGTTAATGCTTTAAGTCTTGTCATCAAAGATTCCGTATATTTAGTATCACAATTAAAAGCGGCGTTAATATCTCTGATAAGGGTTAATCTTCCCTGTATCTCTTCTATTTCCGCCGCTTTCACTAAAACATTATATTTTGTATATGAACATGAGGTTAAATCTGATAATGAAATTCCCCCATGGGATACCCGCATTATCTGAATATATTCTTTAGCCTGATTTATTACTTTTTTTCGTCGTCTTTATCAACAGAACCTGAAACCTCCGAATTAATAAGACTATTAACTTTTGTTGTTAATTTTGTAGGCCATTCAAGGATTTGTTCTCTGGTAACTGGATTTCCATCGGAATTAACAACTACGGAAGAAATAAATCCAGCTTGAAAATAAATAAAACTTTCAGTCACATCTTCCAAATCATCCAAATCTGCGTCTTCCCCTTCCAAGGGAATCCCTTTGGCAATTCTTTGTTCACTGCGTTCTTTTTTCCTTAATTCTCTTTTTGCATTAAATTCTTTACCCATGGTATACAACTGAACCGCTTTGGAATTGGTGATTGCCGGAATTTCAAATACATCCCCTTTATACGAGAATTTTTGTCCTTCACCCAAATCACTAAAATCTAACACTTCGCCCATTTTTTTCTCCTTTTACTGATTGTTATACGAGATAAGCCAAATTACTTATCCCCGGTGTTTCCTATTCTACTTTCTTAAAAATCCAACCTTTATGCTGTCTTGCTTTTCCTTTTAAACATGCATATACACTGGAAGAATTTAGACCGTGTTTGTCACAAAATTCATTCACATTTTTGGCACTAAATTTTTCTCCCTCTGATGAAATTGCTATAAATGAATGTACACTTCTTGTGTTTTTCAATTGATCTGTTCTTTCAATAAAAGTACAATTTTCAAAACAATAATTTCCATTTACATCTAGTCTTTCAATGGAAGCATTTTTTAATTTTTGTTGCCTCACTGCATAAAGATATTTAAAATACATATCTTCTTTAAAACATTCAAAATCTGCCCATCTTAGGTCATACGTAATTCCTCTCCCACCATAATTTTTATAACATTTCAAATTCAGGTTGTCACATCTTGCCTTTAAAGATTGCCACATTTTATAAAACTTCATTGTGCCTTTATCATATTCAGTATTCCAAAAACCATGCTTAATGACTTTATCCTTGTGTAAACAACCACAACTTTTTGTTTTCCCAAAAGTTAAATTATCACTTCTAACCTCTATAATTTCCCCACAAGTGCATTTGCATTTCCAAAAATAGATCGTTTTATGATTTTTCTTCCCAACACATTCCAAAACTGTTAAACGCCCAATTCTTTTTCCTTTTAAGTCTTTTGGTTTTCTTACTTTTTTTGCCATTTCTTTTTTAAAACAACCACAACTTTTTGTAATTCCTTGTCTTAAACTATTGGCCACTACATTTGTTGTATTTCCACAATTACATTTACATAACCAATGACTTTTTCCTTTGTAATCAACAACTGTTAATCCCCCAAATTTTTGTCCTATTAAATCTGTTAATCTTGACATGCTAGTGCTCTCCTTAGTTTGTGTTATGAAGTAGGTAGGACTTTCTCCTACCTACTTCCTTCATTCCTTGTTAAATAGTCTAACACAAACTAAGTTAAGTTGTAAACCCTACAATTAAGACGACGAAAATCCGCCTATTCTAAAAAGCTGGTCATTCGCTGTTCTTGAGTCATCAATCAAACCAACAAACTTACATTGAAAAACTCGCTGCTCATTAGCATAAGCAATTTCAATTGCACCACCAATGTTTGGAGCTGCTTTGTAAATTTGAACAATATCGGTTCCATCAATAGGCTCAAGAACCAATTCCCCTGTGGTAATTGCACCACCAACAGGCTTACCAAAAGTAAGATAAGTAGTTTCATCAGTAGCAGATGCAAAAAGCATTTTCAAGTTCTCAAGGGTGCTTTCAGTGAGATTTACCGTGGCTTCAATGGCAACACCTGCATCAAGAACTTTTACCGGGGTTTCCCCATACTGATCAGATTTAAGTTCATAAACAGACTGAGTAACGGAAAGGCTTACCCCTCCGTAAGTATGCCCTATGTGTCTACCGGCAAAATAGACATAACAGGGACCAATGGAAATATTGTCACTATCGAAAGTGGTTGCATATTGCGTCATGTGTTTTTCTCCTTATAAACAAATTATTTAACCTTACAATTTTCCTGTCTTTTCCCCTGATATTTCTAAAAGAGGTTTGTTTTAAAAACTTTCTCTTTTAGACTGTTCTTAAAAATATATTAGTAAACGCAAAAGTTGTATTTTTTACATATATAGGGAATGTTGGGCTTCCAAGTGGTTCCCCATCAGAACTTGAAATAAGTTCTATATATTTAACACTATAATTATCCGTTTCTAAACTGCTGTTGTCAAATAAATTCTTTAGAGCTTCATTTATTTGATTCAAAACCAATTCATCAATGGAAAGAATTCTAAAGTAAATTGCCTCCTTTGATTTTTGATTTGGATATGACCATTTATAAGGTCTACCATTTTCTGATATACGAAATAAAATAGCTGCTGGAATATCTGTAGTGTATGTGATATCAAATGCAGGATACCAACTGTAAATCCTTTTATCAGCATCTACAGCACCTAATGCGGCTTTAATTGTTGCATCAGCATAAATTGTATCCACAATTTCTTTTGCTATTTCTAACATAAAATTTCCTATTTAAAATAAACACGAAAATAAATAGCTTTTCCAAATGCCTTTCTTCTTGATGCTCTGCGTACTGCTCTGTGAAGGGTTTCTTTTACTTTTGCCCTAATAATTGGTTTTAATTCATTTATGGTATCTTCATACCATGGTTTTGCTTCAATTCTGCTGGTTCCTTTACTTAACATGGTGGCATAATCAACTACAGAAGTTTTACTTCCACCACCACCCTCAGAGACAAATAATTTTCCCCCGGCATAAAATAGGGTTTCTAATTCTGTTCCAGTGGAATTAAAAATACCAACTTTAAGTTTTCCATCTCCGATAATCTCAAATGATATGGATTCCATCAATGTTCCTGTTGGTACCCCCGCTCTTCCTGGCATTGAATTTGGTGGATCACCAGATGCGGAAGCTGTGTAGGAACCAATATCTTCATATTTATGCTCACCAGAACCAACCAGTATAATCCTATATGTTCTTCCTGAAGGTTTACTTGATGCAATAACATGTTTAAGAGCTGTCACAATGAAATCACCAAGCCAATAACTTAAATCTTTCATTTCTTCATCAATAGAGTCCAAAACTGGATTTAAAATATTACTCACTATAGATTTTCCAAGTTTACTTTTTATAACAACACTATTCAATCTAAGTTTTGTTTCCAGTATGTCATTGTGAATTCCCATTTTACAATTCCTGTAAACTTAAAAAAGCTTCAATGTGGTGTTTAGCTATACCTCCAAATACTGAATTTGGAACTTTTATATAAAGTGTAATACCTTCCCAAACTATTTTATCACCTGATAATATTCCAGCATCTTTTTCAAAAAATCCAATATACTCGTTTTTGTTCATTAAACCACTGGGATCTTGCTCCAATTTTGCTGAAGTTGAATTTAAATACTGTATATTACATTCAACAGCGGATTTTCCGGTTACTAATACCCAGGTATTTCTACTTTGCCCATAATCATTTTCTGTTCTGGTTTTTCTATAAACAGCACATGTTTGATTAAGTAATGATTTGAAAGACATTATGCAAATATCTCCCTTTTATACTTCCCAAGTTCTCCAAATACTGATGGACTTAAACCCATCATCTTTGCTGTAATAGCTGCTGGATTCAATGTGTAGGAATAGTTTCCTATCTTTTCTGATATCTTATTTGAATTTTCTGGGGCACTCAAAAAGTTTTTAACAAGTTCATAACACATCATTTGTAATTCAGTTAATTCAATACTTCCTGATACGTAACCACCATTCCAAATAGCAGTTACATTCTGCATGTATCCATAATCAAATCCACCATCAAATACCAGCAAGCCTTTTTCTGGATACAGAAAATAACCTGTGGTATCCGTGTAATCAGTTGCAAGTATGATTTCTACATCACTGATAATAAACTCAGTAAGGGAATTCAATGGGTATGTTGGAAACCAAAATTGATTAAATTTTGGGCCATCAAAAATAGAGTATCTTTGATCATAATTTTCAGATTCTGTATCGTATGTGAAATCTCTTGCCTTTAAATACCGATTACAAAAATTTTCCATTAAGGAAGTAGCAGCATTAATAAGGGCTATGATTTTTTCATCATCATCATCAAAATCTTCCCCAGATAAAGTATTATAAAAATCAACATCTATTAATGCACTAGCTTGCAAGGCCATTTATCTATTCCTCCACAATTACACTATTTGGAAATAATTTATCCTCAGTATCTGGAAAACGTATATTATTTATACCTGAGAATAACTTTTGAAAATCACCAACCAGAGTACCACTGGAATTTAAGTCAATCTTACTTTCTTCATAAACTGTAGGAATTGATTTTAATCTTGCCTTTCCTTTTTCAATGTAATTTCTTGCCCTGCTTTCAGAAATCTCAACTGATCCCTTTCCAAATGTTCTTATAAGTGCCGTATCTGTAAATTCAATTATTACTTTCATATTGCCCCTTTTCCAAAAAGGGGGATACAGACAAATCCATATCCCCCCCTTTTTAATTATAATTTAAAAATGTATATTACGAAGATGCTACTTTTGCCGTTCTTGCCGTACCATAAGTAAGCGAACAGGTAGTACCGGATTGCGTTACCGGGCACCGTTGATCTTCAAATGTCATCATATATGCAGCCCAAGTAACCTCATCCGTGCTGGAATTGTGATTTAAACGAATATAGCGTTTAGGATCATCAACAACGATAAAATACAAACCGGTAGCAGAAATTTCATCAACGGTAATGAAATCTGCATCAAAGGTGGAATCATCCTCAGAATCCTGTACGATAAGATCCAGGGTTCCACCAGTTCCAACACTGGTAACATCAACGATGATTAAGACACGATTAGGAAGCTGTGTATTTTCCCAAAGATCATATCCATCATCACTGGGGGCATTTGCAGCGGCACTACCAGCGGCCTCAGCCGTAGAAGATTGAATAATTTCAATTCTGTGATTACTTAAAATATCTCTCATGTTTCTTTTCTCCTATAAAAAACAATTAGTTTATTTTTAGTTACCCATTAACTAATTTTGTAGTTAATGGGTAACTTTACCTCTTTAATTCCCCAATTAGCTGGCATCATCCAAAATAACGAATGCCTGTGGGATTGCAGCTTGTCCATCAACACGACCAGAACAACGCAAAGCGGTTCGGTTGTTACGGAATTTATAATGCCTGGAAGAATCAATGGTGAAGTCCTGGCGGAAACCAACATAATATTGATTCCATGCACCAAGAATAACGTCACCGGTATTTCCGATAGTCGGACATTTGCCATCAGCCAAAACAGCAGGACGACCCAACAGGGTCATATTGTACCCCATAGAGATATCCTTAAAGGATTCCTGCAATACCAATTCATCACTGGTAGCAGAAACCTTCTGACCACGCAAAGCGGCTCGGCCTTGTTTGGTGATAAACCATACCGATTGAGAGTCAAATACCGACGGAAGACGGCCTTCCATGTTAATTACATCCTCCACTTTGACCGTTCCAGCCGTAGCACGAGCAACGGTAAGAACTGCTGGATCATTAATAATACCCAGGGGGCGCTTACCACCAGTACCCTGAATAAAATCTTTATCCGTATACCAATACCAAGCAGCCCGGAAAATACGGGTAAGGTAATTCAACAGATTGATTGCACTATCATCCAACAGAGAATTGGTAACTTCAGTATAACCAGCCAATTCATGAACGATCATTTCAACCAAACCAAAATTAGGTTCCGTAGCACCTTTTTCGCCACCTTCTTCAACCCAACCAAAACTTACGCCAGCAAAATGATCAAAACCAGCGTCTTGCACATCAGGATTCTGTTGCAATTTCGGGAAAGCCAGTTTTTCACCAGACATCGGCCATACAGTAGCACGTTGCCAAACAATGGTATCTTCAGCATCATACATTACCATCAAAGCACGGAATTCCTCTGGCACTAAATACCCACCAGCAGTATCAACCGACTCAGAAAGGAATTTACCAACAATACCTGATTTGAGATAGGCCGCCAAATCCTTTGCCCAAGTTTGAATTTCTTCAGAAGCAACTACCCAGGGGGCTTGTTTGTTATTAAGATTGATAACAGACCCCTGCTTAGTGGACATATAGCCACCATCAACTTTAGCATAAGGAATATTGGCAATAAGCTGATTTGCAGAAACACCTTTAAATGGCGTATTGGTGTTATTCTGAAGATCCTTCAACATTCCTTGCATCTCTTCACGGATAACATTACTAAATGCATCCCCAGACACAAGAGAACTTACATGGGTTTTTAAAATTTCAATAATTTCTTCACGAGTCATTTTTTCCATCTAATTTATCCTCCATTTACGCTTAAGATATTTTTCCTGAAAATTCGTCCAATATAGTTTTGAACTGTGAACTTAATACTTCCTTCAATGTTTTTTCAAGCACATCTTTTCCAACATTTTTCTCCTGTAAGAACCCAGATATATCCACTTCGATGCTTTGATCCTTTTTACCTTTATTGTCAGGGGAAAGCAAATTGGCAATAGCAATCAAATCATCGTTTTGAGATTTATCAGTAGATTCATTTTCTGATAATTCTTCTATAGCATCAGGAGTATTATCACCTGATTTTGATAAAGAAGCAATTACTTTTTTGAACATGGTATCTACAACCGTTTCTAAATTCTTAACCAAGGTATTTAGGTTCTCTATTTTTTCTCCGATACTTCCGGGTTCAATACTTTCCGCAGGTACTTCAGAATTCTCTCCTGTAGCTTTTGGGATATCTCCATCACCGGGAATTTCATTATCATCTGAATCAACCACTGTACCATTATCTGTTTCATCTTTTACCCCCCCATTAGTTTCATTTTTGGCTTCATCAACAACATCCTCTTCCAATACTTCCACTTTATTAGTAGAAACTTCTTCTTCATGTGTAGACAATTCAAAGGCCCCATCGTCACTAAACTTCAATTCATA
>Ga0326597_10000659_pt1 | contig 60007 bp, 61 predicted proteins | sample RVTome_12_FD_203789 | JGI IMG/M metagenome (GOLD analysis project Ga0326597, IMG submission 203789) | Soil microbial communities from uranium-contaminated site in the Upper Colorado River Basin, Wyoming, United States - RVT100D185 | ecosystem: Environmental > Terrestrial > Soil > Contaminated >...
TCTCCATCGGCGGCGAGAGCTACCGCAAGGGCCAGTCCCTGGCCCGACGGACAACCCAGGAGTCCCCCGCACGCCGAGCGGCCAAAGTAGTTGTCGCCGACCGGACAAAGTAATTGACGTTCAACACCCTGGGGTATTTCGCGGTAACCGCTTGTGTGCGCGAGCAGGAGGGGTGTCTTCGGGGCGCTATATCGTTCCCATGTAGATTGCACATTCGAGCCTGCAAAAGGGAGGTATACGCGATATCTTGGTTCCCAATTACGTCGAGGTCGTCCCGAACCGCAACTCCCGTCCGGCGGTCCTGTTGCGCGAGGGCTGGCGCGAAGGCCAGAAGGTCCGTAAGCGCACCCTGGCCAATGTCACCGACTGGCCGGCCCAGCACGTCGAGGCGCTGCGACGGGTGCTCAAAGGCGAGGGCCTCGTGGCCCCCGAGGCGGCCCTGACGATCGAGCGCTCGCGGCCCCACGGGCATGTGGAAACGATCCTGGGCACGATGCAGGAGCTGGGCCTGGAGCGCTGGATCGCTCCCCAGCGCTCGGAGGAGCGCGACCGGGTGGTGGCGATACTCGTCGCACGGCTGATCTACCCGGGCTCGAAGCTGGCCACGACCCGTTCCTGGCCAACCACCACCCTGGCCGAGGAACTGGGGGGTGGGCGAAGACCGACGAAGGACGCCCTGTACGCGGCGCTGGACCGGCTCCTGGCACGGCAGGCGCGCATCGAGGCGAGCTGGCCAACGAGCACCTACACGATGGGTGACTGGTGCTCTATGACGTTTCCTCGAGGTACTACACGGGGAGCCACTGTGCCCTCGCCCACTTCGGCCACAGCCGCGACGGCAAGCCGGCGTTGCCCCAGATCGTGTACAGGCTGCTGTGCAACGCCGAGGGCTGTCCGGTGGCGGTGGAGGTGTTTGCGGGCAACACGGCCGATCCGGCGACCTTGCGCGTCCAGATCGAGAAGCTGACGGCCCGCTTCGGACTCACGCGGGTGGTGCTGGTGGGGGATCGAGGGATGCTCACCGAGGCCCGCATCCCCAGCGAACTCAAGCCGGCGGGACTGGATTGGGTCAGCGCGCTGCGCGAGCCGGCCCTACAGCGGCTGGCCCGGGAGGGGGTGCTGCAGCTCTCGCTGTTTGACGAGCAGGACTTGGCCGAGATCACCGCGCCGGCCTTTCCGGGCGAGCGACTCATGGCCTGTCGTCACCCGTGGCTGGCTGAGGAACGGGCGCGCACGCGCGAGGCGTTGATCTGCGCTACCGAGAAGCTGCTGGTGAAGGTAGCCGCCGCGACGCAACGGCCACGACGGCCCCTTCGCGGCCGCGCCGAGATCGGCCTGCGGGTGGCCGGATCCTGAACCGCCATAAGGTCGGCAAGTACTTCCGCCTCACGATCACCGACGAGGCGTTCGCCTATGCCCGCCACGAGGCACGCATCGCCCGCGATGCCGCCGTCGACGGCCTGTACGTCATTCGCACCTCGGTTCCGGCCTCCACGATGACAGCCTCGCAGACCGTCTCCGCCTACAAGGACCTCGCCCACGCTGAAATCCGCCGGGATCTCAATCGGTTTTCGTGTGAGTAGCTGAGGAACTTTGGTCTCGGAGTCTGTCGGACTTGGCCCGGAATAGCCTCGTAACTACTTGAAAACGTTGCGTTTACGTTTCGTCGCTCAAAATCCAACGTTCAATGGAAACAAGCACTTACAGAGAAAGGCCGACAGACTCCTAGCCTGCTGCACGACACCCCTGCGGGTGATGCGATCAGCGGGAAACAAAAAGGCCCCACGGGCAACAGCCCGTGGGGCCGACAAAATCCCGGCAGCGACCTACTCTCCCGCCGTAGCAGTACCATCGGCGCTGGAGGGCTTAACTTCCGTGTTCGGGATGGGAACGGGTGGGACCCCTCCGCTATAGCCACCGGGAAATCGATGTGATCGACAAGAAGAGAAGGTTCACGGTGCGCGGGCAGTTGGGTAAAGACCAAGCCGCACGGCCAATTAGTACGGGTTAGCTCCACGTGTCACCACGCTTCCACACCCCGCCTATCAACCTCGTAGTCTCCGAGGGGCCTTCAGGGACCTTAAAGATCCGGGAGATCTCATCTTGAAGTGGGCTTCCCGCTTAGATGCTTTCAGCGGTTATCCCTTCCGAACATAGCTACCCAGCGGTGCGGCTGGCGCCACAACTGGTACACCATCGGTTCGTCCACTCCGGTCCTCTCGTACTAGGAGCAGCTCTCCTCAAATCTCCAGCGCCCACGACAGATAGGGACCAAACTGTCTCACGACGTTTTAAACCCAGCTCGCGTACCGCTTTAATGGGCGAACAGCCCAACCCTTGGAACCTGCTTCAGCTCCAGGATGCGATGAGCCGACATCGAGGTGCCAAACCTCCCCGTCGATGTGAACTCTTGGGGGAGATAAGCCTGTTATCCCCAGAGTACCTTTTATCCGTTGAGCGACGGCCCTTCCACACGGGACCGCCGGATCACTAAGACCTGCTTTCGCACCTGCTCGACTTGTCTGTCTCGCAGTCAAGCTCCCATATGCCTTTACGCTCGACGGCTGATTTCCGACCAGCCTGAGGGAACCTTCGCGCACCTCCGTTACGTTTTCGGAGGTGACCGCCCCAGTCAAACTACCCACCAGGCAGTGTCCCTGCCCCGGATTCACGGGACCAGGTTAGATCTCAAACATGCTAAGGGTGGTATTTCAAGGACGACTCCACGCAGGCTAGCGCCCACGCTTCAAAGTCTCCCACCTATCCTACACATACCAGGCCTAAGATCACTGCCAAGCTGTAGTAAAGGTTCATGGGGTCTTTCCGTCTTGTCGCGGGTAGCCGGCATCTTCACCGGCAATACAATTTCACTGGGCCTCTGGTTGAGACAGCGGGGAAGTCGTTATGCCATTCGTGCAGGTCGGAACTTACCCGACAAGGAATTTCGCTACCTTAGGACCGTTATAGTTACGGCCGCCGTTTACCGGGGCTTCAGTTCGGGGCTTCGCTCGAAAGCTAACCCTTCTCCTTAACCTTCCGGCACCGGGCAGGCATCAGCCCCTATACATCGTCTTGCGACTTTGCAGAGACCTGTGTTTTTAGTAAACAGTCGCTACCCCTTCTCCTCTGCAACTCCCCTCAGCTCGGACCGCGAAGGTCTTCACCTACTAGGAGCACTCCTTATCCCAAAGTTACGGAGTCAATTTGCCGAGTTCCTTAACCAGAGTTCGCCCAAGCGCCTTAGGATTCTCTCCTCACCCACCTGTGTCGGTTTACGGTACGGTCACCCTTCTACCTCCCTAGAGGCTTTTCTTGGCAGCATGGGATCAATCACTTTGTGGCCTTAACGGCCTCGTCATCACGCCTCGGAGTTGGCATGGCGGATTTGCCTACCACGCCCTCCTACACGCTTGAACCGGGACATCCACCACCCGGCTGACCTACCCTCCTGCGTCCCCCCATCGGTGATAACGGGAGAAAGGTGGTACAGGAATATTAACCTGTTTCCCATCACCTACGCCTCTCGGCCTCGGCTTAGGGACCGACTAACCCTATCCTGATTAACGTTGAATAGGAACCCTTGGGTTTTCGGCGAACTGATTTCTCATCAGTTTTATCGTTACTCATGCCTGCAGAATCTCTTCTGTAATGTCCACCGCTCCTTTCGGTACGGCTTCACTCAATACAGAATGCTCCCCTACCACTGTGCAGAACACAGTTCGCAGCTTCGGTTATAGACTTAAGCCCCGGTACATTTTCCGCGCAGGCGCACTCGACCAGTGAGCTATTACGCACTCTTTAAAGGAATGGCTGCTTCTAAGCCAACCTCCTGGCTGTCTACGCGTTCCCACAACGTTTTCCACTTAGTCTATGATTAGGGACCTTAGCTGGCGATCTGGGTTGTTTCCCTTTCGACGATGGACGTTATCACCCACCGTCTGACTGCCGTGCAGTGTTTCTAGGCATTCGGAGTTTGATTGGGTTTGGTAACCTGGTGGGGCCCCTAGCCCATTCAGTGCTCTACCACCTAGAACATTCACACGACGCTAGCCCTAAAGCTATTTCGGGGAGAACCAGCTATAGCCGAGTTTGATTGGCCTTTCACCCCTATCCACAGTTCATCCGGGCAGTTTTCAACCTACTACGGTTCGGTCCTCCATCACGTTTTACCGTGACTTTAACCTGACCATGGATAGCTCACTCGGCTTCGGGTCTACTGCATGCGACTTTGGCGCCCTATTCAGACTCGCTTTCGCTACGGCTACACTTTCGCTTAACCTTGCCACATACAGTAACTCGCAGGCTCATTATGCAAAAGGCACGCGGTCACACCTGATTTACATGGTGCTTCCACTGCTTGTAGGCACACGGTTTCAGGTACTATTTCACTCCCCTCACGGGGTACTTTTCACCTTTCCCTCACGGTACTTGTGCACTATCGGTCAGAAGCGAGTATTTAGCCTTAGGAGGAGGTCCTCCCAGATTCACGCAGGATTCCACGTGCCCCGCGCTACTCGGGTACACACTAGATCCCATCGCAGTTTCGATTACGAGACTTTCACTCTCTGTGGTGTGGCTTCCCAGCCACTTCATCTACCGCTTTGGGTACCATATCGCGCGCCCCACAACCCCGGCCCACGTATGAACCGGTTTAGGCTGTTCCCTTTTCGCTCACCGCTACTAGGAGAATCGTTATTACTTTCTTTTCCTCTGGGTACTAAGATGTTTCAGTTCCCCAGGTTTGCCTCCTGCACCTATGGATTCAGTACAGGATATCTCGACATGACTCGAGATGGGTTTCCCCATTCGGGCATCTCCGGATCAACGCCTGCTAGCGGCTCCCCGAAGCTTATCGCAGCTTACTACGCCCTTCATCGCCTGCTTCTGCCAAGGCATCCACCGTGCGCCCTTATTCGCTTGGTCTAGCCCAACATTTCTTTTACACCTTGAACCTTCTCTCTTGTCAATGAGCTTCCCCAATGGCGCTTGCCATGGGAGAACCGAAAGAAAAACTTCAACCACAATCTCGCCGATTGGAACTGAAATTTTCCTTCTTTGGTGGAGGATAGCGGGTTCGAACCGCTGGCCTCCGGCTTGCAAAGCCGGCGCTCTCCCAACTGAGCTAATCCCCCAAGGAGGGCCGCCCCTGCCTCAACTGAGAGTAGTCGCTCAACTCGCTGGTGGGCCTGGGTAGATTCGAACTACCGACCTCACGATTATCAGTCGTGTGCTCTAACCAGCTGAGCTACAAGCCCGTCCCCATAGGGGGCCCTCGCTTCTCCACATGTTTTGAGCTGGCAAGTAGTGTTTAGCCTAGCGGGATCGACCTAGATGTTTCCCTTGATGCAGACCCTGGGATCAAGGCCTGCGAGGAAACTCCTTAGAAAGGAGGTGATCCAGCCGCAGGTTCTCCTACGGCTACCTTGTTACGACTTCACCCCAGTCGCTAACCATACCATCGGCACCTGCCTCCCCGAAGGGTTAGCGCAGTGACTTCCGGTACAGCCAACTCCCATGGTGTGACGGGCGGTGTGTACAAGGCCCGGGAACGTATTCACCGTGGCATGCTGATCCACGATTACTAGCGATTCCACCTTCATGCAGTCGAGTTGCAGACTGCAATCCGAACTGAGGACGGTTTTGTGGGATTAGCTCCCCCTCGCGGGTTAGCAACCCTCTGTGCCGCCCATTGTAGCACGTGTGTAGCCCAGAGCGTAAGGGCCATGATGACTTGACGTCGTCCCCACCTTCCTCCTGCTTGTCGCAGACAGTTTCCTTAGAGTCCTCAACTTAATGTTAGCAACTAAGGATGAGGGTTGCGCTCGTTGCGGGACTTAACCCAACATCTCACGACACGAGCTGACGACAGCCATGCAGCACCTGTCACCGAGCTCCCCGAAGGGCACTCCCCCTTTTGGGAGGATTCTCGGGATGTCAAGCCCTGGTAAGGTTCTTCGCGTTGCGTCGAATTAAACCACATGCTCCACCGCTTGTGCGGGCCCCCGTCAATTCCTTTGAGTTTTAGCCTTGCGGCCGTACTCCCCAGGCGGGGTACTTAATGCGTTAGCTACGACACTGAGGGGGTCGATACCCCCAGCATCTAGTACCCATCGTTTACGGCGTGGACTACCAGGGTATCTAATCCTGTTTGCTCCCCACGCTTTCGCGCCTCAGTGTCAGAAATGGGCCAGGAAGCCGCCTTCGCCACCGGTGTTCTTCCTAATATCTACGCATTTCACCGCTACACTAGGAATTCCACTTCCCTCTCCCATCCTCTAGTCTGCCAGTATCGAAAGCAGTTCCCAGGTTGAGCCCGGGGATTTCACTCCCGACTTAGCAGACCACCTACGCGCGCTTTACGCCCAGTGATTCCGAACAACGCTTGCCACCTCCGTATTACCGCGGCTGCTGGCACGGAGTTAGCCGTGGCTTCCTTTGGAGGTACCGTCAGCACAGAGGCGTTATCTTCCCCTATGGTTTCTTCCCTCCTGACAGAGCTTTACAACCCGAAGGCCTTCATCGCTCACGCGGCGTTGCTGCGTCAGACTTTCGTCCATTGCGCAATATTCCCCACTGCTGCCTCCCGTAGGAGTCTGGGCCGTATCTCAGTCCCAATGTGGCCGATCACCCTCTCAGGCCGGCTACTGATCGTCGCCTTGGTAGGCCATTACCCCACCAACTAGCTAATCAGCCGCGGGCTCATCCTAAAGCGGCAGGTCCGAAGATCCCCACCTTTCACGCCATCACTTATGAGACGACGTCGTATCCGGTATTAGCCCAGGTTTCCCGAGGTTATCCCGATCTTTAGGGCAGATTACCCACGTGTTACTCACCAGTTCGCCACTTTACTCACTCCCCGAAGGGAGCTTTCTCGTACGACTTGCATGTGTTAGGCACGCCGCCAGCGTTCGTTCTGAGCCAGGATCAAACTCTCCAATTAAAGTTTGAAACGGACAAACACAAACGTGACCTAACGGTCACTCAATCAAGTGCCCGCTAGGCTAAACACTACCTACCAGCTTTTCAGAGAACAGCCTCAGAGGCGATGGTTCGCTCACGAGGGACGCGGACTGTACTCATCGGGCCGCCCTGAGTCAACACCCTTCGACCAAAATTGGGGTCCTTGTTTTTCAACTAGTTACCAACGAGAGGACGGCTAAGTAACAAGAGGACGGCTAAGTAACAAATATACCACCCTAGAAACTCGCTTGCAGCCGCTCGGCGATGACCGCAAAGACCGCCGGGGCGCGAACGATGCTCAAGTGGGAGTTGTCCAGGTACCCGCCACCCGGCGAGATCTCTGCGGTTCGACCGCCGACGAGCCCCGCCTCGACGCTCGCCACCGAGACCAGGCCGTCGTTCGGCAGGTCCGCGTACAGGTCCAGGTTAGAGACATAGTCAAGGAAAAGATTGGTGTCGGATCCGATCCCCGCGTAGGCGTAGTAGCGCTCCGACGGCGGGGCGAGCCCGGCGAGGAATGCACTGCCCTCGATAAGGTCGTCCGATACCTCGCGGTCGTCGAAGACCTCGCGGTAGATAACCCGGGCCACCTCGCGGACCAGCGTGGTCGGCAACGGATCCGGGAGACGGTTGATGTCCTCCAGCAGCATGCCCTTCATCGCCTCGAGGGGCAGCCCACCGTTTGGGGTCGCGATCATGATGAGCCTGACAACCGGAAACTCGCCGCCGAATTGAGTATCGAAGCTCCGCGCGACCAGGCCTCCTTGGCTGTACCCCACCAGGATCACGGGCCCCTGATACCCGAGGCGGTGCAGCTCACCGGCCAGTTCCTCCGCAGAGTCGGCGAGGTGCTTCAACGGGTCGTAGATATAGAGCCACGCCTGAAAACGCCCGCCCCAGTCCACCACCCGCTGCATCAGGTCGCCGATCATGTCGTCCATCTGCTGCCGCGGCGAGCGACCTCCAAGGGGGAAGTCGAAGCCGTGGATGAAGATCACCGGGGTCTGCGTGCCCACCAGACTCCCTTGCCTGAGCGGGTCCACGTCGAGCTCCCCGTCCCCTCCTGGTGACGGGGAGGAGTCCTGGGTCAGGGTGAGGATTTCCAGGGTATCGTCGCTGGGGGAGGCATCGCCCGTATCCCCTTCGCCGCAGGCGACGAGCATCGCGAGAAGCCACACGGCCCCCAGGATCCAGCCGAAACGTATGGCGGCGCATTTGCCAGGGATCCGCCCGTACCCGCGAGGACGCCCTGCTTGCTCCATGGCTCAACGTGGCGACAGATGGGGAATGATCTTTGCGTAGCGCCGCTTGCCGACCTGCACCACCGCCGGCGCTAGGCCCGAAAGCTGGTAGTCCTTATCGGTTATCCGTTCATCCTCTACACGCACAGCCCCTTGACGGATCAGGCGGATCGCCTCGCTGCTCGACGTCACCAACGCCGCACGCACCAACACCGCCGGGAGCCACTCCTGCTCGGCCGCGAACGAGAGCTCCACCTCCAGGATTTCTTCCGGTCGCTGACGCCCTTGCACCTCCCGCTCGAACCCCACCTGCGCCGCGACCGCCGCGTCGCGGCCATGACACCGGGCGGTGAGATCGAAGGCGAGCTGCTTCTTCGTCGCCATCGGATCACGCGTGCCCGCGGCCAACTCCGCGCGTAGCGCCTGCACCGCCTCGGTCCCCAGATCGCTGAGCAGCTCGTAGTACCGCAGCATCAGCTCGTCGGAGATGGACATGGTCTTGCCGAAGATGTCCGCCGCCGGCTCACGGATGCCGATGTAGTTGCCCAGGCTCTTGCTCATCTTGTGCACGCCGTCCAGCCCCTCAAGGATCGGCATCATCACGACGAGCTGCTGCGCCGCTCCCTCCTCCCTCTGGAGCTCGCGCCCCATCAGCAGGTTGAACTTCTGATCGGTACCGCCGATCTCCACGTCCGCCTGCAACGCCACCGAGTCGTACCCCTGGATCAGGGGATAGAGGAGCTCGTGTACCCCGATCGACCGCGCCTCCTTCATCCGCTTGGTGAAGTCGTCACGCTCCAGCAGACGTGCCACCGTACCGCGTGCGGCCAGGCGCACCATGTCCGCTGCGGACATCTCGCCGAACCACTCGCTATTGCGTCGCACCTCGGTCTTGCCCTCGTCGAGCACGGTGTAGACCTGCTCCAGATACGTCCGCGCGTTGCCGTCGATCGCCTCGCGCGACAGCACCGGGCGCGTCTCCTGCCGCCCGCTGGGATCCCCAATCGCCGCGGTGAAGTCCCCAATCAAGAAGACCACCTGATGGCCGAGCTGCTGGAAGTGCTTGAGCTTCTGCAACAGCACCGTGTGGCCCAGATGCAGGTCCGGCGCCGTGGGATCGAACCCTGCCTTGATGCGCAGCGGCCGTCCGGCGGCGAGCGCCGTGGCCAGCCGCGGCCGCAGCTCTCCCTCGGGCAATAGCTCCGCGACCCCGCGCTCGATGAGGGCGGCCTGTCGCTCCGCCTCCGCTACGACCGCACGATCGAATCCCGCCATCGCGGTCATGTCCGTCTCCTGCTGTCGATCCAAATGGTCACCGGGCCGTCGTTCACCAATGCCACCTCCATGTGCTCGCCGAAAAACCCGCTGATGACCGGGCAGCCTGCATTCGCCAGCGCCTGCGCCAGAGCCTCGACCTGGGCCGCGGCCACGTCGGGACGCTCGGCGCCGGTGAAGTCCGGGCGCCGCCCCTTGGCGAGGCTCGCCGCGAGGGTGAACTGGGAGATCAGCAGAACCTCACCGCCCACGTCCACCACCGACCGATCCAGCTTGCCCGCATCGTTGTCGAAAATCCGCAGCCCCGCCACCTTGTCTGCCACGTGAGCCAGGTCGGCCTGTGCGTCCGCCACCTCGACGGCGACCAACACCACGAGCCCGACGCCAATCGCCCGAGCCTCCCCGCCGCAGCGCACCTCCGCATGGCTGACCCGTTGCACCACCGCGCGCATCACTCGGTCCCAGCGAAGGCGCCGGCGCGATAGTCGAGACGCGGCCGATGGCGTCCCGGCTGGAGACACAGGGCCGCCACATCGAAGCGGCAGTGGCGCGGCGGGCGCCGCCCCTGGAGGTAGTGTGCCGCCACCCGGCGCAATCGCTCGCGCTTCTCCCGGGTCACCGCGCACAACGCCCCACCGTAGCCGTCGCCGTGGCGGGTCTTCACCTCGACGAAGGCGACCACCCCGAGACGCCGGGCGATGAGGTCCACCTCCCCGTAGCGGCACCGGTAGTTCTGCTCCAGGATCCGGTAGCCGCGCAGGCGCAGATACCGCCGCACCCGGTGCTCCCCCCAGCGCCCCCAATCGCACGCTGGTACGCTGCGGTCACCCACCGAAGAGCTCCTTCACCCCGCGGAACGTCGTGCGGTGAATCGGGCACGGCCCGCGCTTGGCAAGGGCGCGCCGGTGTGCGGCCGTCGGGTAGCCCTTGTGGTGTGCAAACCCGTAGCCGGGGTAGCGCCGCTCGTAATCGAGCATCATCCGATCCCGCGTTACCTTGGCGAGGATCGACGCCGCGGCGATCGACGCGCTGCGCTGGTCCCCCTTGACCAGGGCGTGTTGGGGCAGGGCGCACGGCACCTGGACGGCATCCACCAGGAGGAGATGAGGCACCAGCCCGAGCCCCGCCACCGCGCGCGCCATGGCCCGGCGCGTCGCCTGCAGGATGTTGATCGCATCGATCTCGTCGACGTCGGCGATCCCCACCGCCCATGCCATCGCGGTGGCGACGATCTCGCCGTAGAGGCGCTCGCGGTCCGCCTCCTTCACCCGCTTCGAGTCATCCAGCCCGGCGAAGCGATGGTCCGGCGCCAGTACCGCCGCCGCCGCCACGACCGGACCGGCGAGGGGTCCGCGCCCCGCCTCGTCCACCCCGGCGATCACGCCGCGGGACGGCGTGCGAAAGCCCGCGTCGAAGTCGTACAGGTTAGCCCGCATTCTCACCAGCCTCCTACTGCGGCGTCGCGAGGCCACGACCGGGCATGGGGTCCAGGTGAAGCTGGACGCCCATGCCCTGCTGCGTTGCGCTGGGTTCGGGTGCTCGACGTACCGCTAGTACGCCTCGGCGCCCGAAACCGGCGCGCGCCTTGCATCTCCGCACCCTCGCGCCGCCTCGCGACGAAATCTGGTGAGAGATGCGGGCCAGGCTCCGCCGCCTGCCACAGGGCAAGCGGCTCGCTCCCGCCCGCCACCTCTGCCTCACGGCCCGGGGCCATGGGCCGGTGCTACCGCTCGCGGATGCGGCCCGCCTTGCCGGTAAGATTGCGCAAGTAGTAGAGCTTGGCCCTGCGCACCCGACCGCGGCGAACCACCTCGATCTTGTCCACCCGCGGGCTGTGGATCGGGAAGATACGCTCGACACCAACCCCGCTGGAGATCTTGCGCACCGTGACCGTCTCGCGGTGGCCGCCGCCCTTGCGTGCGATCACGGCCCCCTCGAAGACCTGGATACGCTCCTTGCCCGCCTCCTGGATCTTGGCGTGGACGCGCACCGTATCACCGGCGCGAAACTCGGGAATGTCGTCGCGGAGGTAACGGGCCTCGATTTTGCCAATGGCGTTCATGACACTCTCCTGTGCGGCAGGGCGGGTTTTTGTACTCCAATACCAGTGGAGGGTCAAGAAAATCAGGGATTAGGCTATCAATAGCCAACTGTAGGAGCCATCACTTCATTGGCGAGTCCGGCCTGGGTAACCGTTTTTCGCGGCAGATGGCAATCCCTGATTTGCTCTAAGGAACCCATAACATAATACGGAGCGGCTGCGAAGATGGATCGCGCCACAAGGATGCAGATGGATTCGGTTGAGGGGACCGCCGGCATGACGACCGCCCACCGATGACCCAAAATGCGCACCGCCTCGCCAAGGGGAGAACGCCTTCCGATATCGATCCTGCGGGCTACATAGCCCCCTGCCTCCTTCCCGCCATCAAGGAATCCGCTGGGACTTTTCGGGCACTCACATGGGACCCAAGCAACCAGACCTCTCGCTATACTGGCAATCACGATGCATTCCTCATAGATCGTCGGTCGAGAGCAGCGGCCATCTGTCACCTCCTCATTCCTAGACAAACTCACCGCGTCGGTATCACGAAGCCCGACGGTCCCGGGGCGTCCGGGTTGAACAATTGTTGCCGGAAGAGAATCAGGTCCGGGGTAGACACCACGCCGTTTCCGTCGTGGTCCGCATTTTCGTTGTCGGTCGTGAAGAGGGCCTTGCGAAAGATCACCAGGTCCGGTGTGCTGACCACGCCGTCGTTGTCGTAGTCGGCATCGCATTGGTTGCCGATCCGGTCTCGGTCGGTGTCACGCTGGTCGGGATCGGCCGCCAGGACACAGTTATCGTAGGTGTCGGGGAAAGCGTCCCCGTCGGCATCCAGCCACGCCGTCTCCGGCGGTGCACCCACCAGCCAGCTCGCACCCACCTGAACTTCCGTGCCGCCCTCGGCGTCCGGCGGCGTCACCGCCAGGTAGCGGCCGGCACCGACCTCGCCCACCACGTCCGCAGGGGCGTATTCGGCTACCAAGGCGACGAACCGATCCGGCTCCGTACCCGCGCCGCGGCGCCAGAGCTCCATCCGCAGCCGATCCTCGCGGGCCGGCGCAGCGAGCGTGGCCGTCTGCTGACTGCTGCCGACCACGCCGTGCCGGCGTTCGACCCGCGGCGGGTCCTGTGTGGTTGGCCCGGCCAGGGAAACCGCCTGCTGACCCTGGTTTCCGCCGCTCACCTTCTGTTTCAGGTCCGCGAGGGTCTCTCCGGCAGACGGGCTCAGGTACAGGGTCTGGTTGGCGATCTGGAACCGTTCGACGAGGATCGGGTTGGGGTTGATGAGCGAGTCGATCTTCAGGAAGAACTCCACGCAATCGCTCAGCAGGCAGCCGAGGAACCACGCCGGGTTCTCGGCGCAGGCGACGATCTTCAGGCACAGAACCGGGTTGGTCCCATCCGTAATCGGACAGGGATCGGGTCCCGCTTCACAGCCGTCCTCGGCACCGGGGGTGCCGGGCGGCAAGGCCTGGACACCGTCGCAGATCCCATCGTTGTCGTCGTCCGGGTCCTCGCAGTTCAGCAATTTCTCGGTCATGTTCAGCTCTTCGTCGGCGAGATCGGAATTGGCCCCCGCCGGCCCGGTCAGAACCCCACTGGAGGGATTACAGAGGACCCCTTGCCAGGTGCCGATGTCCTGCAGGCCATCGTAGGGATCGTCGTCCACGTCGTTGTCACACCCGTCGCCGTCGATATCGGGATCGCAGGCATCGCCCACCTCGTCCTCGTCCAGGTCGGCCTGGGAATTGTTGTTGACGAAGTCACAGTTGTCGCACACGTCGCCGAAGTCGTCGGTATCGCTGTTGGCCTGGTCCGGGTTGTAGTCGTGGACGCAGTTATCCACGTTGTCGCACACCCCGTCCAGGTCGCTGTCGGAGCTGTCGCACTGGTTCTCCACGTGCCACGCCGCGCCGTAATAGACGCTCGCGCCGTCGGCCAGCCCGAAGTCCGTCATCGGATGCGCTTGGAGGACCAGCTTGTAGGTCCCGGCCGGCGGCTGGATCAAGTCGAAGATCTCGTAACTGTTGTCGTGAGACGCACTCCAGCCACCCTGGACCACGTTGTTGGTGGCGGTATTGATCAGGAACAGGTCCAGGTCGTCCGCCAGGGCATAGCCGGAAGAGAGGCCGATCCCGGTGTAGGCGGTGTTGTTGCTCCAGGCGAGGACCACACGAAACCGCTGGGTCGAGCTGGTGAAGTCGAACTGGCCGAGGGTGAGGCGGTCGTCGGCGTCCAGGTCCCCGGAATCGAACTCGCCGGCGACGTAGTTACCCACCCGGGCCACCTGATCGGCCGCCGCGGCATCGATGCCCCCGGCCCCTTCCTTCTCGCTCACGACCCCGGATCCCCCCAGATTGTGGACGGCGGTGGCCATCAAGATGGCGCGGGCGGCCTCCGGCCGCTGGGCGAGGGCGCCGTCCCGGGCGATCAACAGGGCCAGGGCACCGGCGACGTGCGGAGCGGACAGACTCGTCCCGCCGCCGTTGAAGTTGATCTGGCACGCGTTGCCGTTGGCTCCGATGTCGGTGCTGCTGGTGGGATTCCCCGGCGCCGCCAGGTCGGGCTCCTCCCGGTCGCCGTTGGGACTGATGGGGTCTGCGTAACAGGAAGTGGCGTGGATCTGGTCGTTGCTGGCGGAGCAGTCCGTCGGGTTGACCTTCTCCCAGTTCGCTACCGCCAGGACGTTATACCCCTTCGCGGGTGTCGAGACGGTGTGGGTCATGTCGCACCCTGGTACCAGCGAGCCGTCCGATGCGAGGTTCGCGGTGTTGCCGGCGGCGACCGCCACGGACCGCCGGTAGTCATGCACCAGCTCGTCCAATGCCTCGTCTTGGGATTGCGCCTGGGCGCTGTTATAGGGTTCGTATGCGATGCTGAAGTTGAAGATGTCGGCACCCTCGTCGAGCGCCCAGGCGATGGCGGCCTCCAAACCACCCGCGTCGTCGATATCGGAGGAGAGGATGTTCGCGCCCGGCGCCATCCCCCGATACACGTTGTCCTTGGAGCCGACGACCCCCGCCACGTTGGTCGCGTGTTTCCGGAAGGCGAGGGACGCCCCGGTGGATGCGGGGTTGATGGTCATGTCCAGACACGGCACCGCCTCGGCCTCGCCATTCTCCAACACCGCCACATCGATGTCCCAGGCGTGGACCCCCAGGTTCTCGACTGCGAAGGCCCGGGTGACGCAGCCGCTATTGTTCAGGGGCGCCACGGCTTGCTGCCCGCCTTCGTAGAGGTTCGCGAGGGCGTCGGTATGGGTGGCGAGGGACAGGACGTCTGCCGGGTGCATCCGGGCCGTGACAATGGGCAATCGCTCCCCAGCCGAGACCTCCATTCCCCCCGCGGCCAGCACCGCCTCCTCCGCGAGACCCACCGACCCCGCCAGGAGACTGGCCACGGCCGCGTCGCGGTCCGCGATGAGGCGGTCCCGCTCGGCGTCGCTCAGGCGGCGCGCCTCGTCCACCGTCAGCACCGGCGGCAGCGGCGGCCGGTCGTCCTGTTTGGCGATCACCACGATGGGATAGAGTCCCTCGGGGTCGACCTGAGCCGCCTGCACCATCTTCTCGTAGAAGGACCTGTCGATGGCGCCGGCCCGCGCCCGGTACTGCTGGAGGTCCGCGTCCATGTAGGCCTGGACTTCGTCCTCCGTGACCTCCCTCGTCGCCCCGCCCGGCAGCACCACCTGATTGATCCGGAAGGCCTGCCCGGTCCCCTCATCGAAGAATTTCTGCCGCCGGATCTCCATGCCCAGCTCCGGCAGGCGGAGGGTCACGGGATCCGCGAGGGGGATCGTCGGGTCAGCCGTGGCGGCGGGATAACCCGAGAGGAAAGCAAGCAAGAGGCCCACACACCCCACACAAAGAAGAAAATCCGGTTTCATCGTGAATCCCTCCGTGGCGATGCAGCGGACCACTCCCCGTCGGCGCCTGACGGCATCTCAGCGGCCCGATGTACGACCCTGCCCTCCGTCCTGTGGTGAACCCTCCGCGGGAACGCCGTGAGACGGTCCCGAAGGCGTACTGAACTTAAAAAGACATGTTAGTCGCCCGCGCCGACTATGGGCGTTCCCAGCCCGGATCTCGCGGGATCGCCTGTGGGAGTCACTACGGTCCAGCGAGCGAACCGAAACGCTCGGGGGCACGGGATGTCGAGACCGCTGCCGAGGGCAGTCGTCTTGGCCGGTTCGCCACCAGGTGGGGGGGAGCCTTTTTTACGGAACCCAATCCCGTGGTGTGGTTGGCTCAGACTCCCCTCCTGCGGGTGAACCCGATCGCGCCGAGCCCCCCGAGCACCATCCAGAGCGACGGGGGCAATGGCACCACCGTCACCGAACCGTCCTGAAGGGTCGGAGCGATGTCGATGCCGCCGAGTGTCAACCAAGGCGCCGGAAACGTCGCTGGCTCCAGATCGAGCGTACTGAATCCGGGTTGGATCGCCATCAATTCGATGGTCGCGATGTTGAAATCCCCGCTCGGGTCGCTGGAGAGCGATGCCACCAGGATGCTGTCGATCTTGCCGTTGGTGTTGTCGATGTTCTGTACGGTCTTGTTGAAGTCGAAGGCACTGCTGCCAAAGGTCACGCCGGTGACCTGCACCACCGCGGGATTGAAGAACAGATCCACCCCACCGCCGACCGTTGCGTCGGCAAAATCTCGCCCCACGAGGTGGACGCTGAAGCTCACGCCCGGAGATTCGGTGCTATGGAGCTCATCGAGCGTGATGATGGCCGCTTGGACGCCAGGCCCAGACAACAAAGAAGTAACAAATACGATGAGGCAACCTTTCATGACTTAATCCCTCCATAGAACTCCGTTCGGTTATCCAAGCCCAACCTTTGCATACCCGTTCAGCCGAGGGAGCGGCCGCCGGACCCTCCCCGCTCTCAGCCTGTCCCCCCAGCGAACTGTCCAACCCCTCCAGCGACTCCGGGTTGGGGAGGGCAACGACACCATGGGGACGAGCAGGTCAAGCTGGGTCAAACTTAAGCAAGTTTCTTGCCATATCGCGACCAAGCCGACCGACTGCAGCGATTCTCTTGATAACCCTGCGGAAGGGGGGATCACGAGGAGGGGTGGCGCCATCGCTGGGGTATAGGACCGCAAGAATTTACGGCCCTCCGGCCCTCCTCAGTCCACCACCAGCGGGGACGACCGGCGTCCACGCCCGAAAGCCCTTACTTCCACGAGGCGCAAGGCCAGATCGGAGGGCACACCTGCGAATGTCTCAAATTGCGATTACCACAGTCTCAATTTGAGATCACCAAGTGAACCTTCACTACCCGTCGTCAGGCCCAGGACCGACGGGACCATGGCCCGTCACCGCCAGTCTGCCTCCGAGGAGGGCCGTGCCCCCTACCGCTCTTGGGAAGAGTCGTGTCCGCCAGGGTTCATCCGCGGCATCTCCCCACCACCTCTCCCCGCACCGTATCCACCCCACCCAAGCTCGGCGAGTAAGGCGCGGTCCTCGGCGGACAGGTCGGCCGTCGCCAGCAGTTCCGGGCGCCGCTCGAGGGTGCGCCGCAGGGCCTCGCGGCGCTGCCAGCGGGTGATCTCCGCGTGGTGCCCGCCGAGGAGGATCTCGGGCACGGCGTGGCCCGCGAAGTCCCGGGGCCGGGTGTAATGCGGATACTCCAGGAGGCCGTCGCTGAATGACTCCACCACCGACGACTGGTCGTCGCCGAGCACGCCGGGGAGCAAGCGACTCACCGCGTCGATCACCACGAGGGCCGCGACCTCGCCGCCGGAGAGGACGAAATCGCCGATCGAGATCTCCTCGTCCACCGCGTAGTCCACCACCCGTTGATCGACCCCCTCGTAGCGCCCGCAGACCAGCAGCAGCGGCCGGGGTTCCGCGGCGTATTCCTGGGCCCGCCTCTGGTCGAACGGGCGCCCACCGGCGCCAAGCAATGCGACACGCGGCGCAAATCGTGCCCGCAGGTCGCGGATCGCCGCGAACAACGGCTCGGGCCGCAGCACCATCCCCGCACCACCGCCGAACGGGTAGTCGTCGACGGTACGATGGCGGTCGGTCGCGTAGTCCCGGAGCTGATGCGGCATGACCGAGACCAGCCCGTTCTCCACGGCCCGGCCGAGGACACTCACCGCCACGGCCGGTTCGAAGAACGCCGGAAAGAGGGTCAGGACGTGAAAGACGCCGCTCACTCCACCATCCCCGGCAGCGGCTCCACCACGATCCGACCCGCGGCCACGTCGACCTCGCGCACCACCTCGCGGGTCGCGGGCAGCAACGTTTCGCCGGCCTCACCGCGCACCACGTAGACGTCCGCGGCGCCGGTTTCCAGCACGTCGACCAGCTCCCCGAGGACCTTGCCGGCGACGGTCTCCACCCGCAGCCCGATCAGGTCGACCACGTAGTACGCCCCCGCCTCCAGGGAGGGCAGGTCCTGACGCACCATCCACACGGTGGCGTGACGCAGAGCCTCGGCCGCTTCCGGCGTGTCGACCCCCGCCAACGTGATGAGCACGGCCGCGCCCTTGCTCGGCGCCACCGATTTCACCCGCCGCGGGCCACCGGCCGGGGCCGCCGCCCCCTGCGAGAGGTACACGGTCGCGCCCGGCACCAACTCGCTCTCCCGCGAGAAGAGCTGCACCCGTAGCCGGCCACGCAATCCGTGGGGACGCTCCACCCGGCCGACCATCAGGTAGTCATCGGCCACGGTAATCACCCGCAGGCACCTGGCGGCCGCGCCAAGGCCGGCCCAGGTCTCTCCGGTGTTACTCGGCGGCAGGAACGTCGCCAGCGGCGACCGCAGGCGACGCACCGGTCGCCGGTACGCCGGCCTTCCGTAGCAACTTGCGCACCGCCTGGGTGGGCTTGGCTCCGCACGCGATCCAGTGAGACGCGCGCTCGGTATTGACCCGTATCCCTTCCTCGTCGCGCCGCGGATTGTAGGTCCCGATCTGCTCGACGAGCCGGCCGTCCCGCGGCTTGCTGGAATCGGCGACCACGATCTGATAGTGGACCGCCTTCTTTGCCCCACCCCGGGACAGTCGAATCACTACGGACATCGGTTACTCCTGAGCTCCTCGTGGCACCACGCCTCGGCGGCGCGGAAGGGGCGGAAATCTACAGGGCGACGTGGTGCCGGTCAATGACCGTCGGCCACGCCCGCTGGCCCCGTGGCGCACCCGGCCTATCGCCCGAGGGAGATCCCGCCCGGCGGCGGCATGGGCATGAGCTGCAGCGCCTCGTCCGGCATGCGATATTTGTCCACCGGCTGGCCATTCAAGATGTGCGACTCGAAGATCTCCTTGGCCGCCTCCGGGCTCTGGATCGAATACCAGACCGCGTCGGGGTAGACCACGACGGCAGCGCCCATCAGGCAGGGACCCAGGCACTTGGTCTCGGAAATGAAGCAGTCGTTGTGCATCATCCGCTTCCCCATCTCTTCGAGGAAGGCGTAGAAGATGTGCATCCCGGACTTGTCGGAGCAGCAGCCCCGCGGGTGGCCAGGGGGACGCTGGTTGGTGCAAACGAAGATGTGGTGCTTCGGGGGCATCAGGCTCTCCTCTCGGTCGCAGATGGGACGTTCCCAGACGGGGTCTGGTTCAGTACCACGCGCCCTCGCCTCAACACAATTCGACGCTCACGCCGGACGGGCTCCGCACCGCATCCTCATGACCGGCCCCCCTTGTCGCGAGCCTTCTGAAGCGTGCGCCGTACCTCCTCCCGCCGGCCGCGGTCGGCGATCTCCCGCCCCGGGCGCGGTGGCGCCTTGAGCGCCTTCTCGAGCACCGGAACGGCCGCCCGGTAATCCCCCTGCTCGACCAGGAAGTCGCCATAGAAATAGTTGGGGTCGATACCGTCGGGATTGAGCTCCAGCGCCTTGTGCAGATAGATGACGGCCTGCTTCTTGTCGCCGAAGCCGATCGGCCATCCGGGGACCTGGTAGTAGAGGCTCCCGAGGCTGGTGTAGACGGAGCCGTCGAGGGCCTTCGGGTCGAGCGCCTCCGCCTGCAACAAGAGCTGACGTGCCGCCTTCACCAGGCGTAGGGCACCCATGCCCCGCTCCGCCCCGGCCTCGCTGCAGAGGACGATCGCCTCCCAGATCAACGGCTCGGCGTGGCCCGGCTGGGCGGCGCTGAGGTCGTGGGCCTGCTCGGCGAGCGCGGCAAAGGCGGCCGCCTGCTCCCCCTTCGCGGTCTGATATTCGATCACGTCCCAGCGCTGGGCGAGGGCGGCGATCCCCGCGTCCAGGGGCGGCGCAGACACCGCCCGGCCCGGTACCGACCACACCAACAACCACAGCCACAGCTTGCTCCGCATCGTTCTGGTCTCCCGAAAATATCCCCTACGGACGTTCGCCGGCGGTGCCGATGGCGACCTCGCGCATCACCCGAGTTTGTCTGCGGAGGGCGACGTCCTTCAACCGTCCGGCGCAGGCCACGGGGTGGCGATCGATCGTCACGGGGAAGGTGAGGTAGGTGCACATCCCCGCCGTCAGGCCGAGGTGCGCGCTCCCAGCGATCCGGCTTGTGAGCTGGACGCTGTTCCCGTTTAGGACGAGGACCATGCCGAAGGACCCCACAGGATGGCGGCGCGCAATCGTGTCTTAGTTGTAGGCCACCACGAGGTCGGTAGAAGTGGACACCACAGCCCTACGCCCTGGCGTTACCGCCACAGGCACGCCATGTCGTCCACGAACCGATCCTGACGACCCTGTCCCTCGGCAATGTACCTTCCGAAAGCGATGCACAACCAGTCCCAGGTGCTCCGGCGGACAGGCGCCGCCCATTTCTCCAGGGCAGCCATGAATGCCCGGCGATCACCGCTGAGCATCGTGGGCAGGCAGGCGAGAGGGACGTCGGCGCGTCGGCACGGTCAGGACAGGCGCGGGTGGGCACCTCAACATCGCACCGCCACCGGCACGCGCGCCAGGGCGTCGACGGTGGCGGGGCACGCAATCCGGGACAGACGCTGGCGCGGGCTACGCCGCGGCCGTAGATCCCGTCGACAGCGGCTCATCGCCCCGGCACCTCATCGCGGGAGGACCTCCCCGGCCCACCCCGCATGTCACCCGCGATCGGCATTCCGCGTGCCACGCGGCGATCGGCACCAAGGTTCCCCAGACACCGCCACCGAACCGCCGGCACGAACGACAACTCTTCGATAAAACTTGAGGCGAAGGCGGATTTCACACTCCCGGAGTCAGCCATTCCGGTGGTCCTGAGCAATCCGCCGCACGGTATCGGGTGGAGAACCGACCGGCCCGGATGGGGAGACTCACGGGGCAGGAGTGGGCGGCTGCGGCCCGCCCTCGCTGACCACCAGCACGCGGCTCACCAGGTTGTCCGAGAAGCGATTCAGGGCGCGCTCGATCGCCGCCCGACGCGAATCTTCCTGGCGTTGCGAGTCGTCGGCCGCCTCGAACTCGTCGTAGAAGGCCACGTGGTTGGCCTTCCACACCGTGCGCTGCGCGGCGTCCTCCACCACCACGTCGACGGTGATCCGCAGGCGATACTCGGAGACCTGATCGATGTTCACCAGGCTGATGGGATCGGCATCGAAGTCCTCCACGACCACCCGTAGCTGGCGCTCCGCCCCCACCTTCACGACGCGCGCGCCGCGGCGCAGGAGGGCGTCGATCAGCTCGTTGGTGAACCGCCCTTCCAGGAACGGCTCCCGCGAGTTGTTCAACACCACCGGCACCCGCCACCGCTCGCCGCTCACGTCGGGCCCGCCGGTCCCGAGGCGATAGGCGCACCCCGCGAGCAGGAGGGTCGTGACACAGAGGATGACGACAGGCTTCAAACAGCTCCCCTCGACGGCCCGGTGGGGCGCGTCCCGTCACTCTCCCACAGCGCACACCGGAGTGTCCACAAAACCAGGCGGCAGGGCCACGCTGACCGACGGCAAGAGGGCCGAGGGATGGGGCCTGCCTCGCGGGAAGATGGTGGGCGATACTGGGATCGAACCAGTGACCCCTGCCGTGTGAAGGCAGTGCTCTCCCGCTGAGCTAATCGCCCGTGAGGGGCGCGGAGCCTACCACCCGCGTTTTTCCCCGGTCAAACCAGGGGCGCGCGGCCCGATCGGCGGTCGCGTCACTCGCCGGTGGCCGGGGTCTCAGCGACCCTCTTGCTGGTCGGCGGGTCCACCGCGCGGGTCGGTGGCCCTCATCCCCCGCCGGCGGGCAGGAGCAGGCGCAGACCGAAGACGACACCGACGACGATGAGGACGTGGATCCATTCCATAGCGGCGGACCCTAGCAACCGCGTACCCCGTTGACCAGCACCGGTGCTAGGCAAGAATCTCACCCCAATCGCTCATTTTTCTTCTCATTGACTACTGCCAAAAATCGTGCCTTTTCCCGCCATCGAGATCCACGCCCTGCGCAAGCAGTACGGCGTCATCATCGCCCTGCACGGGATCGATCTGACCATCCCGAGCGGCAGCCTCTACGCCCTGCTCGGACCCAACGGCGCGGGCAAGTCCACCCTGATCAACATCATGGCCGGGGTCGTGAACAAGACTGCCGGCAGCGTGCGGGTCCTGGGCCACGACACGGTGAGCGACTACCGCGCGGCGCGGCGCCTGCTCGGGGTGGTCCCCCAGGAGATCGCCTTCGACCCGTTCTTCACCGTGGAGGAGTCGCTGCGTATCCACGCGGGCTACTTCGGGGTCCGCGATCCCGGGCCGCAGATCGCCTTTCTGCTGGACGCGCTGGCCCTGACCGACAAACGCCGCGCCAACACCCGCCAGCTCTCCGGTGGCATGAAGCGCCGCCTGCTCATCGCCAAGGCCCTGGTCCACAAACCGCGGGTCCTGGTCCTGGACGAGCCCACCGCCGGCGTGGACGTGGAGCTGCGCCAGCAGCTCTGGGCCCTGGTGCGGCAGCTCCACTCCGAAGGCACCACCGTGCTCCTCACCACCCACTACCTGGAGGAGGCGGAGTCGCTGTGCGAGCGCATCGCGATCCTCGATCACGGGCGACTGGTGGCGGACCACGCCACGACCGAACTCCTCGACCGGATCAGCCACAAACAGATCTATATCCAACTCGCCGAGGACCTCGCCGCGATCCCCCAGGCCCTGGCGCCCTTCGAGCCGACCTGGGATGGCGAACGGCGGCGCCTGCGTCTCAAGGTCTCCCGCCGCGAGCCGGTCGCCGAGGCGCTGGCGATCATCCAAGGCCAGCTCCCCGAGATCCGCGATCTCCAGACCGTCGAGCCACGCCTGGAGGACGTCTTCCGCCAGCTCACCAACAGCGGCAACGAGAGCACAGGCGTCTCGACTACCTGAGCGATGACATCATCCCCCTAAGGAAGGCAGGAAGAGAGGAACGCAGGAAATCGTGAATCGGGCAAGACGGTGGGAGGGCCACCCTTCCTACCTTCCTCCTCCCTGCTTCCCTAAGCGGAGTTTTCCGCGGGACGTTTCGATGATTGCCAACCCCTACGGCCTCCGCACCCTGTTCGTGAAGGAGGTGATGCGCTTCGTGAAGGTGTGGGGCCAGACCGTCCTGGCGCCGGTGGTCACCACCTATCTCTACCTCGCCATCTTCTCCCTGGCGTGGCCGGGACGCTCCAGCCCCTTCGCCGGCATCGACTACCTCACCTTTTTGATCCCCGGGCTGGTGATGATGGCCATCATCCAGAACGGCTTCGCCAACCCCTCCTCCTCCATTATCCAGTCCAAGGTGATGAACAACTTCACCGACCTCCTGATGGTGCCCCTCTCCGCCACGGAGATCACCACCGCCTACCTCGGCGCGGGGATTGCCCGGGCCCTGGCGGTGGGCGGCATCGTCTACGTCACGGCGCTGCCCTTCGTCCCTCTGCCCGCCGCCCATCCCCTGCTGGCGCTCTACTACGCCACCGTCAGCGCCGCCGTCGTCGCCCTCACCGGCACCCTCACCGGCCTCTGGGCCCAGAAGTTCGACCACCTGGCGGTGGTCAACAACTTCATCATCCTGCCCTGCTCCTTCCTCTCCGGCATCTTCTTCTCCACCCTCGCCCTGCCCGGCGCATGGGGCACGGCCGTGCGCTGCAACCCCTTCTTCTACATGGTCGACGGATTCCGCTACGCCTTCCTCGACGCCAGCGACGCCCCGATCGCCGCCGGCGCCCTGGCCCTGGCCCTGGTCACCGCCGTCCTGTTCGCCATGACGGTCGCGATGATCCACCGCGGCTGGCGGGTGAAGAGCTGAGCCCGCCTCGGCGCACACCGATCCGGTGCGCCGGCGCTACGACCCCGGGGAGGCCTCCCGCAGCCACCCGTCGTACATGTCGGCCAGATCTCTCAGGGCCTGCGGCGCATCGCCGTTGAACGACGAGCCGTGCATCAGGGCGAGGGTCTGCGGCGCGAGTGTCGCGAGGTTGCGGATGGTCGCGCCGGTGGTCGGGGTGAGGCACGTCGCATGGAACATCTCCTCCGCCGCCTTGGCAGGGCCCACGATGTCCCCGCTGGTCACGGCCGGACCGTCACCGGTGTGGGTGAACAGGTCGCCGCACAGCAGGGTCCGGGTGGTCTCCTCGAATAGGAGCCGCGCCTCCCACGCGTGGGGGACGTGCGGCGTGTCGATGTGCCGCACCCGCCGGCCGCCGAGGTCGAGGACCTCCCGGTCCTGCATGGCGCGCGGCGGACGGTCTGCCAGATCATTCAGGGAGACCATCACGCCGATGGCGCCATGGGCCACCTCGGCCCCCGGGGCTGCCGCCAACCACTGGTTCATGGAGCCACACTCGTCCGCCTCGACGTGGCCAAAGGTGATCCACCGCAGGTCCGCGATGGGCACCACCCTGGCGACCGCCTCGGCGATCAGGGGAAACATCCCCCGCGGCCCGGTGTGGAACAGCAGGGCATGATCGGCCCGGATCAGGAACTGGTTGAAGGTGAAGCCATCGGGCGTGATGTCCGGCACCAGCGTGGAGAACCGGAAGATTCCATCGGCGATCTCATGCGTCTTCGTTTGCATGGGCGAACCTCTCAAGTGGAAAGGTCATCGTGGTCACGGTGACAACCACCGCGTGAACAGATAGTAGGCGGAGGGTAGCCGTCCCGGAGGCGCGGGTGGAGAAAATCAACCCGTCTCCGCGGGACGGAGGACACCCGCTGACGCAGCCTCACATGTAGCGCGGGGTTCAACCCGCCGGGCGCCAGCACGGTTTCGCGGTAGACGCGGGTGCCATCGGTGCCGAGCGGCACCTCCGCCTTACACAGGACGGTGTTCAGGCACTCCTGCCCCCACCTGAAAGCTGATGCAGGCGTTGCCGGTCTCCACCCCCTCGCGAATGACGCGCTCGGCGATGGCGCACTTGCGCTCATCCCGAGCTTCGAGCGGGTAGATGAAGACGTGGGTATCGATGAAGCGCTCAACGCTCATTCATCTCGTCCCGGGTGAGTCTACGTCCAACCTGGACCCTGCCCCGCGGGTCGGCGATCACCTGGTCGTAGCATTGCATCCGCTCCTGATGCCGGGCGTCGTCCGCGAGCCCGCGACGGAACTGATCGTCGAGGGTCGTGTGTTCTACCCGGGCGCGCTTCCGGGCCGCCTCGATGAGCTTTTCGCCGGCCCCGAGGGTGATCTTCTTCACCACATGATCCCTTCGTCTGCGTACACGAGAGCAGTGCAGACGAAGACCGCGTCGCCACACCGGTCCCCGTCGCGACCTCGGGGCGGGAGGGATCTCCCTCCCGCTCCTCGTTCTCACGTGAAACAGGCGCGCCAGAACCGATCAGGGCTCCCCCTCGCCCAGCTCCAACGCCTTCACCTCCAGCCCCTCGAGCTCCTGGAGCTTCTTGCCCGCGATGCCCTGGAGATCGCCGTACATGCCGACGGTGGCTTGCATGACGCGGCGCTCGGCCTGCGGTGGCGGTCACGCCGGTTCGGCGAAGGCGAGATCCAGATCCGCGGCCACGGCGGCCAACCGTTTGTCGCGGGTCCAGAGGTGCGTGGTGCCGGCGAGGGCCGCCGAGGCCAGGAGGTGGACGTCGATGTAGCCGATGCCGCGGCCCATCAGGCCCCGCCCTTCGAGGAAGCGCAGGGCCTCCGGGTCCGTGGCTGTGGGCGCCGCGGGGAGATCGCCGAGGAGTTGGAGCACGGCACCGCGGTTCTTCAGGTTGCCGCAGGCCAACTCCCCCAGCACGAAAGGGTGGATGAACACCCGCCCCGCTTCCAGGACCACGGCCAGGGCGGGCACCCCGGCACGCAGGTGGTCGACCCACACCGAGGTATCGACCAGGATCACGCCGATTCGGGGCGCCGTCGCGGCGCGGGCTGCAATTGGGGCTCGCTGCCGCCCAACCGCGCCAGGCGCCGGGCGCTCTCCCGTTCGATCAGGGCGCGCAACCCCGCGTGGATCAGGGCGGTGCGCTCCTTCATGCCGGTGATGCGCTGGGCCTCCCCGAGCAACTGGTCATCGAGATTGATGGTGGTTCGCACGGCGGTCGCGTCCTTTCCGAGTGCATCGATTATACATCATGTGATGCCCGAATCAATGCCTTACCCCTTCCGATGGTTCCACCCGGGATGCCGATCCCGTGTCGGGATCGGGTCCGGGCTCCCCCTCCCCCAGCTCCAACGCCTTCAGCTCCAGCCCTTCGATCTCCTGGAGGGTCTTGCCGGCGATGCCTTGGAGGTCACCGTACATGCCGACGGTGGCCTGCATGACGCGGTCGATCTGTTCGGCGCGCTTGGCCCATTGCCGGGTGATCGCCTTGCGCTCTTTGTCGAGGTCCGCCTGCATGGTGGAGAAGGCCTCGACGATGGCCTCGACACGCAGGCGAAAGCGCGGGCCGGTGAGGTAGTCGTAGACCCGCTCCATCTTGGTCTCCTGGCCCTCGCCGGCCTGGCGGGCCGCGGCGACCTCGATGAGGGTGTGGCGCAGGGTCATGGCGACCGGCATGGCCACCCGCGGATGGACGACCCAGACGCCGTCGACGAGGGCGAAGCTCTCCACGTCCCTGGGCAGGACGTGGCTGACGAGGATGGCGATCTCCGCCTTGGCCGCACGCTGGTCGTCGCGCAGCTTGGGGAGCCAGGCGTCGACCCAGTGCTTGGTGCGCTTGGACTCCCACAGGATGGTGCCGCACGGGCCGAGGGGACCGGCGACGCGGTGCACCACGTCGCCGCCGTGCTCGCCCTTGGGCACGGGGTCGATGGTGTCGCCGGGAAAGCGGGCGCGGAGCTGCGCCTCGAGCTCCAGCTCCAGCACCTCGCCCTGGAGCTGCTGGGAGCCCTGCTCGGCGCGGCGCTTGAGGTCCTCGATCTGCTTCTGCATGGCGGTGATGGTCTGTTCCTTCTCCGCCACCTTGAGGTTGAGCTGCGCCTCCGCCTCCTTGCGCGCCCGGTCGCGGGTGGCGTCCAGGCCGGCCTGGACGCGCTTCTCGACGGTGAGCTCTAGCTCGCGCCGAGCATCGTCCAGCTCGCGCTGCTTGCGCAGGAGGTCGGCCTGGGCCTGCTGCGCCTCGGCCAGCTTGGCATCCCGCTGGGTGAGGACCGCCTGGAGCTCGGCGAGCTCCTTGGCCTTTTGATCGAGGTCGGCGCCGAGGGCGAGCTTGGCCTTCCGCGCCTCCTCTCCGGCGATCTTCGCGCGCTCCTGCTGGAGCTGCGCAGCGACCTGGTCGTCGATGGCCTCCTGCGCGCGGGACAGCGCCGCCTCGCGCTCGTGGAGCGTGGCCTCACGCTGGGCCACCTGCGCGTCCTTCTTGGCCAGGCGCTGCTCGAAGTCGCGGCGGGTGGACTCGATGAGCGGCGCGGCCAGGGACTCGGTGAGCTTGATCTCGCGCCCGCAGGCCGGGCAGGTGATGGTCGGTTCCGTCATACGAGTCCTCGGTGGCCACCCACAGGCGCCAGGTTGCTCCGTGTCGTCCCCCGCCATCGGCGCATCGGCGCCGCAGCCATCCCACGCGAAGGGCCCTCCCCCGACCGGCGGGGTCCGACCCGCGTCGCAACCTACGGCGCGACTGGGGAGAGGGTCAAACAAAGGAGGACAACCCCGTCCGGCACGGCGGGCGAGCCAGGTTTGTGGTGCGAGCCGCCGGTCAAGCTGAGCCGGCCGTGGTCAGAGGTAGGTCGGGCTCCACCCGACATGGCGGGCAGAGCCCGCCCTACACGTATCCCCTACCCCGCGAAGCTCCGCACCAGCGACCCCACCAGCAAGTACCAGCCGTCGACGAGGACGAAGAGCAGGAGCTTGAAGGGCAGGGAGATGAGCACCGGGGGGAGCATCATCATGCCCATCGAGAGGAGCACCGAGGCCACCACCATGTCGAGGATCAGGAACGGGATGTAGATCAGGAATCCGATCTCGAAGGCGGTGCGCAGCTCGGAGATGACGAAGGCGGGGATCAGGGCCGTGGTGGGGACCTCGTCGAGGGTCTTCGGCCGCGTGCCCTGGGCGAAGGAGACGAACAGGGCGAGGTCCTTCTCCCGGGTCTGACGGAACATGAAGTGGCGGATCGGCGCCAGGGCGCGAGTGGCCGCCTCCTGCTGGGTGATGGTCTCGGCGAGGTAGGGGGTGAGGGCCTGGGACTGAATCTCGTGCCACGCCGGCATCATCACGAACAGCGAGAGGAAGAGCGCCAGCCCGACCACCACCTGGTTCGGGGGCATGGTCTGGGTGCCGATCGCCTGGCGGAAGAAGGACAGCACCACGACGATGCGCGTGAACGAGGTGACCATCACCAGCAGGCCCGGAGCCAGGGTGAGGACCGTGAGGAGGAAGAGGATCTTCAGCCCGGTGGAGACCTCCTGCGGCCCGTCCATGCCGGGCAGGCCGATGGTGATGGTGTTGGCGGACTGGGCCGCGGCGGCGGACGCGACGACGAGGCTGGCGGCCACCATGGCCCACCCGAGCCGGTGACAGCCGCGGCACGGCCGGTCGCCACGGCGCGCGGGGACCACCGATCGCCAGGTGGCGGCCGGCGGAGATGGACCGCTCACGACCGCACCCCTTCCGCCACCTCCGTGCGCAGCAGGTGGTCGAAGTCGCGTGACCCGGTGCCGCCCGCGTCGGCCGCGCCCACCTTGCAGATCAGGTTCAGGCTCTGGGGCGTGCTTCCCACGAGGATGCGTTCGCCGCCCACCGCCACCAGGGTGAGGGAGCAGCGGCCCCCGAGGGAACGGCTGGCGACGATCTCGATCGCTTGCCGACCGCCCACGGCCCCCGAGGCACGCCGCAACAGACGGCGCCCGGCGTAGGACAGGCCCACCACACAGGCGAGCACCAGGGCCAGGGCGCCGAACGAGCGCGCCGCGGCGGCGCCGAAGGAGCCCCCCGGCGGCACCCCGCCGGCGGTCTCCTGGGCGAGGGCCGGAAGCGTCACGACCACGAGGGCCAGAGCGGCACAGAGCAGAGACGGAGCCAGCCGTATCGTTGCCGGCGGCCGCGCCACAGGTCCGTCGCCACACCGCCCCCCCACCCCGGCGCTCCCCCGGGAGGGGCGAGGGAGCTTGCTGCCGAGACAGCGGGGCCGGTCACGCCTTCCCCGGTTGGAGGAGGACCGGGAAAGGCGCGGGCGATGGGTTGCAAGGCACATCATGGGGTACACCGGGTTTACGCCAGGCCCCTGACCCGCTCGCGGGGGTTGACCACGTCGGTGATGCGCACGCCGATCTTGTCGTCCACCACTACCACCTCGCCACGGGCCACCAGCTTGTTATTGGCTCGTACGTCGAGGGGCTCGCCGGCCATCTTGTCGAGCTCGATGATCGAACCCTCCACGAGCTGTAACAGCTCGTGGATCGCCATCCGGGCGCAGCCGAGCTCGACGGTCATCTGAATCGGGATGTCGAGGAGCATCTCCAGGGCTGGGTCGATGGCGGCGCCCACGTCCGATAGGAGGTCGTCGGAGCCGGTCCAGCCGGCGCCCACATCGGGCGCCGCCTCCTCGGCCTCGGCCATGACCCGATCGGCCAGCTCATCTGGAGAAAGCTTGGCGTTGCGCTCACTCTTTGCCATGGGGCCCCTCACCTTTCTCATCCACCCCCTTCACGAGCATCGCCGCGCCGGCCCGGCGACGCTCGCCGCACCTGCGCGCGGCCGCGCGCGCGGCCTTGCCATGCCAACCACTCGGGGGGAGGAACCGGGTCATCGGTTCTGGGATGTCTTCAGCACCTTGGTGATCTGGATCGCGCGACTGCCACGGTAGACCCCGGTCACGCCGTGAAACTTGGGCACCCCCTCCACCAAGCCCATCACCGGGTCCGAGGGGCGGCGGTGAAGGGGGATGATGTCCCCCACCCTCAGGGAACGGACCCGACCCACCGGCATCTCCACCTCGCCGAGACGGGCGGTGAAGTCGACCGGCACGTTGTGCAGGGAGGCACGGATCCGCTGGCGCGACCGGGCGCGGTACTCCTCGCCCTCCTCGGGCTCGATCTGGTCGCGCAACTGCGGCATCAGCTCCAGGGCGGGCGCCGGTATGCACAGGACGAACTGGTCGCCGTCACCGACGCCGAAGTCGACCTCCCACTGCATCAAGACACAGTTTTCGCTCGGCGGGATGACGCCGGCGAATTGTGGCCGGGTCTCCAGGCGCAACCAGGTGAAGTTGACCGCGACGATCTCCTGCCACGCCTCCTCGATCCCCTTGAGCAGCTCGCGCACGATGCTCGCCACCGTGCGCACCTCGATGCGTGTAAAATCGCGTGCGCTGCGGTTGATCGCCTCGCTCGGCTTGCCGCCGAAGATCAGATCGATCATGCGATAGATGGTCTGCGCACCGGTCACCAGGACCGCGCTCACCGCACCCGGCGACATGGTGAGGATGGAGATCGCCACCGGCGGCTCGAACGAACGGATGAAGCGACCGTAGTCACGTACCTGCATGGGCAGGGCGCGGGCGCGAACCGCGTACGACAGGCGGCGGCTCAGGCGCAACCCAATGCCGGGCACGGCGCGCTCGCCGATCAGATCGAGCGCAGGCATCGGCGCCCATTCGCTCTCCGCCGGGTTCGCCAGATCGTAGGGACGCACCCGCAAGTTGCCGACGCGCGCCGGTGACAACGGTACGTTGCCGCGGGTGAGTCCCTGCAGGAGGGCGTCGACCTCCTCGCTGTTCAGCACCCGCTGGGGATCGCTGTTGGCGAGGGGCGAGTCGGCGGCCACGGTGGCCGCCGGCGCCTTCTCGGTGGCCTCCTCTCCGGGCGGGACCTGGGGCTCGTCACTCATGGCAGTGCAGGGGGTGGGAAGCGGGGGATGCGGGGTGCGGGGAAGGATGGACGGGGCGATCACGCCTGCGCGGGGCGGCTATTGCACGACAAATTCCTGGAAGTAGATGCGCTTGACGAAGCCGGTCTCCAGGAGGCCGTTGACGCGCGTGACCAGGGCGTCACGCAGGGCGAGCTTGCCCTCCACGGTGGAGACGTCGCTGAACGCCTTGCCGGAGATCATCAACAAGATCGCGTCCCGAATCTGGGGCATGCGCGCCTCGACCTCCGGCAGCACCGTCTCCTTGTTGAGCTCGAAGGACATCTTCACCTTCAGGTAACGCTTCCCCTTGGACCGCTCGAGATTGACGATCAGCGGCTCCATCTCGTACAGGGCGCCGAGGAAGTTGCCCGAGCCCTCGGCCGGCGCCACCTCCTGCGCTGCCGCGGCCGCCTGACCCTCCGCGCCGGCCGCCAGGCCCTGACCCGGGACCAAGGCGCCGATCTGTCCCTTGAGGAGGAAGAAGGTCACGCCGGCACCGGCCATCATCAACAGGCCACCGGAGGCGACCATCATCAAGATGGTGCCCATCTTGCCCTTCGCGGCGGGCGCTGCACCGGTTCCTTGCTCGGGGGCTTCTTTCTCGATCTTCGCCTTAGCCATCGTTTAACCCCGTGTGGGTACCCATCGCGGGTACGGTGGTCATCCTTGGATCAGTCAAAACGGATGTCCTCGACGCGGCGGTCGACCTTCAGGATCAACTCGACCCGCCGGTTGAGGTGGCCCACATCCCGGGGCGGGCCGATGGCGCGCGGACGTGAAGCGCCGTAGCCGGCGACCGTCAAGCGCGCGGGGTTGACGCCGGCGTCGGCGAAGAACCGCGCCACCGCAGTGGCACGGGCGATGGACAGGTCCCAGTTGTCGCGATAGGTCCAGGAGCGGGACACCGTCGCGTCGGTGTGCCCCTCGATCTCCAGCAACATCGACGGCCTGCGCAGCACCGACAGCAGGCGTTCCAGGACCGCCCGACCGGCCGGGCGGATCTTGGCCTCCCCGGTGGCGAAGAAGACGTCGCCCTCAAGAGTCAACACCACCCCGCGCCGCTCCTCACGCACGTCCACGGCCGTCTCCAATCCCAGATCACCGACCTCTTCCTCCACGCTCTCCTCCAGGGCGCGAAGCTCGATCAATTGCTCCTGGCCTCCCCCACCCCAACCCGGCTGTCTCTTCGCGGATTGCGGCGCCAGGTCGACCAGTGCGGCACCACCGCCGCCGTTGCGGTCGCTCTGCCCGAAAGCCCGCTGAATCCGGCCGCCGTCCATCGACGACATGCTCAGGGTGAGGACGAAGAACGTGAGCAACAGGGTGACCAGATCGGAGAAGGTGACCATCCACCGCTGGCCGTCCACCGTGGATCGATGGCGCCTAATGCGTGCCATCGTCGCCTCCCGAGGCCGCCTCGCGCTGCCAGTCCGCCGCGTTCACCAGTACCAGCTCTACTCGGCGATTGCGACGCCGGCCATCCGCCGTGTCGTTGTCCCCCAGCGGCCAGTACGGGCCGTAGCCGACCGCGGTGAGACGGTCGCGATCCATTCCGGCCGCCTCGTGCAGGTAGCGCATGGTGTTGACGGCGCGGGCCGCCGGCAGCCGCCACGGGTCACCCTTCTGGAGGTCGGCGGACGAGGCATCGCTGTGGCCCGCGACCCGCACCCTGCCCGGGAAGTCGCGCAGGGCCGGGGCGACCTCGCGCAGCAGCCGCCGTCCTGCGTCGCTCAGGGTGGCGTCGCCGGAGGCGAACAGGACATCCCCGTCGAGGCGCACCGTCCAATCATCGTGTCCGCGCTGCACCTCGACGCCGTAGGCGCCGCCGATCTCGGCCATGCGTCGGGCGAAGCGCGCGGCGAGCTGTTCCGCGCTGCCGCGGTCTGCGCCACCGCGATCGATCACCGCCTCCACCGCATCGGTGTCCGCCACGGTGACACTCGCGGCACCGTCCTGGAAGAGGCCGAAGGCGCTGCTCAACGAGCCGACCGCCTGGAACCGCCGGGTGGGGTCGGGTACCGCCATGCTGGTCATCAGGATGAAGAAGGCGAGGAGGATGATGCTCAACGCCGTGAAGAGCACGGTGAAGGAGCCACCGGGCGCGGTCTCCCTGCCCCTGTCGCGCGGCATCACCACGCCTTGGCCCTCCCCTCGGCGACCGGCGCACCCGGCTCCGGGAAGGCGGAAACCCGTGTGGTCGGCGCCATCATCGAGTGCAGCCGTTGCTCCAGGATGCGTGGGTTCTCGCCGCTGGCGATGGAGACCACCCCGATCAGGATGAACTCCTTGTAGAGGAGCTCCTCACGCGAGCGGGTGCGGAGCTTGCCCGCTACGGGATTGAAAACCATGTTGGCAAGGATCGCCCCGTAGAAGGTCGTGAGCAGCGCCACCGCCATGGCCGGTCCGATGCTCGACGGATCGGACATGTTCTGGAGCATGGCGACCAGGCCGATCAGCGTGCCGATCAACCCCATGGCCGGAGCGTAGGCGGCCATGCTGGAGAAGATCTCGATGCCGCGCTGGTGGCGCTCGTCGGTGTTGTCCAGCTCCTGACGCAGGATACCGTCGATGGCCTGCAGGTCCAGGCCGTCCACCACCATCTCTAGCGCCTTGCGCAGATACGGATCACGGACGGACTCGATCTCGTCTTGAACGGAAAGGAGACCGTCGCGCCGGGCATGCTGAGCGAGCTCCACCAGACGTTTCTTCATCAACATGATGCTGGACGGGCGGTAGAGGAGGGTCTTCACGCTGGCCTTGGCCGTGCCCAGAAGACTTCCCATCGGGTAGTTCATCAGCACTACCCCGACGGTGCCGCCGACCACGATGAGCAGCGACGGCAGGTCGAGGAAGGCGCTAAACCCCACGCCCCGAACCATCGCCACGGCCACGAGACCGAAGGCGGCGAGAGTGCCGAGAAGGGTGGCGATATCCATCGCGATCGTTGTGAGGGTGGAGTTGGTACGCGCAGGGAAATCCCCCGCTGCCCCTCCCAGGAGCAAGCCGAATGCCAACGCAGGCCGCCTACTCCCGCACCGGGCCGTCGTTGCCACGGGCCAGTGTTTTCCGTGGTTTTCCGGTGACTTAACAAGATGCCACCAGCGGTGACAGGGGGCCGGGCGGTGTCAAAAAAGGCCGAGCACACTCCCCGGCCTCGTCAATCACCTGACAGCGTCCCGACTTCCCAGGACGATGGGACCCGCGGCCCGCTAACCTGCATTTCTCCGCAGGGATTTGGCGTATTCACGGCAAGACACGTCAGGGCGACGTGCGAATGAATTCGCACCTACGGGACGGCGCTCCAGCAACTCAGCGAGCCATAGGGCGTGCCGAGCAGAGCGAGGCACACCGGCGACTCCTCGATAGAACGCTCGCCACGTGACGGTGCGCCGCGCGGCGCTTGGCGCATCCTATCGTGTCACGCAAACGAGCGCCGACGCCCTCTCCCCAACCCCCTCTCAGCGCGCAACGGCGCACCGCACCGCACCGCCCCGCCCTCAGGCCAGCAGCGCCTCCACGGCCTCGGCGACCTGCCCCACGAAGATCGAGTCCATGCAGATGAACTCGCCCGTGGGGCACTCCTTGCCCCAGCACGGCGAGCACTCCACGGTGGACTGGAAGACGCGGTGGCGAGGGCCCCGCGGCCCGTTGCGCGCCGACGGGTTGGGACCGTAGAGGCTCACCGTCGGGGTCCCCACGGCCCAGGCCATGTGCACGGGGCCGGTATCGCCGCCCACCACGACATCACACGCGGCCAGAAGGGCGGCGAGCGCCGCGAGGGAGCCGCGCTCCGACACCATCGCCGCCGGACCGAGGGCCACCGCGATCTCCGCGGCGCGCCGGCGCTCGCCCTCGTCTCCCCACGGGAGGACGATCTGGGCATGGCACTCCTCGATGAGATGCCGGCCGAGGGCGACGAAGCTCGCCACCGACCACTGCTTGGTCCACCAACTCGCGCCGTTGATGAAGGCGATCCGCGGGCCGGGGTGGTCGCCAAGCCGTGCCGCCACGGCCGCTGCGGCGCCCGCCTCCACGTGGAGTGCGGCACCGTCTGGCACCTGCCACCGCGCGCCAAGGGCGTGGGCCACCACCTCGCCCGAGAGATCGACCACATGTGTGCCGACCACGTCGGCCTGCTCACCGGTGAACCAGGTGTTCTGCGCCTCGCGACACAGGCGGCGCGGCAGTCCCACCTTGCGCAATGCGCGGGCCTGGGCGATCACCACGCCGCTCTTGATGTTGCCCTGCAGGTCGACCGCCACATCGAAGCCCGGCGCGCGTAGCAGGCGCCGCACCCGCCTCACCTCGGCCACCACGGTTCCGACCCGCCCGCGCCGCAGATCATCGCGCAGGGCGCGGGTATCAATCGCCACCACCGCGTCGATCCCCTGCCCGTCCAAGATCCCTGCCACGCGCCGCTCCACCACCCACGTGACGTGTACCCCCGGGACAACCGCGCGCAAGAAGCGCAACGCCGGCAGCGCATGCACCACGTCCCCGAGGGCGGAGAGCTTGACGATCAGGAGGCGCATGGTTAGGGGCCGGGGGCCGGGGGCCAGGGGCCAAGGACTGGGAGAGGGGAACCTGACCCCTGGCCCCGGGCCCCCGACTCCTGGAGTAACCCCTCCGCCTCGGCGATCACCCACTCCGGGGTCACCCGGGTCATGCAGCGGTGGTCAATGGGGCAGACGCGGTGCTTGCACGGGGCGCACTCGACGTTCGCGGTGAGCTGGCGCACCCGCGGGTAGTCGGTGGCGGCGTAGGCCACGGGGGTCGAGCCGAAGATCGTGACCACCGGTCGGCCGAAGGCGATGGCGTACTGGATCGGGCCCGAGTCATTGCCGAGGAACAGGTCGCAGCGGGCGATGAGCCCCTTGAGGTTGCGCAGGGTGACGCCCGCGCCGATCACCGTCAGGGGCGTCCCCGCCATCAGGCCGGTGATCTCCTCCACCACGCGCTCCTCCCCCGGGCCGGAGAACAGCACCACCCACGCGCCCCGCTCGCGGAGGAAATAGTCGGCGGTGCGGGCGTAGTAGTCGGCGCGCCAGCACTTGGCCGCGCCGTAGGCCGCACCCGGGTTCATCCCCACCACCAGGTCACCGTCCGCCACGCCGCGCTCCCGGTAGTAGCGTTCGGCAAAGGCGCGGTCCTGGTCGCCGAGGAAGAGCTCGACCCGCGTGTCCGTCACCGCGAGCCCGGCGGCGCGTGCGAGGTGGAGGTAGTACTCCTTGATCGGGACGATGCCACCGGGCGTCGCCGGCCGTGGCACCGGCAACCGATCGGTGAGGAGCCAACCACGCCCGTCGCGGTCGTAGCCGATGCGGCGTCGCACCCCACCGAGGCGGAAGAGGGCGGCTGACGAGATCGAGTTGGTGAGCAGGTAGCCGGTGGCGAAGCGGCGCTCGCGCAGGGCCGCGGCGGCACGCAGGAAGGCGGCGGGCCGCCTCAGCGCCTTGCGCGATGGCAGGGCGAGGGCATCGTCGAACCACGGCGCGTCGGCGAGGATCCCCACCGTCGCCCCCTGGGCCTGCAAGGTGATGCGGGCCGCGGGCCGCGCCTGCCGCAGGGCGCGATAAAAGGGCGTGGCGAGGACGATGTCCCCCACCCAGTTGGGCACCCGCACCACGATGCGCTCTGGCTCAGCCATGCCGTTCTTTAACCACCAAGGCACCAAGGACACTAAGGCTCACCAAGATACCCATGGAGAACCCCGATAAACTGACCCACAGATAAACCCAGAGGACAAGCTCAGCGAATGTGGCTCAAGCGAATCGATGATGATTTCCCATGGTGGATCTTGGTGCCCTCGGTGCCTTGGTGGTTCAATCCTCCCCGCCGACCCTCTCCACCACCCACGCCAGGGCCGCGGCGAGGTCATCGAAGGTGTGGTCTGCGGCGACCCCCTCGGCCTCGGCCGCGCGGCCGTAGCCAGTGCGGACCAGGATCGCGGTGGCACCGACCGCGCGGGCCAGCTCCACGTCGGCCCGCTTGTCCCCGATCACGAAGCTGCGGGTGAGGTCAAGGCCCAAGTCCCGGGCGGCCTGCTCCGCCAGGCCGGGGGCGGGCTTGCGGCAGCGACAGCCGTCATCCGGGGCGTGGGGGCAATGGTAGCAGTCGTCGAGACGCGCGCCCGCCGCCGCCAACACCTCCTGTACCCGCCCCTCGACCGCCGCCAGGTCCGCCTCCGTGAAGTAGCCGCGGCCGATCCCCGACTGGTTGGAAATGATCGCGATCGGCATCCCGGCACGGTTCACCGCCGCGATCGCCTCGCCCACCCCCGGGAAGAGCCGCACCCCGGCCGGGTCGGCGAGGTAGTCGCGATCCTCGATCAGGGTGCCGTCGCGATCGATCAAGACCCCCGGCCGCAATTCCTTTTCCATGATTGAAACCACAGATGAACACGGATGTGGATTCGATGGAGACGATGAATCCGTTTTTCTTTATCCGCAGATTACGCACATTCGCGCAAATGTTGTTCGCCTCGCGCCGAGACATCGAGAACGGATGCCTTCCCATCAGCGCCCATCTGCGTCACCTGCGGATCCCTCATACCTCAGCTCAGCGTCTCGCCGACCACCCGGCCGACGTGCTCCAGGAGGAGATCCTCTCCTTGGTCGATGACCAGCTCCATGCGCAGGACGTAGATCGGCAAGGGGCTCCAGGTGGGGTCGATCTTCACGGCGTCCTTCTCCGTGCACACCAGGCACTCGGCACACACCTCCTTCGCCTCCGCCTCCATCGCGAGGAAGTCGCCGACGGTGAAGTTGTGATGGTCCGGGAAGATGAACCAGCCGGCGAGGCGCACCTTCGCTCGCTCCAGCAGGCGGCGAAACGAGTCGGGCCGCGCGATGCCGGAGAAACCCAGGGCGCGGGTCTCGCCCAGGGTGTCGAGGGGCAGGGTCTCGGAGTCGGAGAGGCGCCGAAGGTCGCGTGGCGCGTGGCGGGTGACCACCACCGGCAGTCCCGGGGCGACGCGCTGGATCTCGTCGATCGCCAACTCCGTGCGGCGCGGCGTGTCCGCGCGGGTCAGGACCGCGAGGTCGGCGCGGCACAGGGCGCGGGGCCACTCGCGCAGGATGCCCCCAGGCAGCACCGCACCGTTACCGAATGGCAGGAAGGCATCCAGGAGGCAGAGGTCGAGGTCGCGGGCCACCCGGAGGTGCTGGTAGCCGTCGTCCATCAGGATGACGTCGCAGCCGAACCCCTGCACCGCGTGGTCGATGAGCCGCCGCCGATCGCGGCCGCTGAGCACCGCCACGCCTGGGAGCCGCGCCGCCACGAGGCACGCCTCGTCCGCCGCGGCCGGCGGCCGCAGGCGCAGGCCGTCGGGAGCCGCGACCACGGTCACGGGCATGGCCGCCGCCTGGCGATAGCCGCGGCTCACCACGGCTACGCGCCGGCCGGCATTTCGTAACCGCTCCGCGAGCCACAGGACCATGGGCGTCTTGCCCGTACCACCGCTGACGAGGTTGCCGATACTGATCACCGGACAGCTCGCCCGGTACGACTTCACCACGCCACGGCGGTAGGCCCGCGCCCGCACCGCCTGACCCAGGCCGTAGAGGAGGCCCGCGCCGCGCAGGGCGACGAGGGGCAAGCGCGCCCACGGGGGCGGCTCGGCGCGCCCTGCCAGGACGTCGATCGCCCGGGAATTCACGCCGCCTCTCCACCGACCGTTGCGCGGATCACCTCCACCGTGCGCGCCAGGGCCCCGCCGTTGGCCGCCACCACCCCCTTGCCCGCGGCCCCGATCGCCTGGCGCCGGCCAGGGTCCTGGAGGAGCGCCAGGGTCTCGCGGTAGAGCCCGTCGCCGTCCGCCACCGGCACACCGCCCCCGGCCTCCACGATCTGGCTGGTGATGTCCTGGAAGTTGAAGGTGTGGGGGCCGAAGACCGCCGGCACGCCCCACGCCGCCGGCTCCAGCAGGTTGTGGCCGCCGGTCGCCACGAGGCTGCCGCCGACGAAGGCGACCTGGGCGCGACCGAAGAGGCGCATCAGCCAGCCCACCTCGTCCACCAGCAGCACCGGCGCCTGCCACAACCCGTTGGCGTGGGAGAGGCGCAGCCATTCCAGGCCGTGGCCGCGGAGCAGCCCCTCCACCGCCGCGACCCGCTCCGGGTGGCGCGGCACCAGGATGAGGCGCAGGTCCGGCAACGCGTCCCGCAGTCGCCGGAAGGCACCGAGGCAGATTTCCTCCTCCCCCTCGTGGGTGGAGGCGGCGATCCACACCCGCTCGTCACACGCGGCTCCAAGACGTTCATCGAGTGCCGCGAGTGCCGCCGGCTCCGGTGGCTGGGCCGCCTCGTCGTATTTCAGGTTGCCGGTGACCACCACCCGCGCCGGGTCGGCGCCGATCGCCCGCACCCGCTCGCCGTCCCCCGGCGACTGCATGGCAAACAGGCGCACCGGCGCGAGGTAGCCACGCATCAGCCAGCGGACCCGGCGGTAGCCGCGAAACGAGGACGGGGAGAGGCGGCCGTTGGCGAGGCACAGCGGCACGTCACGGCGGCCCAGCTCGTAAAAGAAGTTGGGCCAGATCTCGGTCTCCATCACCACCACGAAGCGCGGGCGGACGGCCCCGACCACGCGGCGCACCATCCACGGCAGGTCGAAGGGGAAATAGATCACATGGTCCGCGCAGGACACGCGCTCCCGGGCCACCCGCTGCCCCGTGGCGGTGACCGTGGAGAAGACCACCCGCAGCTCCGGATACGCTTGGTGCAGGGCCTCCACCAAGCCGAGGCCCGCCATGGTCTCCCCCACCGAGACCGCATGGAGCCAGAAGCACGGATGCTCACGGAGGTCCGCGATGACCTCGTCGGGGAGATGACCCAAGCGCTGGCGCAGCCCCTCCTTGTATTTGGGGGTCGTGTAGTACCGCCATACCCACACCGGCAAGGTGAGGGCGATCACCACCACACTGAGGAGGTTGTACAAGAAGTACATCGCTGCCGTGCGCTCCCCGGATGGTGCGGCCTCACCCACACGAGCCGCGCGCCCAACCCCACCTCAACAAGGACCAGACAGTGGCACAGTCCACCGGGGGAGCACACCTGGCGGAGGCACATCGGAGCCGGTCCTTTTCTGGATCCACAGATGGACACGGATCGTGGTCGGAATCTTTGCGACCCTACGCGCGATTTTCATCGAAGGAAGACAGGAAGATCGGGAAAGGAGGAAAAGAACCACGCTGCTCCCGAGCCAGTTCCTACCTTCCTCCCCTCCCTGCTCTCCTTAGAACTTATCCGTCAATGATGTTGACCTTCAACGGCACCTTTCGGAAGGCGATGATGGCCGCCGCCAGGTGGTTGAGCGCCAGGAAGCGGCGCACGCGCTTTTCGTAACGCACGAGCAGCTTGCGGAAGCGGTTGAACCAGCTATGCGCGACCTCGACCACCCACCGCCTGGCCTTGTCCTTCGGATCGCGCCGCTTGCGATCGATCTCTTGGTGGCGGCCGACGACGTGCGGGATGTAGCCATGGGTTTCGATGATGCGCAGGTTGTCGGCGCGGCGGTAGCCCGCATCGGCGCGCAGGTGTTGGCTGCGCCGAAGGGGCGTGCGCTTGCGCTGGACCACGATGGCCCTGAGCACCGCGTCGATTCGCTTGCCGTCATCGATGTCGGCCTCGGTCACGATGAGCGACAACGGGACGCCACGGCCGTCCACCAGCAGATGGCGTTGGCCGCCGTTTTTTTTCCCGATCCGTCGGGTTCGGGCCGACCGCTTGTTGGGCCAGCGGCGCTTTCATCATGGCTCCGCCGACCGTGTCCGCCGCGGTATCCGCCGCTCCACTCGCTGCCAGAACGCATCCGTCACCCCCCACGAGTCCACTCCTTTGGCCAAGGCTCGTCTCCGATCTCACGCGGGTGGCCCCTCCGATCGAGAGGATAGCTACTTTACGGATAAGTTCTAAGGGTCGTGCCGTCGGCGTGCTCGGCGAAAGTGATGGTCACTGCGCCGCCGGGCGGCAGGCCGGCACCGCAGGCGTGGGCCGCGTCCGCCTCGCCGGCGAGCACCAGACGCTCCTGGGGCACAACCTCGCGGAACGTGCCATGGCATGGGTAGAGCCCCCCCCATCGAGGCCGCACACGTGGAGGCGGAAGCGCCCGCCCACCCACACCTCCACGTCGCCCTCCTGTGCGCCGGATCCCTTCGGCCCCCACCATTGCCGGCGGTGGGTGGGGTCGGTCCACGCCTGCCACACCAGGGCCCGCGGCGCGGCGACGGTGCAGGTGATGACGACTTCTTGCCCGGTCAGCGGCGGCGATGGGTCCGGGTTCATGGCATGACGATGACCATCCACGCCACGCCGAACCGGTCGGCGAGCATGCCAAAGCTGGTGGCGAAGAAGGTGCACCCTAGGGGCATCCGCACCTGGCCGCCGTCGCCCAACGCGGCGAACACCCGCTCGGCCTCGGCGGTGTCGACCAGGGTGACGCTCAGGGTGACGCCCTGGAAATTCGGCTCCCCCGTACAGTTGCCGTCGGAGGCCAGCACCGTGCTGTCGCCGATGCGCAGGCTCATGTGCATCACCTTGTCCTCGGCGCCGGGCGGAATCATGCCGGGGGGGATGGGATCGGGGGAGTCCTTGTAACGCAGGAGGAGGGTGACCTCGGCGTTGAGCACGTCGCGATAGAACGCGGCCGCCTCCTCGCACCGCCCCTCGAAGAACAGGTAGGGCTCGATATGCATGGCGGTTCTCCCTTGGATGCGCGGCAGGTTAGTACAGTACCCCATGACTACGATGACCGTTATCTGACGCAGTGGGGCCGAGCCGCAGAGACGGGGCGTCCACCTCGGCCTGGTCGGCGCAGTCGACAAGGAACGAGATGGCCGGCGAGGAGGTGAATTGCGGCCCGCCGTGGATCGCCATGAAGCCCTGGCCGGCGAGCTGGAAGGTCACGGTCACGACCATCCCGGCCGGCCCCGGGACCGGCCTCGCCGTAGCGGCTGATGACGGTGATCCGCGACTTCTCGAAGATCGAGACGTAGAAGCTCACCGCCCCCTCGGCGTTGCCGTCGAACCACAGGGATGGGGTGATCTCTTGCATGGGTTTCCTCCAGGTTCGGCGTGGGCGGCCCGGGTGCGGGATCAGGCGGCTATCCATTGGCAGGTAGTCGGCGAGCCGCGGCAGGGTCTGCTTGCCGCTCTCGATGGCACCGTACTCCTTGACGACCACGTCACGGTCAGCGGTGCCGTGCCAGAACAGGCTGCGCAAGCCACTGCGCCGTCCCTGCGGGCCGCAGCGACCACGCCACCGACCTGCCTAGGGCAGACCGATCTTCTGCTCGCTGCTGAACTGGTAGTCACGAAACACGTGTTCGGCGCTGAGCAGTTGGTAGCTGCCATCCGCCAGGCGGTGCGACGTGTCCTTCAGCCGGTAGGTGTAATGGCCACAGGTCCAGCAATCGAAATTGCGCATCGCGGTGCATAGGCAGGTCTTGTCTTTCACTGAGATCTTGCGAGCGCCCGGATGGGCCGCGACCTCGCGGTTATAGGCCGTGATGTAGGCGCAGTTGCCTGAGCCGTCGAGCAGATAGCCGTAGGCCTCGCAATTCGGCCGGATGCCAGCCCCGATTGCCGGGCTGCTCTTCAACATACGCATCGGATAGCCCGTCGGCGAGATCATGTTGACTTCGATGTCGGCCTCGCCTGCCTTGAAGTACTCCTGCTTCACCAGGTCCGGCAGACCACATTCGCGGGCCACGGTAAAGCGCGTGGCCACCTGGACTGCCGCGGCGCCGCTGTCCAGGTAGGAGACCGCGTCACTGCCGGTAAAGATCCCGCCGGCCGGAATGAGCGCGATGTCCAGCTTTGCCGCGCGCAGGTAGTCGTGGATCTCGGTGACGATCGTGCGCAGGTCGTAGGCTGCCCAATCCATGCCAAAGCCCAGGTGGCCACCGGCGAGCGGACCCTCCACCACGACGAAATCCGGCAGCCGGTTGAGCCTGGCATTCCTTTTCAGAAAGACCTGCAGCGCCCGCAGGGAGGACACGATGATGCCCAGTTTGGCATCACGAAAGCGCGGATGGTCCGCCATCAGCGCGAACGAACCCAGATGAAGTCCTGCCGACAGCGTGATCCCGTCGATACCCGCGTCGAGCGCCGAATGAAGGCGCACGCGGAGCGTCTCGCGCGGGCCGTTCATCGTGAGCTTTTCCATACAGTTGATGAAGATCAAGCCCTCGCCGCGCTTGGCCTCCATCGTCCGGCTGACGTGATTGTGCGTGGCCTCCGCGAGTTGCCCGAGATCGAACTTCACGGCGGACTTGTCGGAATTGGCGACGTTGTACTTGTAGAGCTTGACCTTCTCTTTGACGAACTGCGTCCGGAAACGCCGGTCGGACACGGTCGGCACCATGGCATCGGAAATGTGACCGATGCCGCCGAGGCGCGCGCCCTCGAGCGCGAGCTCTGCCGTGGATATGTCGACGCCCATTCCGCCGATGACGATCGGCACCAGCTCTCGGTTGCCGAATCGCAGGCGGAAATCATCCACACGTTTCATCGCTGTCCTTCGGCTCGCGTGCGTGGTTGCCGCGGTTGCTGTGCAGGTGACGCGCGGGAGTGCCGTGCAGCTACCGCCATCGGCACACGAATAACAGGCCGCAATGATCTCACGCTCACGCCCTCACGGACAGCTCAGCATGAAAACGCCGCCCAAGGAACGGGACCTTGAGGCGGGGTAGAAGAGAGGCGCTGCCCGAGGTCTTGATGGTCTGACCCGTTGTTTCCCTGAGACCAATAGCCAAGACGCGGTGCGGAGCCAGGGTTACCACCGGCCGGGCACGGCGTTGTGCTAGAAAGGGGCCCACACGGACCCGGGGCGTAGGTTCGGCCTGCGCCGGAATGACGCGCATCGGCGCCGGGAATCGCCGCCGAGGAAGGACCCCTCCTGCCGCCCGACCTTACCCTTCCAAACGCCCCCAGCGACCCTCGCGCCCAACCCAGGAACAGCCATTTCCTCTCCGTAGATCGCGGCAAATCAGTCACGCGCGGCGCGACAAACCGACCCTCGCCTGGCTCACCCCAGGACCATCCGCACGCCCGTCACCAGCAGCAGCACGGCGAAGGCCAGGCGCAGGGCGCGCTCCGGCAGGCGGTGCGCGAGCCATGTCCCCACCTGGGCGAAGGGGATGGCGGTGACGGCCAACGCTACGGCCGCCGGCAGGTGGACCAGGCCGAGGCTGGCGCCGCTCTCCCCGAGGCACGCACGCCCCTGGAGCAGATAGACGGCAGTGCCGCTCACCGCCGATGCCACCAGCACCGCCGCGGAGTTGCCCACGGCCCGGCGCAGGGTGACGGCGGGGAGCACGGCGAGCATCATCGGCACGGCCACCACCCCGCCCCCCACCCCGAAGGCGGCGGAGACCATGCCGCTCGCCACGCCGATGGCGAGGCAGCGGCCAACCAGGGGTCGTGGCTCGCCCGCGCCGGCTCCCTCGGCTCTCCGCCGCACCACCAGGCCCGCCACCGCGCACAGGAAGATGCCGAACGCCATCCGCCAGCCGCCCCCCGGCGCCCGCGCGGCGACGTACGCCACCACCGTCCCCCCGGCGATCGCCCCCGCCGCGAGCCAGCCTACCCGGCCCGGATCGAGGTTGCGCCGCCGGCCGTGGCCCACCAGGGCCGAGAGGCCGCTGAACACCACTGCTGCCAGGCTGGTCGCCGTCGCACACTGGAACAGGGTGTGGGCCGCAAACCCCTGGCCGCGAAACACGAAGTACAACACCGGCACCATGATGATCCCGCCCCCCACCCCGAATAGCCCGGCGAGCACCCCGGCCGCGGCCCCGGCACCCAGATAGAGGACGACGGTCTCCACGGCCCGCGATCAAGCCAGAGACCGCGGCGTGGGACAAGCCGCGGCCTTCCATGTCCGTCGGCTCACCGGCGGTTGTTCAACGCGGGAAACCAGGAAACCAGGAGAACGACGCCCTGGGATTCTCTTTCCTGGTTTCCTGGCTTCCCGCGTTCCATGCCCCTCCGCAGACCCGCTGGTCATGCGGAATCCATTCTGCAATCAGGGGTCACGGCAGCCCCCCGTTGACACCCCCGCGACCGCCGGCTCAAATGGCGCCACGGCTATGGGCGCCCGTAGCTCAGCCGGATAGAGCACGAGGCTTCGAACCTCGGTGTCGCAGGTTCGAGTCCTGCCGGGCGCGCCAGTCGGTTTGCTTGGAGCGCCAGCCGGGCGAGACGCGGCCCTCCCGGCCCGTCGATCCCGGGTTTCGACGGGGAGATGAGAGCGCCACGCCACATATGGTTGTTGGCCGGGGCGGCGATCGTTGCCACCCTGGCGGGGTGCGGCACCGGACAGGGCGGACGGCTGCCGGACAGCGTCCCCAAGGGGGAGATCCGGTTTCTCCTCGACCGCGCCGAGGCGGTGGGTATCCGGGACGTCAAGATCAGGATCCGTGACGTCGAGAGTGACGAGGAGGTGGCGATCCTCGGCGGCTGGCTGGGGCCCACGGCCACGTCCGCCGACGCGCCGCCGGGGGACCATGGATTCTCGGCCACAGCCTCGATCCGGGCCTGGTTCTTCGGGTTGAGTCGCACCGTCACGGTGCCGGTGGTCGCAGCACAGGTCACCCCGGTCGTGTGTCGACTCTGGTTTGCCGGCCGCGACGAGACCCTCGGCAACCCCACGATCCGCCGCGACATCACCCTGCGGCTGATCGCGGGGAGGCCCCAACCCCGCTGACGCCCGTCCCGGCACACCATCGGCACCCTCACGCCCGCTCCCTGGGGCAGGGTCTGATCAATACATCCGCCGGCGGAAGAGCCAGGCGGCGAGGGTGAGGCTGACGAGGCCGATGACCGCCATGGGCCAGTACTGGGGGACCAGCAGGCGGTAGGAGGCGCCTTCGAGGAACACCGCGCGCAGGAGGATCATGAAGTAGCGCAGGGGGTCGGTGTAGGTGATGAGCTGCACGGCGTGCGGCATGTTGGCGATCGGGGTGGCGAAGCCGGACAGGATGACCGCCGGTACCAGGAACAGGAAGGCCCCGAGCATCCCCTGCTGCTGGGTGACCGCGAACGACGAGATCATCAGCCCGAGGCCGATGGCGGACAGCAGGAACAGGCCAAGTCCGAGGTACAACGCCCCGACGCTGCCGCGTAGGGGGATCGCGAACCAGGTGACCGCCACGAGGATGATCACGGTGCCCTCGAACAGGCCGATCACCAGGCCGGGCAGCGACTTGCCGATCAAGATGTCCACCGGCCGCAGCGGGGTCACCAGCAGCTGGTCGAAGGTCCCCGCCTCCCGCTCCCGTGCCACGGACAGCGCCGTCACCACCACGGTCACCATCAGGGTGAGGAGCCCGACGATGCCGGGCACGATGAACCAGCGCGACACCAGGGCCGGGTTGAACCACGCCCGCATCTCGAGGACCGCCGGTGTGTCCGGTAGGTCGTGGCGCTCGGCCCAGTCGCGGTTGAAGTCGCTCACGATCGCGCGGGTGTAGTTCAGCGCCAGCATCGCGGTGTTGGAATTGCGGCCGTCGAGGATCACCTGCACGGCCGCCGTGTCGCCCCGCGCCAGCTCGGCGCTGAACCGCTCGCCGACATGCAACACCATCAAGGCGCCCTTGTCATCGATCAGCGGCGCGATCTCGCCGTCGTGATCGAGGGTCGCGACGACGTGAAAGTGGGGGGAGCCGGCGACCCGCGCGATCAGCTCCCGCGAGGCGGCGCTGCGGTCCTGGTCGTAGATCGCCAGGGTGATGTCGTTGAGGTCGAAGGTCGCGGCGTAGCTGAACACGATGAGCTGGATGATCGGCGGGCCGATCAGCAGGAAGCGGCTACGCTTGTCGCGCAGCAGTTCCAGGAGCTCCTTCACGGTCAGTGCAAGGATGCGTCGCAGCATGGCTCGCATCCGTCAGTCCCCATGCTCACAAGGGATCGTCGGGAGCGCATGCGGCCGGCCGTCGATCCTCGCCGGCCCACCGGTAGGAGCCGATTCCGATCGGCGATCCAGACCCTTCGGGCCTGCCGCGGCCACCGGCCGCGGATCGCGGGGACAACCCGCGCCTACCCCATCGCGAACGTGGACGAGGTGGACCAGGAGGTGCGGGCGGTAACCCGATCGCGGCAGATTCATTGTGAGAGATGCGGGCTAATCCAGCCGCTTCCGGGCTCGGTTGCGGACCAGGCCGAAGAAGATCAGGGCCATGAGGGCCAGGGCGCCGGCGTTGACCAGCACCACGGGCCAGACGTTCCCGGCCAGGAACAGGGTCTGGACGATGGCCACGAAGTACCGCGCCGGCACCAGATGAGTCACGGCGCGGATCGGCGCGGGCATCGATCCGATGTCGAAGATGAATCCCGACAGGATGAAGGCCGGCAGGAAGGTGGCGACGATCGCGATCTGCCCGGCCACGAACTGGGTCCGGGCGACGATGGAGATCAGCAGACCCATGCCCAGGGCGACCAGCATGAACAGGGCCGAGCAGGCAACCAGGAGCAGGAAGGAGCCGCGCAGGGGCACCTCGAACTGCCACCGGGCCAGCCCCACGGTGAGGAGCATGCCAGCCATGCCCAGGACGAAGTACGGGATGAGCTTGCCCAGGAGGATCTCGCGGATGCGGATCGGCGTGACCATCAGGGCCTCCATCGTGCCGCGCTCCCACTCGCGGGCGATCACCATGGAGGTGAGCAGGGCGCCGATCAGGGTCATGATCACGGCGATCAACCCGGGCACCAGGAAGTGGCGGCTGTAGAGCGCCGGGTTGAACCAGACCCGCGGCTCGATGGTCACCGGGATGGGCAGGTCAACGCCCTGGCTCGCGGCATACTGTTGCAGCCACACCTGCCACACCCCCTGGATGTAGCCGGTGGTGATCCGCGCCTGGTTGGCGTCGACGCCGTTGACGACCACCCCGATCGGTGCCTCCCCGCCCGCCAGGAGGCGGCGGGTGAAGTCGTTGCGCAGCCAGACGATGCCGTCCACCTCCTGCGTCTCCAGCGCCCGCTCCGCCTCCTGGATGGTCGGGAAGCGGACCGGCGCGAAGTACTCCGAATGCGCGAATGCCCCCATGAGGTCGGCCGTGTTTGCGTCCGGCCGCTCGGCGACCAGAGCGATAGGCACGTGCTTCGCGTCCAGGGAGACGCCGTAGCCGAACAGGAACAGGAGCACCAGCGGCAGGATGAAGGCGATGGCGATGCTCGACGGGTCGCGCAGGATCTGCAGCAGCTCCTTGCGCACCATCCCGCGCAGCCGCCGCGCCGCACCGCCGTGAGTACGTGTGTCGGTGCCCATGTCACACCATGCCGCCGCGCGCCACGGCCGGTCCAGAGGCGGGCCGCAGGAGATCCCGGCGGCCCATCGTTGATTGGCGACTCCTCGTCGGCCGGTCAGGACGCCTCCCAAGAACGGCCGCGCAGAGCGCCTACCCGACTGTGGGCCGCGCCATCAAGGGAGCGGACGGGAACGCCGGCGTACGAGGAGACCACTTATCTTGACTGATCGGAAATTGCTTTACCTGGGTAGGCCGCACGGGCCGTTGGGGGCGTCTGGATGGGTGGGGTTGGGCGGCTACACGGGGGGATTCGGAGCCCTTCGACGAAAACGGCGCCTCTCTCGGAGCCCATGCGTCGGGTCCCCCGCTGATCTCCTCCCTAGCAAACGCGGTGCCAGGCCAGCAGCGCCCCGGGCTACGCACCGGGGAATCGATAACAGGTCTTACGGAAGCAAAAAGCTAGGCCATGAAGACCTTGGCCAATCCCTCGTTACCACCCCCGCTGAACGACCGTCTCTTAGACCGATTCCCCGTGCGGGGAGCCATCGCGAAAGACATTCCAGCCCGGCCGCTGTTCGCGAATCGCGGCGGTCGTCATGCCTTCGTAGTCGCCGTAATCCCATTCCTGCAGGTCCGGCTCTTCCCGCGCGACGGCGCCGAATCCGGCCAGATCGCAGGTTCGCCGCGCGCGCTGGAGCGGACTGGTGAGGACATGGTTGAAAGTGATTCCCTGCAGTCGCCCGCGAAGCGCTGACGCACGGCGCTCGCCGTTCTCCGTGAGAGGCAGGTCGGTCCGGCCGGTGTGCTGTCCAGTGAACGACCACGCGGTTTCCCCGTGGCGCAGGAGATGGATTTGCGAGGCCATGGTCAGCGCTGTTCGGGTGACGTGAAACTTCGCGGCCGTTTCCGGATGTCCGCCGGGGCGGTGGCGGCTCTGTTCGAGGTCGTCATCGTTTCTTGCCTCACCCGCGCTCGCCGCCCTTGAAGAGGCGAAAGAGAAATACGAGTGATGGAAGCAGAATCAATGATCCGACCGCCAATGCCAGAACCAGGAGGCGCAGTGTCGCGGATGGCGCGCTGGCATTCGCGACGGTCAGGTCGGGAGTGACGAGGTTCGGATACTGCGCGAGACACCAACCGATGAGGATAAGTGTGACCTGTCCCACGGCTGCGACGCGCGCCACGTTGAACCGCCGCCGCCACAGTGCCGCGAGTGCGCCCGCCGCGCACAGACTCGTCGCGACCAGGAGCCAGGGCGCCCACCACTCATTCAATCCGTGAAACAGCTCCGGCGCCCCTTGCCTGGCCGTGAGGAAGACCCCGCCGGCCACCGGCCCGAGAATCAGGCCGGAGCCGATCGCCCGCCGACGGAAATCATTTTGCAATTCGGGATCACCCTTCGTGTCGAGCGTCAGATAGGTGGCCGCCAGGAATGCGAACAAGCCCAGCGCGAACAAGCCGCAGGCCAGTGCGAACGGCGTCAGCCAGCCCGCGAGAAAACCGGTGGTCACCGCACCGTCGGCGACGTGAATCCCTCCGGTCGCCAGCGCGCCGAGTATCACCCCTTGGAAGAATGGCGTGAAGAAGCTGGCGATGCCGAACGCCGTACCCCACCGGTGGCGTGCCGCGCCCGGCCGCGAGTCATAGTTGCGGAAGATGAACGCCGAGCCACGCAGGACGATGCCGACGAGCATCACCATCACGGGAATGTTCAACGCGGTCATCATCGCGGCGTAGGCGGGCGGAAAACCGGTGAACAACAACACCACCACGAGAATCAGCCACACATGATTGGCCTCCCAGATTGGTGCGATCGCCCTCGAGATCGCATCGCGTTGCGCCGCGGCGCGCGGCCCGCTCGCGAGCAAATCCCACATCCCGCCTCCAAAATCCGCACCCGCCATCAGCGCATACAGGATGAGCGACAGCAGAATGGAAACGGCGATGGCGTCGGCAAGCATGGCGTCAATCGGCGGGCAATGGGGCGACTTCCGCAGCCGTCTCAAGAAACAGGCGGCGCAGAAGCAGGACGACGATGAAGGCGAGAAAGACGTATAACAACGTGAACGCGACGAACGGGATCGCGATCCCCGGCATGGGCGTGACGGCGTCCTCCGTCCGCATGACGTTGTAGATGATCCAAGGCTGCCGCCCAACTTCGGTCACGATCCAGCCGGTCTCGATCGCGACGAAACCCAAGGGTCCCGCCGCAACCACCGTGCGCAGAAATCCCCGATGCCCGGGGAGTGCCTTCTTGCGCCACAGCAGCCAGCCCGCCCAGCCCGCGACCGCCAGCATTGCGAAGCCCGAGAAGGCCATGAGATCGAACGCCCAGTGGACGATCTTCACGTTGGGCCAGTCGCCGCGCGGGAAGGCCTCAAGGCCGGTGACCGTCGCCCCCGGGTCGCTGGCGAGGAGCAGGCTCAGGCCGCTCGGAACGCTGAGCGCATAGTCGGTGGTGAGGGTGGCGTCGTCTGGCATGCCGCCTATGAGCAGCGGGGCGTTGGGCTGCGTCCGGTAGTGGGCCTCCATCGCCGCGAGCTTGGCCGGTTGCAGCCGGCCCACAGCGCGCGCGCTCAGGTCGCCGCTCGCGATTTGCAGCGGGATACTGATGCAGCCGACCGCCAGCGCCAGGACCAGCGCACGGCGATGGAAATCGCTTCCCGGGTCGCGCAGCAGCAGGAACGCATGAACAGCCGCCGCGCCGAATCCTGTCGCGACGAACGCCGCCAGCGTCATGTGCAGGACTTCATGGAAGCTCGCGGGATTCAACATGGCTGCGACCGGGTCGATCCCGGTGAACTTGCCGTCGGCGAACTCGAACCCCGCCGGCGCGTTCATCCACGCATTGGCCGTCACGACGAAGATGCCGGACAGAACGCCGCTGACGGCCACGACCGCGCCGGCGAGCCAGTGCAGCATCGGGGACAGCCGGCCCCGGCCGTAGAGATAGACGCCGATGAAGATCGCCTCGGTGAAGAACGCGAAGCCTTCGAGTGAAAAGGGCATGCCGATGATCGCGCCGGCATCTTTCATGAAGCCCGGCCAGAGCAAGCCGAGCTCGAACGACAGGACGGTGCCGGAGACCGCTCCCACCGCGAACAGAATGGCCGTGCCTTTCGCCCAGCGCTTGCTGAGCTCAAGGTAAACCGGCCGTCGCGTGCGCAGCCAGGCTCCCTCCGCGAGGACCATCAACAGGGGCATGCCGATTCCTAGCGCCGCGAAGACGATGTGGAAGGCGAGCAACACCGCCATCAGCGAGCGGGCGAAGAAGAAGTCGCTCATCGGGCAATCCCCGGATTGGCGGCGGCAGCAAACCCCCGCCCCGCGCGTTCCCATTCGCTGAACGTCTGCATCGCCAGATTACATCGCCTTTGGTCCGCGAACAGCGACGGAATAATTGCGACCCTCCCACCGCTGGGCGTCCTTCCAGAAAAAGGTGAACTCGATCACGCATCCCTCGGCGCAGTCCTGGACGGGCAGATCGGCAGACCACAGTTTCAACGCGCCGATCCCGGTCGCCTCCGCGTGGTGGGTGCTGGCCCAGCCGTCGGCGGACCAGGTGACGGTGGCGCCGGTTTCCATGATGAGCCGCAGGATCTTCCCCGACCGTTGATGGTGGATCGGGTGCCGGAACGTCCAGATCTCATGCGCGCCCTGCACGGGTTTGACGACGTAGCGTTGAAAGACCGGCTCGATCCGGTCGAAAACCACGCCGTCGTGCGCGCTGCGTACAAGCGAGATGAATTCCGCATGCGGACAGCACAGGGGCGTCGCCGAGCCCGTCGGATCGTCGCGCTTCATGCGGCCGTCGGGCAGGTCGTCCGCGTCCCAGAGCTGCTCCGAAAGCATGCCGCCCGCGTTGGCGAACTTCTCCAGCGCCGCGATGAACGGCTTGGGGTCGCGGCCGGCCGCGAGTTCGTAGTGCCCGCGTTCCCCCGTGAGGATCAGCCACGAACGGCCGACACCCGTGCCGTCGAATGCGCTCCCGTCCTCCTTCTGGCCGTAGCCATCGTGGTTGTACTGATCGGAAATTGCTTTACCTGGGTAGGCCGCGCGGGCCGTTGTGGGCGTCTGGATGGGTGGGGTTGGGCGGCTACACGGGGGGATTCGGAGCCCTTCGACGAAAACGGCGCCTCTCTCGGAGCCCATGCGTCGGGTCCCCCGCTGATCTCCTCCCTAGCAAACGCGGTGCCAGGCCAGCAGCGCCCCGGGCTACGCACCGGGGAATCGATAACAGGTCTTACGGAAGCAAAAAGCTAGGCCATGAAGACCTTGGCCAATCCCTCGTTACCACCCCCGCTGAACGACCCTCTCCTTGTGGCGATTGGTCAAAATTGAGACGAGATCGTCTCAAGGTGAGACCCACATCGTTCAAGCGGCTCACCTGGTGGCACGCCATCGCGCGGGCCGGGCGTTGTCCAACGGACAGTCGGCCCTGATGGTGGCCGCGGCTCGGCTCCGCCACGTGACGAGTACCCGCTGGGGCACGCGACGGTACCTGGACATGGAGCACTTCAAGACCCAGGAGGAGGCCCCACTGAACGCCGCGAACTAACCGAGTCCCTCCCTGGCCCGCATGCGGGCCAGGGAGGGACTCCATTCCCGTCCAACCTCACCCCGATTGCGAACCCTGCCCCAAACCAAAGTGCGAAAGATCCTGGACACAACCCAATCCGCCGGTCGCAAGCTACGACGTCGTCCCAGCCCGCATTTCTCGCCATGAATCTGCTGCGACCGCGCAACGACCTACCTCTCCTGGCCGTTTCGGTGGCGAGCACGCGTGCCGCGCGTCGCCGGGGCGGGCTGCCGGCATTCATTATCAATTCGCAGCCGCTTAGTCTTCCGACACCTGAATTTCCAACCTGAATTCAAGTTTCCTGGTTGCCCCCGCACCGAGAAAACTCCCGGTCACGGGCATGGCGTCGCGTGAGTGTGCTGCAGCCGCGATGGTCACATGAGTGTCGGCCACTGGCTTTCCATGCGTCGGATCGAACCCACGCCAGCCGCCCCCGGGCAGATACACTTCCGGCCAGGCATGCAGATGACGCCGCTCACTCTGGAGGTCGCCCTTCTGGTAGCCGCTGGCGAAGCGCGCAGCGATCCCCTCAGCCCGACAGCAGTCGACGAACAACACGGCCAGATCCCGGCACGCCCCGCGGTGGCTCTGCAGGGTGATCGTAGGGCTTTGCGGTGCACCGGTATCACGATGCATATGGCTGAACTTGGAGAACAACTGGTGATTCAGGCGATCGAGATACCGCAGCGTGTCGCGATTGACGGCCAGACTGAGGCCCGCGGCGAACGCGGTGACTGAATCGTCCGGTTCGATGCGCTCCAGATAGGCCCGCGCGCAGGCCAGGTCCTGCTCATGGCCGATGGGCAACGCCGCGGCTTCCGGCGCCAAGATGAAATCGAATGCATTGCGTCGCAAGGTTTCGACCTGCATGGTCACGTCGATGTCGAAGCGATCGGTTTCCCCCTCGAACCACACTTGAGTCACACGATTTCCCTCAAGGTCAAGGTGCTCATTCCGCCCCAGCGGCGTGGGAGTGATGTAAAGCTGGTGGCCAATGAAACGCTGCGCCCCATCGTCGCGAGGATGGAAGCGCAGTAGCTGCGGTCCCAACCGTACCGGGAGCGAATAGGGATAGTGAGTGTGATGCCGAATCGTGAAGCGCATAAGTGAGTGACCCTCGCAAACGCTTTCTGAGTCTGTGCGTTGAGCCTACCTGGCAGCCCACCGCACTGCCGCGGTAGATGGCACTGCGCCATTGACTAGCCCCGAATGTGGTCCACACGCACGATCTGTGCCGTCGGATAGACCGCGGGGCCGAACTGATTGTAAACGGCGACATCTGCGGCATCCCGGCCATAGCCAACCGCGACATATCCGCCGGTACGCGTGCTTTGCGTCGCGTCGAAGGAATACCAGCGTCCACCCACGTAGGCCTCAAACCATGCGTGCAGATCCATCGGCTCCAGTCCGTACAGGTAGCCCACCACCATACGCGCCGGAATGCTAATACTCCGACACAACGCAATGCCAAGGTGCGCCAGGTCCCGGCAGACACCCACTTGTCTGGAGTTTACCTCTGCTGCGGACACAGGAGCGTCGCTACTGCCAGGACAATAACGGATGGCACTACGCAACCAAGTGACGATGGCCGCAACCTGGTCATAGCCCAGCTGCTGTCCTGCCGTGATTTCAGCTGCCATTTGGTGAAAGCGGTCCGACTCACAGTAACGACTGGGCAACAGATAACTAAGCACGGGATCGGGCAGATTCTGAATCTCGACAAACGGCGCGCCGAACCCATGATCCACATGATCCGCCGTCATCACGTCGGCACTGGTACTCACCGTGAAGACACCGGCGGGCGCAACGAGGCGTTGACAGAGATTGCCATAGCTATCCGTGAATTCAAACACGGGTACGCTTGGCTCCAGCCGGTATTCCTCGCGTGCGATCCATTGCTGTGCACCACTGCGGGGTCTCAGCATTAGCACAAAAGGCATAGGGACTGTAATATCGAATGCAAGGTTGCAGGTTGTGCGTAACCACATAGGTTAAATTGCCCGTTTGGAAAGCGCTGGCCTAGCATTGAATGCTCTGTGCGTCGCAATCCATGGATGAGTTTTTTCCCAGCAACTGTGTAATTTGTTCTCCGACGTTGGGTTGAAGAGCCCGCTCTGCCCGGAAGGGGCCTGAGGGACGAGGGGGCGAGGTAGCTTGCTCAGACAGTCTCCTCGTTTTCCCGCGCGGGCACGGCGGGTGGCTTCAGCATGGTCATCGACTCCAGGCTAAGATAACGGCGGCCAACCTGCCACTCGTGGTGTTACTCGACCAGCCCGGCGCCCACGAGGCGGATCACGGTGGCCTTCGGGTAGCTCGACGACAGTGTCTCCACCATCGCCGTCAGGTAGGCCAACACCGCGGCCCGGCGCACGAGAGGGAAGATCACCTGCAACGCGGCCCGCTGTGTGTGTGACCCCGGATTGTGTGCCATGCCTACCCGTGGCTGATTCACCGGCTCACCCATCGCCGTACCAATCACGCCAACTTCCACGTCCGCGGCTACAAGGAAGAGGGCACCATCACCACGCCCTTCGACATGACGGTGCTCAACGATCTGGACCGCTTCCATCTCGTGATGGACGCCATCGACCGCCTGCCGCAGATCGGCGACAAAGGCATCTACCTGAAGCAGCAGCTCAAGGACAAACTGATCGAGCACAAGCAGTACATCAACAAACACGGCCAGGACAGGCCGGAAATCCGCGACTGGAAGTGGCGGCAGCGATAGATCTGGTGCGCGAAAACTTCCCGACCGAGTCCTGCTAACTTTTCGGAGGCATCTTGAGCATTTTTTCCCTGGTCAGCGTCCTGATTTCACTGGCGGCGGTATCGAGCTTCATCAACTACCGCTACATCAAGCTGCCGACCACCATCGGCGTCATGCTGGTCGCCCTGGTCGCGTCGCTGGCGCTGGTCCTGGCCGGGTCCTACGCCACGGGCTTTCGCGAGCAGACCGCCACCCAGGTGGCGCGCATCGACTTCAACGAGGTGGTGCTGCACGGCATGCTGGCCTTTTTGCTGTTCGCCGGCGCGATCCACGTCAATCTCGATGATCTGGGCCGCGAATGGCTGCCGATTTCACTGCTCGCCGTGGTCGGCACGCTGGCATCCACCTTCATCGTCGGCGGCGTGACCTGGCTGGTCCTCGGCTCGCTCGGGCTAGGCATTCCCTTCCTGCATGCGCTGCTGTTCGGCGCCCTGATCTCGCCGACCGATCCGATTGCCGTGCTCGGCATCATGAAGTCCGTCGGCGCGCCGCGCCAGCTTGAAGTGCAGATGGCCGGTGAATCCCTGTTCAACGATGGCCTCGGCGTCGTTGTTTTCCTGGTGCTGCTACAGCTCTCCGGTCTGGGCGGCCATGGGGCCGTTACCGAGGCACCGCTGGCGATCGACGGCGGCGCCGTCGCGCTGCTCCTGTTCAGGGAGGTCGGCGGTGCACTGCTGCTGGCGCTGGCGGCGGGAACCCTCGCCTACCAGATGCTCAAGCGCGTCGACAACTACCAGGTCGAAATCCTGATCACGCTGGCCCTGGCGATGGGGCTTTATGCCCTGGCCGACAGCCTGCATTTGTCCGCGCCGATCGCTGCCGTCGTCGCCGGCCTGTTCGTCGGCAATCAAGGCCGCGCCTTCGCGATGTCGAAAAAGACACGCGAACACGTCGACACCTTCTGGGAACTGGTCGACGAAATTCTCAACGTCGTGCTGTTCCTCCTCATCGGCCTCGAACTGCTGGTGCTGCCGATCCAGAGAGAATGGCTGCTGGCCGGCACCTTGGCGATACCGATCGTGCTGGCAGCGCGCTGGTTCAGCGTCGCCGGCATCATCGGCCCGCTCAGTCGGGTAAAGGCACAGGCGAAAGGCGCGATTCCGGTGCTCGCCTGGGGCGGCTTGCGCGGCGCTATCTCGGTGGCCATGGCCCTGTCGCTGCCAGCCGGCGAGTCGCGCAGGCTGATACTGACGCTCACCTACTTTGTCGTTGTTTTTTCTGAGGTGGACCCCATTTCCTTGGACACGTCTTAGTGGAGGATTGGATGTCCAAGGAGAACCCGAACATGGAGAAGCGAGTGGAGGAGAGACAAGGGGTCGCGCCGGGGGAAGCGCAGGGAGCCCGTAGGGCGACCGGAGCTTCCCCCGGCGCCGCCGGCCCGCTGGGTCCAGGCCAGCGGTGGAGCCGAAGCCGGAAGCGGGCCGTGGCCCTGCGGTTGCTGCGTGGGGAGTCGGTGGATGCCGTGTCCCGTGAGGTGGGCGTTCCAATCTTCCGGCTGGAGACGTGGAGGGAGTCGGCGTTGGCGGGCATCGACGCCGCACTCACGAGCCGCAAAGACGCCAAGGGCTCCGCCGAGCTGGACGCCGCCCTCAAGCCGCGTGGGCGAGCTCACGATGGAAAACGAGCTGTTGCGCGCGAGGTGCCAAGCCAAGGTCCCTTTGGCCCCCCGGAGGTCGAAGCGATGAGCGCCGCGACCTCCCCGGCCACCGGCCGGTGCTACGGAGTCCAGCGGGTGTGCGCCGCCTGGGACGTGCCCCGCTCCAGCGTCTATCACCACCGCCAACGGGCAACCCAGCCGGCGGCGGTGCCACGCCGACGCGGCCCCAAGCCCGCGATCTCGGATACGGCGCTGTTGGCCGCCATCCGGGCGGACCTGGAACGCTCCCCGTTGACCGGCGAGGGGCCACCGCAAGGTCTGGGGGCGCCTGCGGATCCTCGAGGGGATCCGGGTGGCCCGCAAGCGGGTGCTGCGCGTCATGCGCGAGCACGGTCTGCTCTCCCCCTACCGCCACCACCCCGCCCCACCCAACGCCCACAAGGGCACGATCACCACCGACGCGCCGAATGTCCTCTGGGGCACCGATGGCGCCCGCGCCTTCACCCTCGACGACGGCTGGGTCTGGATCTTCTCCACCGTCGAGCACTGGAACGGCGAGTGCGTGGGCATCCATGTGGCCAAGAAGGGCGACCGGTTCGCGGCGCTGGAGCCCCTCGCCCAGGGGCTCACGCGCCTCTACGGCGCCGTCACGGCCGAGGTGGCCCGCGGACGGTCCCTGCGCATGGATCACGGCACCCAGTACCTGTCCGACGACTTCCAGCAGCAGATCCAGCACTGGGGGATCACCCCCAGCTTCGCCTTCGTCGAGCAGCCCCAGACCAACGGCGTCGCGGAGCGCTTCAACCGCACGCTCAAAGAGCAGGTCATCCACGGCCGCACCTACCGGAACCTCGAAGAGCTCCGTGCGGCCGTCACCGACTTCGTCCACACCTACAACACCCATTGGCGCCTCGAAAAACTCGGCTTCCTCACGCCGGTCGAGGCCCGCCAACGATACGCCCTACCCGAGGCCGCATAAGACAACCCTGTGTCCAAAGAACCGGGTCCGGTACAGTCGTTGTTTTTCTATTCTGGTCCAGGGCTTGACGGTAGGCCGGGTGATCCGGATCACCAGCGGTACGGCGAAGCCTGCCGCTTCCGATCCGGCATCCGGATGGTGACATCGCTAACAGGCTGTTGAAAAAGTCCTTAAAATGGCGATTTTCGAGGGATCTCGAGCGGTACCTTCATTGTAAGTATTTGATAATTCGTTTTGGCCATCGTCAGAAACAGTGGTTCACGGTGCTGCTAGATAGTTTTTCAACAGCCTGCTAAGAAGTGCAAAAGTTGATTCATTGCAAAGCGATTAGTCTCCGCCAATATTGGTTGTCAACAGTCAATCTTCTATTATTTCGTGACCGGGAGCCGACCGCGTCTCCGCAGTCGGCCGATCCCGTTATAACCAGCGCCTCCGGTTCAGGCTGCACCAGCCTCCCGGGTTGGCGCTACTGCCCTTTCATTTCCGGCAGCGGTAAAATCGAGCACGACACGGGACGGCACCTCGCCGTGTTCGAGCCGTTCGAAGATCGTGTTGATCGCTGAAAGCGGCTGCAGTTCAATGTCGGCCTTGACCCTGCCATCCGCCGCGAAGTCCAGGCATTCGGCCATGTCCTTTCGAGTGCCGACGAACGAGCCTCGAATGGTGATGCAATTGGCCACCACGTCGAACAACGGAGTCGGGAACTCGCCAGGAGGCAGGCCCACCAGCACGCAGGTTCCGCGCTTCCGGGTCATCTCCACGCCCTGCTTGAACGCCGGCAGGGAAGGCGCGGTGATCAGAACGCCATGAGCGCCGCCGCCAATCTGCTTTTTCAGCAACGCCGCCGGGTCCTGGGTCTTGGCGTTGACCACCAGATCGGCGCCAAGGCGCTTGGCGTGATCGAGCTTGCCATCGTCGATGTCGACCGCGCAGACGTGCAGTCCCATAGCCTTGGCGTACTGGATCGCCAGATGGCCAAGTCCGCCGCAGCCCGAGATGGCCACCCATTCCCCGGGGCGCGCCCCGGTTTCCTTGATCCCCTTGTAGGTTGTTATCCCCGCGCAGATTCAGAGGCGCCGCTTCATTGGGACCCAGGCCCCTCGGAATGTGCGCGACATAGTCCGGGTCGGCCAGGATGTATTCGGCGAACCCGCCGTTCTTGGTGTAGCCGCCAAACTGCGCCTCGCCGCAGACCGTCTCCCACGCGGACAGGCAGTATTCGCAATGGCCGCAGGCGGAGTAGAGCCAGGGCACGCCGACACGGTCGCCTTCCTTGACGATGCTAACGCCGGCGCCGAGCGCGACGACGATCCCGATACCTTCGTGGCCCGGGATAAAGGGTGGTGTCGGCTTCAGCGGCCAATCACCATTGGCGGCGTGGAGATCGGTGTGGCAGACGCCGCAGGCCTCCGTCTTGACTAGGATCTGGCCTGGGCCGGGCGTGGGCACATCCCATTCCCCCAGCGCTAATGGCTTTCCAAACGCCGTGACGACGGCGGCCTGCATCTTCTTCGCTGACATGGCTCGATACCTTTCCAGTGCTCGGGTTCAGGCAAAATCGCCTCGGCTTCCATCAGGCGGCGGCAGCCACAAGTCCCCGCACAGCCTGGGCATCGCCGAAGACCATGTTGCAGTTGGGCTCGTAGAACAACGGAAAGGAAATTGCTTTCCGCTGTGTGACCATGGTGGATCTCCTCAGCAGGGTTTACGGGGTGGGTAAGGGCTTCATCGCGGGCCGTTCCGAGGGAGCGCCGGGAGAGGCGACGGCTGTCCGACCCGATCCGGCAGGACCTCCCCTGGGGCCAGTCCTGCCAGAATCGGGCGCGGTGCGCTACCGGCGGTGGCCGAAAGGCGAGCCTGGATAAGGCCTCTTACGGGAACAGAGAGTTAGGCCATGAAGACCTTCGGCAATCCCTGGTTACCGCCCCCGCTGAACGCCCCTCTCCTTGCGGCGATTGGTCACAATTGAGACGAGATTGTCTCAAGATTATCTCAAGCTATCCTGTCCTGGAGTCAATCCGCCCACGGGTAAGCGAGGTGAATAGCATGGACCGTGTCATACGCGAGTCTCGGTATCAGCATCTGTTTCGCTCTGGAATAGGTTTGCTTTGCGTAGTCTCTCTCTGTGTCTTGGGCGGATGTGCGACGCAGCCCGCGCCCGTCGGG
>Ga0326597_10000660_pt1 | contig 59879 bp, 46 predicted proteins | sample RVTome_12_FD_203789 | JGI IMG/M metagenome (GOLD analysis project Ga0326597, IMG submission 203789) | Soil microbial communities from uranium-contaminated site in the Upper Colorado River Basin, Wyoming, United States - RVT100D185 | ecosystem: Environmental > Terrestrial > Soil > Contaminated >...
TCGGCGAGCACAACGACGACCCGAAACCGTTCGTTTGGCGCAAGACGGTCGACGAGATCCTTGCGAAGGTGGGCCGCGCCCGAGCCGCACTGAATAATGTCCCAACAGAGTGAATCAGACCACTACGTGCCGGGGGCGGCACGCGCATGAAGAGCCCCGTCCGCGGCCAGAAACAGCATCTCCTTCACGTTGAGCAGGAGGATGACCGCGATGGGGCGCTCCACGTTGCTCTTGAACCCCTGCCAGATGCGGCCGATGCGGGGGCGGCTCCGGGACAGGGTGGCCACCTGGGCCGGGGTGAGCGACAGCAGCGTGGCCTCCATCACCGAACACAGGGCCGAGATCACCAGCGCGATGAGGACGCCGGTCACGAAGAGGGTCATGGGTGGTTCTCGTCAAGGACAGAGGTTCTCAGGGGTGTCGAGCACGCAGATGGTCTCGCCGCTCATCATGGAACGACCTGCTTCGATTGTCACCACCCTCCCCGTCGTCGAGGCCCTTCCTTTCCCGCCGAGCTCTGACCGACCCTCATCGAGTTCACTCCTTCTCGAGAACGCGTCCACGCCGATCGCGGTGCCGGCCGGATCCTGCTGGATGGGGTTCCTCGACGCCGAAGGGCGGCTCGTGGATGAGATCGGGGAGAAGTGATGGCGTCTCTTCCCGGGAACGGGTCCCTTGTTGTCCTGGCCCCGCCCGGAGGATAGGATCGGATCCGTACATCGATCTCCAGGAGAGAGCCCATGCCTTGCCGAAACATTCTCGCCGTGCTCTGGATCCTCTTCGTCTGCACTCCCATTCCCCGCGCCTCGGCGATGCCTCTTGTTCTGCCGCAGGAGCAGGAGCCGACCACCCGCGAGGCGGCCCGTCCCACCCCTCCCACCGTCGTCGACGAGTGGAACCTCGCCGCCGATTTCGCCAAGGTGCGCCAGCAATGGGAGCCCCTCGCGGAGATTCTCGCCCTTCTGAAGAAGGTGCGGATCGCCTGGCAGGAGCTCGGGAAGAAGCAAGACCGGCTCCAGGATTGCGCCGGACGTTTTCCCCATCCGGCCTTTGGCCCCCTCGACAGCGTGGAATGGGTGAGGCAGAGTTTCGGCAAGAGCTTGTCTGCCGCGTCCTTCCCCCGCGATCCCCTCGTCCACACCTACTCCATCGTGGCTCGCGACCCCGTTACCGGTGACTTCGGGGTGGCGGTGCAGAGCCACTGGTTCCAGGTGGGCAAGATCGTTCCCTGGGCCCTTTCGGGGGTCGGGGCGGTGGCCACCCAGTCCTTCGTGGAGCCGAGCTACGGGGCGCTGGGGCTCGAGCTCATGGCCAAGGGGAAGTCCGCGCAGGAGGCCCTCGACCTTCTCCTCGCGAAGGACGAGCAGCGAGACGTGCGGCAGGTGGCCATGGTCGACAGCAAGGGGAATGTCGCCGCCTGGACCGGGAAGAGCTGCATCCAGGCCGCCGGAAACAGGAAGGGCAAGGGGTACTCCGTCCAGGCCAACCTCATGGACAGGGACACGGTGTGGGACGCCATGGCGCGCGCCTACGAGGGCGAGCGGAACGCGGCTCTTCCCTTCGGCGAGCGACTCCTCGCCGCTCTCGAGGCCGCGGAGCGAGAGGGGGGAGACATCCGGGGCCGGCAGAGTGCGGCTCTCCTCATCGTGAGGAGCGAGCCCACCGAGGCTCCCTGGAACGACCGCATCGTGGATCTCCGCATCGCGGACCACGAGGAGCCGCTCGCCGAGCTGCGCCGCCTCTGGAATCTCCACCGCGCCTACGAGGCCATGAACCTCGGCGACGAGGCCATGTCCCGGAGCGAGATCGACGCGGCCGTGGCCCACTACAGCCGGGCTGCCTCCCTCGCCCCTGACATCGTCGAGATCCCTTTCTGGCAGGCGGTCACCCTCTTCACCTCGGGCGAGACGGAGCGGGCGCTGGTCATCTTCGCCGACGTCTTCCGGAGGGAGGAGCGCTGGGCTCGGCTCGTCCCGAGGCTCCCCGCGTCGGGGCTCCTGCCCGAGGAGGCGGTGGAGAAGATCCTGAAGGTGTCGCGGAACTGAGAGAGCAGAGTCGGAATGGGCCTTCGACAGAAATGGCGTCCGGGTGACCGGTATCTCGTCCGGCACAAGGACGGCTCGATGCTTGTCGTCGACAAGCGCGCGGGCCTGCTCACACACTCGACACCCCGGGGGAAGGGCGAGAACCTCCTCGACTTGCTTCGCCGGTTCGTGGGGCCCCGCTCCCCGGTTCTTCCCGTGCACCGGCTCGATCGCGACGTCTCGGGTCTTCTCGTCTTTGCCCGCACGCCCGAGGCGCGGCAGAGGCTCATCGAGCAGTTCCGGGTTCACGAGGTGGAGCGCCGGTACCGAGGAGTCGTTCAGGGCCTCGTTCCCTCGGACGAAGGAACCTTCGAGAGCCGGCTGCGGACGGACGCCACCGATCTCAGGGTCTACTCGGACGAGGGCGAGGAGGGCGAGGGAAGACAGGCCATCACTCAGTATCGAGTCGTGCGCCGCCTCGCAAAACCGAAGGCGACCCTGGTCGAGATCACTCTCGAGACGGGTATCCGGAACCAGATCCGGGTCCACTTCGCCGAGGCAGGCTTTCCTCTCCTCGGAGATGCCAAGTACCGGGATGCGAAGGGCGGCCGAGGGGGTGGCAAGCACGCTCCGTCGCGCATCTTCCTGCACGCGGCCATCCTGGGCTTCTTGCACCCGAAGACCGGAGCGCCGCAGCGTTTCGAGTCCCCCCTCCCCCGGGATCTCGCCCGGTGGCTCGAGCGTCTCTCGGGAGGGGCGAGGGAACGCTTTTGATCGAGGGGAGCGGGAGGTACCATGAGCCGCCGGGGTGCGCTGTTCCCCGGAGGTGCATCGGAGAGGAGGTTGTCCATCGAGAGATATGCCACACCCTGCACTGCCACGCCGGAAGAAGGTCCTGTACGTGGCTCTGGCCGCGTCCTGTCTCCTCGTCGGCTTCGAGGCGCTCGTTCGCATCGGTCTCCTGCTGACGGATGTTCCCCAGAGCCCTTCGGCTCTCGTTCGCGAGATGCAGCGTACCGTCCAGAGCATGGGAAGGCCCGATGCTTCCCTGCAGACCGAGGACCAGGATCCGGATGAGGAGAGGATCATCGTCATCCATCCCTACGCCGGCTACGAGACCCTCCGCGGCATCCGCGGAGAGGGCATGAACCTCGATCACTTCCGCTCGGAGGAGAGGAAGGATACCCGCGACATTCTGGTGATCGGGGGGTCGGTGGCCGCGATCTTCTCCACGAGCGGAAGAAAGCACTTCATCGAGGTTCTCGAGCGACGGATCGATTCAGCGGAGCGTCCGATCCGGGTCCTTCCCGAGGCTCGCGCCGGCTACAAGCAGCCCCAGCAGGCGACCAAGCTCGCCTACCTCCTCAGCATCGGCTACGAGCCGGACATCGTGATCAACATCGATGGATACAATGAGCTCGCTCTGTGCGCCTACAACCTGGAACACGGAGTCTTTCCCGCCTATCCGTCACTCTCCCACTGGGGAAAGCTGAACCAGGGGGCCAACGACGTCGATACCGGGCTCGTCGGCAAGCTGACGGCGACCCAGGCCCATGGGGATCGTCTGTGCCGGATCGCCCTCGGTCTTCGCCTCCAGTACAGCGCCGTGCTCGGCAAGCTGGTTCTCGCCGAGCTCAACCGGACGAGGGGGCGTTTCGTCGATCTCTATGGCGAGTATCTGGACAAGCTCACCAGGGCCGAGGACGTCACCACCCGGGTCGCGATCCTGGGTCCCTCGCCGGCTTTCGCGCCGACGGATTCCATCGGGGAATACGTCCGGATCTGGAAGGAATCCTCGATCTCCATGGCCGCCCTGTGTCGAGCGCGGGGCATCGCCTATCTCCATGTTCTCCAGCCGACCCTCTACGACGAGGGATCGAAGCCCGTCACCGAGGAAGAGCAGGCCATCTGGAGCTACCCGTATTCCATCGATGCGGTGAGGCGGGGCTACCCCATGTTTCGCGAGGCGGGTGCCGAGCTGCGGCAGGAAGGAATCCCGTTTCTCGATGCCTCGATGGTGTTCAAGGACGTGGCCGCCCAGGTCTATTACGATCCATGTCATTTTCGGGATGAAGCCCTGGATCTCTTCGTCGAGGAAGTCGCCGCCGCCCTGGTTGCTTCCTTGCGTTGAGAAGGATCGTACCGTGATGAAAGGAAGACGACGAAGAAGAGACGGCACCGGGAGGTTCCCTCTCGTGCTCCTTGCCCTGTTGCTTCTGGCACGGGGAGACCTTCTGGGGCCTGCGCTCGCCCAGGAGCCCCTTCCCATCCAGGAGGATCCGATCGCCGAAGCCGAGCTCCAGGTGGCGGCGATCGAGGAAGCACAGGGAGAGACTCCCGACCTGGCGCAGGCCCTGAGCATCCTGGGCAACAGACTCTTCGCGAGAGGGCAGGTCGACGAGGCTCGGCCTCACCTCGAGAGGGCCGTCGCCATCCGGGAGAAGGCTCTCGGCCCCGGCCATCCTCTCACCGTGGACAGCATCAACAACCTGGCCGTCATCCTCTGCTCCCAGGGCAATTACGAGGAGGCGCAGCCCCTCCTGGAGCGGGCGCTCCGGGTCACCGAGGAGACGTTTGGCGAGGACCACGAGATGACCGCCACGAGCCTCAACAACCTGGGGCATGTCCTCGCCACTCAGGGTCTCTTCGAGGAGGCGCGGCCGTTAATGGAGCGGGCCCTGCGCATCCATGAGCGGGTGCTCGGCAAGGATCACCCCGAGACGGCCACGAATCTCGGCAACCTGGCCACGATACTCTGGCGCACGGGGCACTACGAGAAGGCCCGGCCTCTCTACGAGAGGGCGCTTGCAATCACCGAGAAGGCCCTCGGGGATCACCCGGCGACGGCCGAAAGCCTCAACAACCTGGCCAACCTCCTCCAGTCCATGGGGCACTCGGAGGAGGCGCGTCCGCTTCACGAGCGCGCCCTCGCCATCCGCGAAGAGACGCTGGGAGGCGAGCACCCGGAGACGGCGGCGAGCCTGGCCAACCTGGCCACGCTCCTCGGCGATCAGGGATTGTGGAAGGACGCGCTCCCCCTCCAGGAGCGAGCGCTGGCGATCCGCCAGGAGGCGCTGGGCAGGAATCACCCGATCACCGCCGAGAGCCTGCTTTCCGTCTCGTACTGTCTGGCGGCCGCTGGCCGGGTTGCGGAGGCGCTGCCACTGTGCCAGCGGGCAATCAGTGTCTTCGAGAGGACTCTGGGTCCAGAGCACCCGTTGACGGCCCACGGTCTGGACATCCTCTCACGGATCCTCGTCCAGATGGGCCTCCGCGAGGAGTCGCGGGCCGTCCTCGAGCGCGTGCTCGCGATCCGTAGCAAGGTGCTGGGCCCCGACCATCCGGACACCTCCACCAGCCTCAACAACCTGGCCTGTCACCTCGCCGACATGGGGCTCCTTTCGGAGGCGAGGCCCATGGTCGAACAGACCCTCGAGATCAAGGAGCGGACGCTGGGGAAGGAGCACCCGGATACCACGGCAAGCCTGTGCAACCTGGCCCTCCTGGAGTGGGATCTCGGTCTTCTCGACGCGGCGCTCGAGCACGCGCGAGGCACCATGGCGGCGACGGAGGCCCACGTCGAGCGATCGCTCCTCGGCCTCACCGAGAGCGAGAGGCTGCGGAGTGCAGGAGAGCTTCAGGGACGCCTCTCCGTCTTTCTCGGGCTCTCGCGGTGCGTTGCCAGCAAGGGCCACGAGAAAGAGAGCTACGAGAGGCTTCTCGCCTGGAAGGGGAGGATCTCCCGGAGCCTTCTCGCGGGAGACCCCCGATCTTCGGGACTGGTGACCCGGGAAGAAGAAGAGCTCCTGTCGAGCCTGCGGGCCACCCAGAAGCGCCTCTCGGACGAGCTCTACCGGAGCGACGTCGCGGACCGGGAGGCTCACGAGTTGATGCTCGAGGAGCTGCGGGATCGGCGCAACGATCTCGAGCTGCGTCTCGTGAGGATCCAGGGAACGAGGTCGCGACCCCTGGCCAGGGAGGAGAATGAGCCCTCCGGCGGAAACGCCGTGGACGACATCGCCGGGAGCCTTCCCGAGGGCGCGGCGGTGATCGACTTCTACGTGCATCCCGACTATCGTCCGGCGGAGAGTGGCGAGGGGACGGTGATCACGCCCGGATGCTGGTCGTCCCCCCGGCTCACGGTCTGGATCTTGAAGGGGGGCGAAGTCCACGAGATCGATCTCGGAGAGGCATCGATCGTCGAGGAGGCGACGCGGGCGTTCCTCGCGGAGCTGGTGAGCCATCGCGCCGCGAGCCGGCTGAGCACGGTTTCCGAGGATGGGGGGAGAGAGCCCACGACGTCCGCCGGGGGCCGATTGCGAGGACTCCTCTGGGATCCTCTCCGCGAGGCCATCGGTGCGGCCAGCCTCGTCTTCGTCTCACCCGACACCTTCCTCGGCACGCTTCCCTTCGAGACGCTGCAGCTCGAGGACGGCACCTTCCTCGTGGAGAGGCATGGTTTCGTGTACCTGCAGGACATGACCAGTCTGCCCCGGCTCGCCCTGCGGGAGCACCCGAAGGAGCAGACCCCGAGCCTTCTTCTCGCCGGAGGAATCGACTACCGGGGGCGCGAAGGGATTCCTGAGGGCCTCATCGCCCGGGGCAAGGGCGGAGACAGGAGTCGTGGAACCTTCCGGTCGACCTGGAGGCCGCTGTCGGCCACGCGCGACGAGGTGGACGCGATCGCCGACATCCATGACGAGGCGTTCGGGGACGACGCCCGGCGGGACACGTTGACCCGGCGCGCCGCCACCGAGGAGCGAATCAAGGCGGACCTGCCGGGGGCTCGCTATGTGCACCTGGCGACCCATGGCTACTTCCAGCCCGAAGGCCTCCCTTCGATGTGGCAGGAGATCAAGGACGAGAGGGGTTCGGCGAGACTCGGTCTTCGCGAGGTCGAGGCCCGGGTGGCGGGGCTTCTGCCCGGTCTCCTCTCGGGACTGGTGCTGGCCGGTGCGAATGCCGAGCCGGAGCCCGGGCGCGACAACGGCCTCCTCACCGCCGAAGAGGTGACCTTCGTCGATCTCTCGGGGTGTGAGCTGGTGGTGCTCTCGGCGTGCGAAACGGGGCTCGGGCAACCCGCATCTGGCGAGGGGATGATCGGGCTGCGCCGGTCCTTCCGTCAGGCGGGTGCGCGCACCGTCGTCAGTTCCCTCTGGTCGGTCAAGGACGAGGCCACGAGCGAGCTCATGGCATCCTTCTACGAGAACCTCTGGCTCTCCGACCTGGGCAAGCTCGAGGCCTTGCGCAGGGCCCAGCTCCGGATGCTGGAGGCCAACCGCCGCGAGTACGGAGAAGGCCTCCCCTCGACCTGGGGCGCCTTCGTCCTCGACGGCGACTGGCGCTGACCGGAAAAGGGTACAGGACCCTTCTTCAAGCGCCGCCTGTCCACCGGAAACGGGTCCTGGCCCCTTTTTCCTGGCCCAGCCCGGCCGGGGTTGACCCGTATCAACGAGAGTCACCCTGCTCATCATGTTTACTGATGGTGTCGGGGGAGGGAGGAGTGGCATCATGAGCAAGCGAGCACCGCGGGTCCTTCCGGTCGCCGGATCCCTGCCCACGGGAGAGGCCCTTCTCCACGATCCGGCCCTGAACAAGGGAACGGCCTTCACCGAGAAGGAACGCATCAAGCTGCGTCTCCGGGGGCTCCTGCCGACCCGGGTCTGTAGCCAGGACGAGCAGGTGATGCGCGTTCTCGAGAACTTCGGGAACCGGGCGAGCGCTCTCGAGAAGTACATCTACCTCACTGAGCTTCACGACCGTAACGAGACCCTGTTCTACCGGGTCGCCATGGGGCATCTCCAGGAGATGATGCCGATTCTCTACACGCCGACGGTGGGGGAGGCGTGTCAGAAGTTCGGTCACATCTTTCGCCGGGCCCGGGGTCTCTTCATCTCCTCCCGGGATAAGGGGTCGATTGCCGATGTGCTCCGGAACTGGCCGGTGTCCGACATACGGCTGATCGTGGTCACCGATGGTGAGCGCATCCTGGGTCTGGGAGACCTGGGTGCCAACGGGATGGGAATCCCCGTGGGTAAGCTGACGCTCTACACCGCCTGCGCCGGTGTCCACCCCTCGTACGGGCTGCCGATCATGCTGGACGTCGGCACGGAGAACACATCCCTCCTGGACGATCCCCTCTATCTCGGGATCGGGCGGAGGAGGCTCCGGGGAAGGGAGTACGACGAGCTCGTGGAGGAGTTCGTGACCTCCGTGCAGGAGGTGTTTCCCGGAGCCCTGATCCAGTGGGAGGACTTTGCCAACGTCAATGCCTTCCGCATCCTCGACAGGTACAGGGAAAGGGTCTGCTGCTTCAACGACGACATCCAGGGAACGGCAGCGGTCACGCTGGCGGGAGTGATCTCGGCGCTGCGCATCACCGGAAGCCGTCTTGCCCATCAGAAGCCTCTCTTCGTGGGGGCCGGAGAGGCGGGAATCGGCACCGCGGGCATGGTGGTCTCGGCCATGATGAACGAAGGACTGTCCCCGGGCGAGGCCAGGAGTCGGTGCTGGCTCTTCGATTCCCGGGGTCTCGTGGTCGAGAGTCGCGACGATCTCAAGGAGCAGAAGCGGCCCTACGCCCACGCCCACGAGTTCATCGACGACCTTACCCTGGCCGTGCGTACCCTGCGCCCAACGGCTCTCATCGGCGCTTCGGGTAAGGGTGGTCTCTTCACACGGGAGGTGCTGGAGGAGATGGCATCGATCAACGATCGGCCCATCATCTTCTCTCTCTCCAACCCGACCTCGAAGGCGGAGTGCACGGCCGAGCAGGCGTATCGCTGGACCCAGGGTCGGGCGATCTTCGCCAGCGGAAGCCCGTTCGACCCCGTCCCGGTGGGTGGAAAGACGCTGGTGCCGGGACAGGGAAACAACGCCTACATCTTCCCCGGGGTCGGTCTCGGCATCGTCGTGTCGGGTGCAACCCGGGTCACCGATGAGATGTTCTTCGCCGCGGCAAGGGCCCTTGCGAGCGAGGTCTCGAACGAGGATCTGGAGAGCGGGTGCATCTATCCGTCGCTGCAGCGCATCCGCGTGGCTTCGGCCTCGATCGCGGTGGCCGTGGCTCGGGTGGCCCACGAGAGCGGCCTGGCTACCGTCCCAAAGGGCGAGGATCTCCGGTTCGCCGTCGAATCGCAGATGTACGAGCCCACCTACACCCTCTACGCCTAGACCGGATTCTTCGCGAGCGGCCGGCGGCCCGGGCGAGGATCCTGAGGCGTCTCGCCCGGTGCCCGGGACTACTTCTCCTCTGCCGGCTTGACCACGATCATCGTCTCCTCGTGAAGGAGGCGGACCTTCTTGCCCAGGGCCAGGATCTCGGCCAGGATCTTGTCCTTGCGCGAGAGCTCGAAGTACTTCGTGGAGAAGGCCTCGATCTCGACCACGGGGAGGTCACTCCGGAGCTCGCCCTTCTTGTCGAGAAGGCGGGTGTCGGTCCAGTATCCGTCCCGGGAGAAGAAGGTCCTTCCGCCCGCGGTCTTCACCCGGCTCTGGATCTCGTCCTCGAGCTCCTCGCGCGGAGACGACTTCTTGCGCTCGCCGGGGGGTGAGGCCGGAGCCGACGACACCGTCTCGGCGTCCTTGAGCCCCGCGATCTCGCGGCTCTTCTCCACCGCCACGCGTCCCACGAAGGCGCCGCCGTCGCCACCGGAGAGCCCGATCGGAGGGGCACCGGAGGCGGGAGGCGGCACGCGGCCTCCGCGGCGTCCCTCGAAGTCGAAGCGATCGTCGCCGGTGTAGCCGAGGCTCTGCAGGCGGTTCATGACGAGCGGGCTGTCCTCGAGCACGAGGGCCGAGGTGTAGGGGGTCACGATGCCGAACTCCTTGCCGAGACGAACCACCTCGTCGCACAGCTCACGGCTCTCGCCGTTGAGCCGGATCTGGTCCAGCAGGTAACCGACCTTGCGCTTGGCCCAGAGGATCCGGATCTCGCCGTGTTCGGTGCAGGAGTCGGGGAACGTCGCCTCGAACACGTGCTCGACCTCGCGATCGCCCACCTTGCCCCGGAGACGGATGGCGGTGGGGCCGTTTCCGTCGTAACGGCCGAGCACCACCAGCTGCGAGCCGCGGAAGAGATCGGGCAGCGGCTTCGGATAGACATCGGTCACGGTGACTCCGGGCAGGGAGAGCCGGAGGTCCGAGAGCACGGGGTGGCTGATCTTGTCGCAGAAGGCCGACACCTTGAGCTCGAGGTCCTCGGTCTCGGCCACGTACTCGCGGGTGCCGCGGCTCTCCTCGGCCAGCTTGTCGAGAAGGAGCGTGTTCACGTCGTGGCCCACCCCGAACACGAACACACGGGCTCCGACGCCGTTGCCCGTCCGGGCGAGGCCGAGGATCTTGCCCACCTCGGTCTCGCCCACGGTGGGGAGGCCGTCGGTGAGGAAGACCACCATGGGAACGCGTCCCGATCCCGACAGACCCTTCATGCCGCACCCGAGGGCATCGGCGATGTTGGTGCCGCCGGCGGCCCGGATCTCGCCGACCCTTTGCAGGGCTGCCTGGATGTTCTCGTCGCTTGCCACCACCGGAGCCTCGTGGAAGGGGCGGGCCTCGGTCGAGAAGGGGATGACGTTGAAGCGGTCGGTCTTGCCGAGGGTGCGCAGCGCAAACAGCAGCGCCTCCTTGGCCTGCTCGATCTTCTTTCCCGCCATGCTCCCCGAGGTGTCGATGACGAAGGTGAGATCCCGGGGAAGGCGCTCCTGATCTTCAGATCCTCCTGGCGTCACCAGCAGCAGGAACGTGCCTTGCTCACCCGGCAGCCGGTGGGCCGCCACGTGGAGCCCTGGTCCCTTGTCGGCGAGCGTCGCGTAGAGGACGAGCTCCTCGCGCGGGCTGGCAGGCCTTCCCTCGTAGCTCACCCTCGCGTGGTGGGCATCGATCATGGTCTTGTCGATGGGGTGCGAGGTGGAGAACACGGACGCCAGGGGTGTCTTCGAGCGGAGGTTGATGATCGCCGAGACCGAGGGCGCCTCGGTCTTTCGTCCATCGTGAGCCCGGAGGGGATAGCGCAGGGAGAGGAATCCCGCTTCCCTCGGCAGGATCTGGGTGAGCTCGATCTCGATCCGGGTCTCCTGACGGGGGGGAATGGGGAAGATGCGCGCGCGCACGAGCCCCTGGTCCACGTACTCGAGGAGCCCCGGGTCCTGGCGGCGCCGCACGATGTCCTCGTAGATCTGCCGGGCCCGGTTCTTCTCCAGCACCTCGCCGGCCACCATCTGACCGTTCATGGTCATGGCGAACGACGAGGCAACCGATCCCGCAGGAAGCGGGAAGACGTAGGTTCCCTCGAGGGGACGGTCCGTGCGGTTGAAGAAGCTCTGGGAGACCTTGAAGGTGGCGACCTGGTCCTGGACGTCCACCTCGACACGGTGGCTCCGCAGGACCACGGGATCCTCATCGGGCCGGATCGTGGGGAGGGGGACGACCCTCCGGTCGATGTCCACGACGATGGTCTGGGCCAGGGAAGTGGTTGCAGCGACAAGGGTTGCCAGCAGGGCCAGGGCGAGGGGGCGCATGGAGCTCTCCTTTCGGGACTCGGGTCTTCCATCCCGGGAGACGGCGGAGGCCGGGATTCCTTAGAGGGGAATCTGTCTTCGGGCAGGAAAGGCGGGGGCGCAACCTCTCGGGTCCCTACTCCTTCGGCAGCTTCCCCAGGTCCGCGTTGGCTCCCACCAGCACCAGAACGTCACCCTCGTCGATCTGGTCGTCGGCATGGGGAATGCTGTTGATGACCTGCGCCACCTTCTTCTCGCCGTTCTCCTCGACCTCGATCGGCTTCTTCACGGCGACGAGATTGACCCCGAAGTGATTCCTCAGGTCGATCTCGCGCAGTGTCTTCCCTCGAAAGTTCTTGGGAGCCACGAGCTCGACCAGGCTGAATCCCGGGGCCAGGGGCAGGAAGTCCTTGACCGAGGGATTGGCCAGACGGCGCGCCAGGGCGCGTGCGGTCTCGATCTCGGGTTGGATGACCTCGTGGGCTCCGACCTGGCGGAAGATCTCTGCATGCACCGGGCTCTGGGCCCGGCACACGATCTGCTTGCAGCCGAGCCGTTTCAGGAGCACCGTGCAGAGGAGCGATGACTCGAAGTCCTCTCCGATCGCCACCACGCTGACGTCGACATCTCCGAGATCGTGGGCCTCCATCGCTTGCTCGTCCCGGACGTCCAGCCGAACCGAGATGGCGACATCGTCCTTGACCTCGGTCACGAGCCGGGCATCGGAGTCGATGGCGATGACCTCGGCCGTTCCCTGGCCGAGCTGTCGGGCCAGCTCCATCCCGAAGCGACCGAGTCCGAGGACGGCGATCTTTCTCATCTGTGCTTCTCCTAGCCGAGGACCACGCGCTCCTCGGGGTACTCGTAGGTGGCCTTCCGTCCCCGTCCGCTGAGGGCGAGGAGCAGGGTGAGAGGCCCCACGCGACCGAGGAACATGGTGAAGATCAAGACGATCTGGGACGAGGGGGACAGGCTCGGCGTCCCCACCGAGGAGACTCCCACGGTGGCAAAGGCGCTGGTGGCCTCGAAGAGGTGATCCAGGAATGCCGCCGGACGATCCTCGAAGGTGACGAGGAGGAGCGTCGTCGCCAGCGTGACCACGAATCCGAGGAAGATGATGGCGAGCGCCCGTCGCACGAGCTCGTCGGGGATCGATCGCCCGCCGAGCTCGAGCCGGTTCCGGCCTCTGAGAATCGACCACACCCCGAGCAACGCCAGGGCAAAGCACACGGTCTTCACTCCACCTCCGGTGGAGCCGGGTGACGCTCCGACGAACATCAGCATGATGGCCAGGAGCTTGGTCCCCGGCTGAAGCTTGACCTGATCCACGGTGTTGAAACCGGCCGTGCGCAGGGTCACCGATTCGAACCAGGCGTCGGCCGCCCGCAGGCCGATGCTGGCCCTCACCGGGTCCTCTTCGGGGCGTCCTGTGGACTCGAGAAAGTCGATGGCAAAGGCCCCGCCGAGGAGCAAGCTCGCGGTGGTGATCAGGATCACCCTGGAGGCCACGGAGAGACGCACCCGCCTCTGGCGAGGCGTGGGCCCCTTTGGATCGAGGAAGCGCGACGCCGTCGTCGAGGACCACCGGGATACGATCATGCGGACGAAGTTGTCGACCACGGGAAAGCCGATCCCCCCGAGGATGATGAGGCCGCACAGGACTCCCCAGACCTCCCAGCGCCCACCGAGGCCGCAAAAGCTGTCCCGGGTCAGTGAGAAACCGGCGTTGCAGAATGCGCTCACCGCGTGGAATCCGCTCTGAAAGATCCTCTCGCCCCAGGGGAAGTCGTCGAACATGCCGAGGAGGAGAATCGTCCCCGTGACCTCGGCCACCAGCGTGAACACGAGGACCGTGACCACGACCCTCCGGACGTCGGCGAAGCGGTCGGATTCGAGGATGGTCCCGAGGGTCACCTGCTCGCGGATCGAGGACGAGCTTCCGAGGAGGACGGCGAAGAAGGCGCCGCAGGTCATGATTCCCAGCCCGCCGATCTGGAAGAGGAACATGATGATGACCTGCCCGAAACGCGACCAGTAGGGATGGGCTCCTCCGGTGTCGACCACCACCAGACCCGTGACGCAGGAGGCGCTGGTGGCGGTGAAGAGAGCGATGCGCGCTCTTTCCCCCAGGCTGGCCTCGAGAGCCTCGGGCCGGGCCAGGCATCGGGGAAGGAGCAGGAGCAGGGTTCCGAGGGTGATGAGCCCGACGAAGGACAGGGCGAGGAGGGCGGCCGGGGTCGCCATGGTGGGTGCCTTGCGGCGGAGCGTCTTGAGAAGCCCGACCAGGGAGAGCACGACGAGGGCGATCTCCGAGAAGTCGACGAGGGCGACTTCCTCTCGGTCGAGGAAGGACAGGCCGACCTGGTGGATGAGCAGGTCCGGGAAGAAGACGAGGAGGACGCCGCCGAGAAACCAGAGCAGCAGGATGGCGATCTCGGGCCGCTGATCCCGGATCAGGGTGACCCGCATCGTGCTCCAGCGGTAGCGGAGGACGAGAACGAGAATCGAGAAGAGAAGCGCCATGGACACCGCGAGCCCGGTCTCGGCGAAGATCCGACGATCCGGTCGGACCAGGCCGTGATGGAGCGCCATGGTCACCAGTCCGAGAATCCGCAGGAGGGCGCTGGTGTTGGTGAGCACCCGGACGAGGCCCGGATGAGTGCTCTTCTGTCGGGCGATCCTCGTGTAAGCGTCCCGGCTCACGGTGCCTCCGGGTGAACGTGCGCCCACTCACCCCGGAGCTCGACCCGACGCGTGCCAGAGGTCTCGAGCACGAGGGTCGGCGGCAGAGGAAGGTCGATCACCTTTCCGCGGTGCGTCTCACCCTGGCAGGTGACGGTGATGGTGCGGCCGAGGAGGATCGACCGTTCCTTCCACAGGCGGGCCAGGTCCTCGGTCGATCCCGACTCTGCCTCATCGAGAGAGGTCTCGAGCTCGCGCGCGAGTGCGACGAGGAGGTCTTCCCGTGATGGGGCGACCGATCCCGTCCTCCCCGCCTCGAGGAGGAGGCTCGTGGCCCGATCGCGCAGGTGCAGGGGAAGATCGCCCTCGGTGCAGTGGGTGTTGATTCCGATGCCCAGGAGCGCCAGGGGAGCCCCCGCAACGTCACGCTGCATCTCGAGGAGGAGGCCACCCGTCTTGCCCGCGCCGCAATAGAGATCATTGGGCCATTTGAGTCCGAGAGGGGGGCCCGAGAGGCGATCCACCGCTCTCACGCAGGCCACCGCCGCCACCACGGACAGGAGAGACAGCCGCTCGGCTTCGAGGTCCGGCCGGAGGGCCAGGGTGAGCCACAGACCCTTGCTGCGGGGAGAGAACCAGTCGTTGCCGCGGCGGCCGCGCCCCCCGGTCTGCTCCTCGGCGACGAGGAGCAGACCGTCGAGCTCGTGGGCGCTCGCGGTGCTGCATCGCCTCCCGAGCTCCAGGCTCGTGGAGTCGATGCTCTCGACGTGCTCGATCCTTCGGGCGATCCGTCGCTTGCCGGACAGAGCCGTGGTCACGCGGGCGATGTCGAGTCGATTCCGGTTGTCTGCTCCAGCCACGAGGGGCGAGGATAGCTTGTGGCGGGGGAATGCAGGAGAGACGTGACGGGGCCCGCCGGAAACGACCTCCGACGAGCCCCGGATCAGCCGGGAAGGAAAAGGGGCCCGGCCCCTCTTCCGGGACGCCCTCAGTCGCCCTCGCCCCTCCGTCCGCCGCGTCCGGGAGGACCGCCGCCCTCTCGGTCGGGCCCGAAGGCTCCGCGGGGCATCTCGAACTCCTCGAGCTGGATCTCGTGGATCTCTCCCAGCTCCGCGAGCTCGGTCCGGAAGGCGTCGAGCTTGCCCACGATGAAGATGGTGAGCTGGTCGGGGTGCAGGTATTTCCTCGCCGCCTTCTCGACGTCCTCCTTGGTGACCGCCTGGTAGCCGGCAAACTCCTTCTCGAACCAGTCGGCGGGAAGGCCGTCGATCTCCAGCCCCATGAGGCGTCCGACGTTCTGCTCGGCGTCGTCGAAGCGGAAGACGTAGGAGTAGAGGATGGCCTCCCGCACGGTGTCGAACTCGTTGTCGGAGACCGCGCCCTTCCTCATCTTGTCGATCTCGTCGAGCAGCAGCCCCACCGCCTTGACCGTGCTCTCGGTCTTGGTCTGCACCGAGGCCCGGAACAGTCCGATCTCGCGATCCGAGGTGCCGTAGCTCGTGCCCGCCGAGTAGGCCAGCCCCTCGTCGGAGCGCACCCTCTCGGTGACGCGGGAGGAGAAGCTGCCTCCACCCAGGATGTCGTTCATGAGGTCGATGGCGAAGCGATCGGGATTGGTCCGATCCACCCCCCAGTGGGCCAGCACGATGTTGCTTTGCTCGAGGTCACGGTCGACCACGTAGATGCCGGGCCGGGGGGTGGCCTTCACCGCGGGCAGGGGCGGCAGCGTCTCGCCGCTCTTTTCCCAGGCGCCGAAGAGCATCCGGAGCCGGGCCAGCATGGCCTTGGAGTCGAAATCGCCGGTGACGGTCAAGTAGGCGTGGTCCGGCCGGTAGGCCTTGTGATGCTGGGCGACGATCTTGTCCCGGTCGATGGACATCACGTTCTCGGGTCGGGTGTCGCGACCCCGGGGATGATCGCCGTAGAGAAGCGTGTTCAGCTCGCGCTGGACGACTGCCCGCGGCGAATCGTTGCGAAAGCGCAGCCGGAACAGCTGGTTCCTCCTGGACAGCTCGATCCGCTCCTCGTCAAAGCGTGGCCGGAGCACCACGTCGGCGAAGAGGGAGAACACCTCGTCGGTGTGCTCGGAGAGCGTGCTCACGGTCACCCGCGCCGTCTCGTCTCCGGCGAACGAGCCGATGCTGGCGGCCAGAAAGGCCAGGCGATCGGCCAGCTCCTGGGGTCCGAGCTTGCCTGCGCCTCCCTCCGACATCTGTCCCGCGACCATGGACGCCAGGCCGTGGTCGGCCGCGCTCTCGTAGAGAGAGCCCGTCTTGATCACGAGCTGGGCCGAGACGAGGGGCAGGGAGCGGTCTTCCCGCAGGTAGATCACCAGACCGTTGTCGAGGACCGTACGCTGGACGTCCTTTCCGAGCTTCGGAAACTTCGGGGGAAGGGGATCTCCCTTGAGCTCCTCGACCTTGGCCCACCCCTTGGAGTGGACGTCGCCGCGGATGGAGCTGTCCGTCGCCGCATGATCGTCCTGGGCGGAGGCAGGTGTGGTCAAGGTGACCACGGACGCGACGAGGAGGGCCGCCAGGGTCCCGACGCTTGCCATCCGGACGTTGCTGCTGTTCTTCATCGCATCCTCCCGCCGAAAGATCTCTCCTGGGTTCCCTCGAGCCACCCCACGGTGCTGTGCTCGGTGACGAAGTACTCCCTGGCCACGCGGCTCACGTCGGCCGCGGTGACCTTCTTGATGGCCTCGCGCTCGCGCTGCAGGTTGTGCCAGTCGCCGGTCAGGGTCTGGGCCGAGGCGAGGGATCCCGCCAGCCCCATGTCGGATCGCAGCCCGCGGATGAACGAGGCGTCTTCCGCGTTGCGGACCCGCGCCAGCTCCTCGTCGGTCGGGGGCTCGGTGGCGAGACGGGCCAGCTCCTGCATGATGGCGCCTTCGAGGGCCTCGAGACCGGCCTGGGGAGAGGGGGTTCCGCTCACCGCGAAGAGGCCCGGGTACTGGGAAGGACGGAAGGAGGAGCGTGCATTGAGCGCCACCTCCTGGTCGAGGACGAGCGAGCGGAAGAGACGTCCCGTCCCTCCGCCACCGCCGCCTCCCCGGCCGCCTCGTCCGCGTCCACCGAACCCTCCTCCGGATCCCGACAACACGCGAGCCGCCACCGTGAGCGCCGCCGCGTCGGGGTGGCCGGCGGCGGGAGCGCGGAAGCCGATCTGGAGCTGCGGCGCCGCCTCGAGCTTCATCACGAACCGTCGCTGTCCCTTTTGCTCGGGCTCGACGCTGATGTTCCGGCGCGGGGGCGGCTGGGAGGGAATGCGCCCGAAGGTCCTCTCGAGAAGGGCGATGGTTTCCTTGGGCTCCACGTCGCCCACCAGAACGCACACGCAGTTGTTGGGAGCGTAGTAGGAGCGGAAGTAGGCCAGGACCTCTCCGTGCACCGTGGCGTCGATATCGCTCGACCACCCGACGACGGGATTGCGATAGGGGTGCGCCGTGTAGGCCACGCTGTTGAACATCTCTCCGAAGAGGCCGCGCGGCTCGTTGTCGGTGCGCAGGCGCCTCTCCTCGTGGACGACGTCGCGCTCGGAGTGGAACTCGCGGAACACCGGGTTGAGCAACCGATCACTCTCGAGATGGGCCCACACCGCGAGCTGGTTGGCGGGCAGGCGCACGTAGTACTGGGTGGTGTCGTTGCCCGTCGAGGCGTTGAGACCGGTGCCGCCGAGCCTCTGGTAGGCCTGCCACAGCTCGTTCTTGACGATGTGGGGCTTCTGCTCGCCGGTGGTGCGGGCGATCTCCGCCTCCAGCGCCTCGATCTGGGCCTCGTCGACCTCGTGGAACGGCGAGCGCGCCTTCTCGAGCAGCCGATCGCGCTCGGCGTGGAGCCGGTCCAGCTTCTCCATGAGCGGCTGCTCGGCCTCGATGTCCGTGGTCCCGAAGGTGTCGGTCCCCTTGAACATCATGTGCTCGAGCAGGTGAGCGATGCCGGTCTGGCCCTTGGGATCATCCACGCCGCCCACGTGGAACTGGAGGTAGGTGGCCACGGTGGCGGTGTCGTGGCGCGGGACGAGCAGGACGGTCATCCCGTTGTCGAGGCGGTGCTCGACGACATCGAGGAAGCCGGGGTTGTCGTCCCCGGCGCGGGCCGTGTCGGGGGGCAGGAACAGGAATGTGGCGGCCAGTGCCAGGGCGAGCCCCGGACGTATGCGCCTCGGTCGAGGTCCTTGCTGCATTCTTCTTACCTCCGGGACTTGGGGTTGGGGCCCCCGGCACTGTCGAGAACCGGGAGCACAAGGGGGAGGAGGGGCCAAGAACTGCCCCTCTTGCAAATTCCTGGGGCGGCAGGCTCCGGGCCCACATCGGCCCGCCTCTAACGTCCGACCCCCCGGGCGAACGATAGGGTGACCGGGCCCAGATCCTTGCTCGCGATCGGAGTCCTTCCTTGGTCTTCAGCTCGACGACATTCCTCTTCCTGTTCCTCCCCGTGCTGCTCGGGCTCAGCCTCCTGGCCCCACGCCCCCTCAAGAACACGATTCTCCTCGTGGCGAGCCTTCTTTTCTACGCCTGGGGAGAGGTCACGCTCGTCGTCCTCATGCTGGCCTGCATCGGGGTCAACCACGTCCTCGGGCTCCTCGTCGAGAAGGTTCGCGAACGCTCGGCGGGAAGGTGGGTGGTGGCCGCCGCGGTGGTCGCGAATCTGGGCTTCCTCGGCTTCTACAAGTACGCCAACTTCTTCGTCGAGAACATGAACGTCCTGCTCTCCGGGCTCGGCCTCGCGCCGATCCTCTGGACCAAGGTGCGGCTGCCCATCGGAATCTCCTTCTTCACGTTCCAGGCGCTCTCCTACGTCATCGACGTCTACCGGGGGGACGCGCCCGCCCAGAGAAACCCGTTTCGCCTTGCTCTCTACATCTCTCTTTTTCCCCAGCTCATCGCGGGGCCCATCGTTCGCTACAAGGACATCGCGAGCCAGCTCCTCCGTCGCCACGTCGATCTCGCGGGCATGGCGACGGGCGTCCAGAGGTTCGTGCTCGGGCTGGGGAAGAAGCTGCTCCTGGCCAATACCCTCGCTCTCCCCGCGGACGAGATCTTCGCGCTCCCGGGATCCGAGCTCACCACCGGACTGGCCTGGCTCGGCGTCGTCTGCTACACGCTGCAGATCTACTTCGATTTCTCGGGCTACTCCGACATGGCCATCGGCCTCGGCCGCATGCTCGGGTTCCACTTCCTCGAGAACTTCAACTACCCCTATGTGGCCCGTTCCATGACCGAGTTCTGGAGACGGTGGCACATCTCGCTGTCGAGCTGGTTTCGCGACTACCTGTACATCCCCCTCGGGGGGAGCCGGGGCCGGCCGTGGAGGACCTACTTCAACCTGGCGCTGGTGTTCCTGCTGTGCGGCTTCTGGCACGGGGCGAGCTGGAGCTTCGTGGTCTGGGGTGCCTGCCACGGCGTGCTCCTGGTGGGAGAACGGGTGGGGAGACGGTGGTTCTCCGTCGATCCGCCGCGGGTGCTCCGCCATGGCTACGTCCTTCTCATGGCGATGGTGACGTGGGTCTTCTTCAGGGCCGAGACGCTCCAGGGAGCCGGCTCCATGCTCGCCGCCCTGGCGGGCTTCGGCTCCGGCTCGGGGCTCGACCAGTATCCGGAGATGTATCTCACCGCCGAGCTCTGGCTGGTGTTCGCCGCGGGGCTCGTGGGAGCGATGCCCGCGGTCCCCGCCGCCGTCGCCTGGTTCGAAGGGGTGGCGCAACGGCCGGGCGCGTTGAGCGTCTCGCTACGAGCCGCGGGAAGTCTGGTGGTGGTGGTGGCCGTACTGGGAGTCCTCCTGCTCTCCGCCCTCCAGCTCTCCGCGTCGACCTACAATCCGTTCATCTACTACAGGTTCTAGGGAGACGAGGGTGGACCCACAGAGGAGCAAGATCGACGACGTCCGCAACCTCGTGCTGAGCGTTGCCTTCCTCGTCGGGATCTCCCTTCCGCTGCTGGACTCGCTCCTTCACATCGACCCGAGCCCGCCTCTTTCCGAGCAGAGACGGCTCGCCGAGCCGCCCACTCTCGAGCCGAGCCTCGCCTCCCTGGAGGCCTTTCCCCGGGGCTTCGATGCCTACCATGACGATCGCTTCGCGTTCCGGGGAATCCTCGTTCGCTGGTTCAATGCCACCAAGGTTCTCGGGCTCGGCGTCGCCGCCGGGGTCCCCGTCCGCTCGCGGCATGGGGAGCGGGTCGGGGGTTCGAAGGTCCTGCCGGGTCGGGACGGGTGGTTCTTCTACACCGAGCAGGAAGCCGTCGTCGATCGCCGGGGTGCTCACCCCTTCACCTCGAAGCAGCTCGAGCAGTGGCGCATCACGCTCGAGCAGATTCGTGACTGGCTCCGGGAACGGGGGATTCCCTACCTGGTGGTCATCGCACCCAACAAGCACACGATCTATGGCGAATACCTCCCCGCATCGGTCAAGCTCACCGGCCGTCCCACCCGTCACGATCAGCTCGTGGAGCATCTCCGGCAGACCTCGGACATCGAGCTCGTCGACCTGCGCTTTGACCTCCTCGCCGCCAAGGGGGAGACGCCGCTCTACTCCCGTCTCGACTCCCACTGGAACGACCTGGGCGTGCTCGTGGGCTACCGGAGCATCGTGAATCGGCTCCGGGCCCTGGTTCCCTCGGTCACGCCCGCCCTCGGCCGCGAGGACTTCGTGTTGAAGACCGAGGTTCAGACCGACAGGGAGCTCGCCAAGTTGATGGGGCTTGCGGACCTGTTCTCGGAAGAGGTCCTTCTCATGGAGCCCCGGGTTCCCCGACAGGCCGTGAGGTGTCGCTCGCTCGTGCGCGGTGAGAACAACGCCGAGTCGTTCGTCACCGAGAGATCCGACGCCGAGCTCCCGACGGCGGTCATCTTCCGGGATTCCTTCTTCGCGGCCCTCCAGCCCTTTCTCTCCGAGCACTTCTCCCGCGTCGCCTATTACGCGCAGCAGACCTTCGATCCCGCGATCATCCGGTTCGAGCAGCCCGACGTGGTGATCCACGAGCTCGTGGAACGCAAGCTGAACCTCCGGCCTCCTACCAACCCTGACGAGATCATCGACGGGAGCGCCTCAGGCCTTCCCGGGCTGGCCACCCTCGTCCTTGACGGGAGCAAGGATCAACTGGTTTCGGAAGACGGGGCGCACGTCTATCGCCTCGTCGAGGGGCGCTACCGGGGAAACCTCAAGGAGCACGGATACCTCGGCTCGCGACACCTCATCAAGGGGTGGGCGGGAAACCTCCAGACGGGGGAGGCCCCGCGGGCCATCGTCCTCCTGCGGGGGGGGCGCACCCTTGCCTGGTCGCGGGTGGAGATGCCCACCGTCACCCTGGCCCGGACGAAGAAGCTCGAAGGCCTTGCCGCCTGCGGATTCCGCCTCATCGTCAAGGAGCAGGACCTCGCGGGGCTCGCCTCCCTGTCGGAGCTTTCCGTCTTCGCACTGGGCGAAGGTGTGGCGTGTCCCCTTCCGCTGGGGAGTCTCGGGGCGGCCTTGCGCGAGCGGTTCGCGAGCGACCTGCCCCGGGTGGCGCCCCCGCGGTAGTCGGCAAGACCCTACTCGTCTCCCATGAGCAGCGACAGGTCCAGAGCGCTGGCCGAGTGGGTGAGGGCCCCCACCGAGATGCGATCCACCCCCGTGCGTGCCACCGCGGCCACGGTCTCGAGGGTGATTCCCCCCGAGGCTTCGAGGAGGGTCGTGGCGGCAGGCCCCTCGAGCGCGCGGATCGTCTTCACCGTGGCGGCGAGATCCTCCACCGTGAAGTTGTCGAGGAGCACGATCTCGGCTCCCGCCCGCGCCGCCGCCTCGGCCTCGTCCCCGTCCCGGACCTCGATCTCCAGCCGCACTCCCTCCGGTCGCGCCGCCCGCGCCGCCCGTACCACGCTCGCCACCGCCGCGGGGCCACGGGTGGGAAGGCCCTTCTCCTGGCAGAAGGCGAAGATGTGGTTCTCCTTGACGAGGATCTGGTCGTAGAGCCCGAACCGGTGGTTCTCCCCGCCGCCGGCGAGCACCGCGTTCTTCTCGAGGGAGCGGAGGAGCGGCGTCGTCTTGCGCGTGTCGTAGATGCGGGCCCGGGTCCCCTCGACCCTCTTCACGAACTCGCGGGTGAGGGTGGCGATGCCGGAGAGCCTCTGCAGGAAGTTGAGCGCCGTCCTCTCGAAGAGGAGGATCGCGGTGCGGGGACCGGAGATCGATGCCACCAGGCTTCCGGGTTCGACGGCCTCTCCGTCGCCGACCCGGGCGTCGACGCGGAGGAGGGGAGAGACCTCCTCTGCCACCGCCTGCACGACGTCCATGCCGGAGAGGATCCCCGGAGCCTTGGCGACGATGCGGGCCCTGACCGGAGTCTCCGCGAGACCGAGCGAGGTCGAGGTCACGCACCCGGCCGCGCCCAGGTCCTCCCGGAGGGCCGCGGCCGCGAGGTGTCGAAGGGAGCCGGGCTCGCTCATCGTGGGTCGTCTCGGGTCTCGAGGGTGATCCACGGCTCGAGCCGCAGGAAGGTGGCAGGACCGATGCCCGGCACCCCAAGGAGATCGTCGGGGGAAGTAAAGCCTCCGAGGGCCGACCGCAGGGCGAGGATGTCCCCCGCCCGCGCGGGTCCGATACCGGGAAGGAGAACCAGCTCGTCGAGGCTGGCGGCGCCGATGTCCACCCGTGCCCTCTCGATTCCTGGCCGTGCCGCGAGGCCCCCGGGGCCGGGATCTTCCCGGGTGGCGAGGTGGCCGAGGCTCCAGAGGGCGGCCAGGATCAGGCAGGCCGATAGGGCTCTCGTCGCCGAATCCGGGCCCTCCCGGGCCGGCCGGAGAAAAAACTTGCCCTTCACGCTAAATCGGGAAACCATCGACATATCGAGGGGGGACCATACCAAGTGCCGGGGTGCCGGAGGAGACACCGTCGCAAGCGTGGAGCCCGGGCATCCGAACAAGAGGTATGAGAATCGGTTCGACCCAGAGGAAGACGTCATGAGAACGGGATGGCTGACCCTCTTCGCTCTTCTCGCCCTGGTGCTGGGGGCCGCCGGCGAGGCGGAGGCTGCACAGAGGGGGGGCGGAAAGAAGCAGAAGGCGCGACAGGCCGGGAACCAGGCCGTCGACGCCGTGGCCGCTCGCTCGGCCAAGGCGGCCCGGAAGGGCGCCGCCGCGGGAGCGTCCGGGGGAGCGCGTACCAAGGCCGAGGCGCGGGAGTCTCGGGTTCCCCTCCGCGAGGTCATCCGGACACCTGTCTGGGAGAAGGACGGCGCCTCGTCCCGGCTCCAGGAAAAGCTCGCCGCGAAGGAGGCCATCCGTTACGAGGTGAGCGGCGGGGTGGTGGGGTTCGACATGGAGCTGACCATCGGGGCCGAGGGCAACGTGATCCTGCGGGACCACGGCGAGGAGATGCACCAGACCCGGATCGGACGCAACGCCTATCTCAAGCTGGCCAAGAGCCTCAAGGAAGCGGGAATCGAGGACGCGCGCGCCCAGTACGGCGATCGTGACGCCGAGGGGAGGCGCATCCTCAAGACCCTGGTCCTGAGCCGTGCCGGCAAGACCAAGAAGATCTCCACCTACGAGGATCCCCTCGACCTGCCTCCCGACGGGGTGCGGCGGCAGTTCGAGCTTCTCGATCGATTCCTCCAGTCGCCGCGGCTCCGCTCGCCGCGCACTCCGGGCCAGGAATTCGTGACCGTCCACGGCTACTCCATCATGCTGCAGCTCGACCGATACGTCTTTCATGCCCCGGACAAGAAAGACCTCGCCTCGAAGCCGGAGACCCTCGAAGCCACCCTGACGGTCGTCAATGCCGGCGCGAGGCCGATCCAGCTCCACTTTCCGAGCGAGAAGCGCTACGACTTCCTCCTCAAGGACGCCGGTGGCAACGTGAGGAGACGCTGGTCCGACGGGCGCATTTTCTCCCAGGTTCCCCAGTCGGCCACCATCGGGGGGGAGAACCGCCTGCTCTTCGTGGGTCGCCTGCCCCTCACCGATCTCGACGCGGGCCCCCTGCCTCCGGGCAACTACCACGTCGAGGTCGAGCTCTACACCCGGGGGGTCGGGTCGTCCTTTGCCGACCCCGGCGCGGCCGATCCCGGTCCCACCGTGAACTTCGCCACCGGTACGTTGCAGTTCCGGATCGATCCCCCGCTCCCCCAGAAGGAGTCCGGGACGTCGGCCAATCCCGATTCCCCGCGGGCGGGTCGCAAGGCCGGAGCCGGGGGCCAAAAGGGTGCCCGTCAGAAGGCGGGTGGGGCCAAGGGCGGAGCCAGGGGAGGGGCCAAGGGAGGCAAGGGGCAGGCGGGAGCGGGAGGCGGCGGCAAGCGCAAGAAGGCACGCGGGGGCGGCTGATCCAGGGGAATGCGGGTCACCTCACGCCGAGGAGCCTCGCCGTCGCCCGGTGACAGTGGCAGATGGCCAGCGCCAGCGCGTCCGTGGCGTCGTGCGCGATCTTCTCCTCGCGGAGCCCGAGGAGTGTCTTCACCATCTCCCCGATCTGGCTCTTGTGGGCATTGCCGTTTCCGACCACCGATCGCTTGACCACCGCCGGGGCGTACTGGAAGACACGGACCCCGGCGTCCGCCGTGGTCAGCAGCGCCACCCCTCTCGCTTCTCCGATCCTCAAGGCCGATTTGACGTTACGTCCGAAGAAGGCTTCCTCGAGGGAAACCGCGTCGGGGCGGAGCTCGGCGAGGATCCGCAGGAGCTCCCGGTGGATGGTGTGGAGGCGTTGCTCGATGGGAACGAGGCTGGTGCCGGCCCGGATGGTGCCGTGCGCGATGCTCTGGAGGCGGCTTCCCCGGGCGACGATGCACCCGTATCCCGTGGTGAGGGAGCCCGGATCGATGCCGAGGACCCTGAGCGCGGTGTGCGCCATGTGGACTCCGGGAGGATGGCACCGGGGTTGGTCTCCGGCGAGGCCGCCCGCCTCGCACGGAGCGATGGCGCCGAGGCCGCCCCTGGGACGCCTGGCCGCCTTTCCATGCTAGGCTAGTCCCGCACAGGAGACGGGTCAACCCCAGCGTTTCTAGCCGTTTCGGACGTTTCTCGGGTACCAGGAGACCGTTTCGCCATGACCGATGAGCCAGGTCCCCGGGGGCGGGTCGTTGCCCTCCTCCTGGCCGGGGGGACGGGCCGACGCTTCGGATCCGGCAGGAACAAGGTCCTCGAGCCCCTCCTGGGACGCCCCCTCCTCTTCCATTCCCTGGAGGCCCTCGGAGACGCTGACGAGATCATCGTCGTGGTCCATCCCGGGGACCGGGAGGTCGTCGCGGCCGAGCTCGCGGAAGAGCCGACCGTCCGCGGAAACGTGAAGGTGGTCCTCGGCGGGAGGAGAAGGCAGGACTCGGTGATGCTGGGACTCCAGGCGACACCACGGGACTGCGCTCTTGTCGTGGTTCACGACGGGGCAAGGCCGCTCGTGACGAGGGAGCTCACCCGTCGGGTCCTCGCCGCGGCGGTGCGCACGGGGGCGGCCATTCCCGCCCTTCCCGTTCATGAGACCGTCAAGGGGACCGATGGTGCGGGGCGGGTGACCGGGACCCTCGATCGGAGTCGGCTCGTCCTCGTCCAGACACCCCAGGCCTTTCGTCGGGAGCTCCTGGAAAGGGCCCATCTCGCCAATCAACAGGACGGTGACGCCGACGCCACCGATGACGCCGCCCTCGTGGAGAGGATCTCTGCCGAGGTGGAGGTCGTCGAGGGCGACCGCCTCAACCTCAAGGTGACGACACGGGACGATCTGGCGCTGGCCGAGGCGGCCCTCCGGCTGCGGAGCGCCCGCTCGGGCGCGCCCGCGGTGCCGAGAAAGGCACGGTCATGAGCACGGGGTTCCGGGTCGGCATCGGTTACGACGTTCACCGTCTCGAGGAGGGGCTGCCGCTCCTTCTCGCGGGGGTGCAGATTCCGAGCGACCTCGGGGCGCGGGCGCGCACCGACGGCGACGTGGTTCTTCACGCCCTCATCGACGCCTTGCTCGGGGCGGCGGCCCTTGGCGACATCGGAGGGATGTTTCCCGAGACCGACGATCGTTTTCTCGGCGCCGACAGCTCCGGGCTCCTGGAGCAGGCCCTGGGGCGGGTGCGTGGCGCAGGCTTCGCACCGGTCAACGTGGACGTGAACGTGATCGCCGAGACTCCGCGGCTCCGGCCGCACTACGCCACCATGCGGGACAGGCTGTCGGCTCTCCTGGGTCTGCCGCTCGACCGGGTGAGCGTCAAGGCCCGTTCGGCCGAGGGCATGGGAGAGGTGGGCGAGAAGCGGGCCATCCAGGCCCAGGTCGTGGTCCTCCTCGAGGAGGAGGCCGGTCGCGCGTGAGCGTCATCGTGGTCATTCCGACCTACAACGAGGCCGTCAACCTGCCGCGACTCGTCCCCGCGGTTCTGGCCACGGACGCGGAAATCCGCGTGCTGGTCGTGGACGACGACTCTCCCGACGGCACGGGCCGGATCGCCGATGACCTGGCGAGGGAGGCCGGAGGCAGGGTGCTCGTCCTGCACCGGGAACGAAAGGGAGGCATGGGGCGGGCCTACGTCGAGGGCTTTCAGAGGGCCCTCGAGGAAGGTGCCACCCACGTGGTCCAGATGGATGCCGACTTCGCCCACGATCCGTCTCACCTGCCGCGGATGCTCGAGCTGGTCGAGGAAGCCGACGTGGTGATCGGGTCGCGCTACTGTGCGGGGGCCGACGTGAGCGGGCTCAGCGCACCCCGGCGTCTTCTCAGCCGCATGGCGAATCTCTATGCCCGGTTGATCCTCGGTATCAGGTGCCGCGATGTCACGGGCGGCTTCAAGTGCTACCGCAGGGAGGTCCTCCTGGCCGTCGATCCGTCAAAGATCCGTTCCACCGGGTTCGCGTTCCAGGTGGAGGTCCTCTACAAGTGCATCCTGCGGGGCTTCCGGATGGTGGAGACACCGATCGTGTTCAAGGACCGGACCGCGGGAAGGTCCAAGATGAGCCTCGCCATCATGCTGGAGGGGCTTCTCCTCGTGCCGCGCATGAAGCGTCTGGCCCGCGCCGAGCTCGAGGCGAGTGGGGGGAGGCGATGAGGTGAGCCTCCCCCTCCGCACCGTGCACGTCAATACCGAGAGAACCTGGCGGGGCGGCGAGCAGCAGACGCTCTCTCTCGTATCCGGTCTCCGGAAGAGGGGGCACGAGGTCTGGCTCGTGGCCCAGCCCGGGTCACCCCTCGCCCGGAAGGCGCGCGATCTGGGGATCGAGGTGGCGGAGATCCCCATGCGGGGCGAGGCCGATCTCGTGGCAGCGTGGCGCATCTCGCGACTTCTCCGGCAGGTGGACGCGGAGATCGTCCACATGCACACCTCCCATGCCCACACCCTGGGGTGCGTCGGGTCGATGATCGCTCGCCGGGGAATGAGGCTCGTGTCGCGTCGGGTCGACTTCACGATCTACCGCAACCGCCTCCGGCTCTCGCGCTACAAGTACGGACGGTTCGTGGATCGTTTCGTGGCCATCTCGCAGGCGGTGAGGCAGGCCCTCCTCGACGACGGCATCGATGGCCAGAGGATCTCCATCGTGCACAGCGGGATCGACCTCGACCGGCATCCTCTCGTTGCCCCGGAAGAGGTTGCGGCCAGGCGAAGGGCGCTGCGCCAGGAGCTCGGGGTCTCGGAGAATGCGGAGCTCGTCCTGAATGTGGCCCACTTCGGGTGGCACAAGGCCCAGGAGGTGCTCGTCCAGGCGACCCCCGCCATCGTCGCGGAGAGAAGCCAGGCTCTGGTTCTCTTCGCGGGCGAGGGTGAGCTCCTGGACAAGGTGAAGGCCGAGGCCTTGGCCCTCTGTCCAAAGGACAGGGTGCGCTTTCTGGGATTTCGCCAGGACATCGACCGGCTCCTCGATGGCTGCGACGTCTTCGTCATGTGCTCGGTCATGGAGGGACTCTGCACGTCGATCCTCGATGCCCTGGCCCGGAGGCGCCCGGTGGTGGCCTCCGAGGTAGGAGGGATGCCCGAGATCGTCGAGGAGGGCGCCACGGGAAGGCTCGTGCCCCCCCGGGACCCTGCGGCCCTTGCCCGGGCCGTGGTCGATCTCCTCACCGATCGCCAGCAGGCGGAGAGGCTGGCCCTTGCCGGGAGAGAGAGGGTGGAATCAAGATTCTCCGTCGATGCCATGGTGGAAGGTACCCTCGGCGTCTACCGGGACGTACTCCGGGGCGACACCGGAGGTCGGGTGGTGAAGGCGGAGCTGCAGTCGATTCCATGAGCAAGAAGGTCAAGAAGGTCAGGAGAAAGCACGCGAGCCTGTGGTCGGTGATCCGGCCCTTCCTGGTCTTCATCGTTCCCTACTGGCGGCTCATCCTTCTCGTCGTGGCCGTCACCACCGTCTCCTCCATGGGCGTCTTCACCAAGGGAGTGCTGGTCATTCCCGTGGTCAACCTCCTGTTCCCGGACGCAGAGACGACCTCGGCGACCGAGGAACGGGCAGAGGCCGAGCCGCCGCCTCCGGATCCCCGGGAGGACCTCGGCAAGAGGGTGGCCGCCGGCCTGGCGGAGAAAGTGAGCCCGGAGCTGGCCGACAAGCTCCGTGCCGAGTCGTCCCTGCGGGAGGCGCTGGTCGAGCTCTTCACCCAGAAGGCCCAGGTCGCCGGCTACACTCCCTTGCAGGTGATCCTGCTGGTGTGCGCCCTCGCCATGGTGGTGGCCATCGTCGGGGCCTGCGCCCGGTTTGCGGAGGTTTCGCTCTCTTACTACCTGCGGAGCCGCATCGTCATCGATATCCGGACCCGTCTCTATGACAGGATCTGCCGGCTGCCGGTGTCGTTCTTCGACAAGGAGAGGAGCGGCGACCTCATCTCGCGCCTCACCAATGATCTTGCCACCACCCATCGCGCCGCCGAGTACGTGTTCGGGGACTTCATCGAACAGCCGATCCGGATCAGCGTCGGTGTGGCGATCCTCCTGATCCTGTCCTGGAAGCTGACCTTCATGGTCGGTGTCTTCGGCCTCTTCATCGTCCTTCCCATCGTCAAGATCGGCCAGCGCATCCGCAGGACGGCGCGCAAGCGCCAGGAGAAGCATGCCGACCTCACCGATCAGATGACCCAGACCCTGTCCGGGATCCGGGTGGTGAAGGTCTTTTCCATGGAAGAGGCCGAGTCGGCTCGCTTTCTGGACGAGAACCTGGTGTTCCTGAAGCGTGAGATGAAGGTGGTGAGGGGAAAGGCCCTGTCGCGGAGCTCGATGGAGCTCTACGCAGGAGTCTCGGTGCCACTGTTGCTCCTGGCGGCCTTCTGGCTCATCACGAACAAGCAGGCGGACAAGGCCGTGCTGACCGGATATATGGTGAGCGTCGGCATGCTCTATCAGCCGCTGAAGCTCCTGTCCCGGGCCTATACCGTGCTCCAGGATTCAGCGGCAGGCATGGAGCGGGTGTTCAGCATCCTCAACCGGGAGCCGGCGGTCGAGGACCGGTCGGGGGCGGTGGCCCTGACCGGGCTCCGGCAGGGCATCGTCTTTCGTGATGTGTGCTTCTCCTATGACGGCGTGACGCCGATTCTTCGCAACGTGTCCTTCGAGGCCAAGGCCGGGGAGATGGTGGCCATCGTGGGGCCGAGTGGCGCCGGCAAGACCACGCTGCTCGATCTCCTCGTCCGCTTCTACGAGCCGAAGAGTGGGGAGATCTTGCTCGACGGCCGGGATATCCGTGAGATCAAGCGGAGCTCCCTTCTCGAGCACATCGCCATGGTCACCCAGGATCCCTTCCTCTTCAACGTGTCGATTCGCGAGAACATCCTCTACGGGCGTCCGACGGCCACGCTCGAGGAGCTGGAGGATGCGGCGAGGGCGGCTCACGTCGAGGAGTTCATCCGGTACATCCCGGATGGCTACGAGGCGCGGGTCGGCGAGCGCGGGGTTCTCCTTTCCGGGGGGCAGAAGCAGAGGATCACCATCGCGCGGGCTCTGCTCCGGAACGCGCCCATCCTCATCCTGGACGAGGCCACCTCGAACCTCGACTCCGAGTCCGAACGACTCATCCAGGAGGCCTTGCCCAGGCTCGTGAAGGGACGGACGACCTTCGTCATCGCCCACCGTCTCTCCACCGTTCGCGCCGCCGATCGCATCGTGGTCATGAACGAGGGGTCCGTGGCCGAGACCGGGACCCACGACGAGCTCCTGTCCCGGAGCGGACTCTACCGCCACCTCCACGAGCTGCAGTTCTCGGCCTGAGGGGGCGGCTGGCTCGGGAGGTCCGGCCTACTCCTCGATCCCGCGCGTATCGGTGAGGTCGCTCTCGGGAATCCCGTCGATCTCGCTCCGGAGGCGCACGTAGGCCGCGGCGGTTCCGCTCATGTAGAACGCCACCGCGGCTCCGGCCGAGGCCCAGAGTCCGATCAGGCGGTAGAGGTGAAGGATCACTCCACCCGTCCACTCGGGAAAGGATGCCGCCGCAACCCCGGGACGACCCTCGCGGGCGATGGCGAGTACGGTGTCGAGGGTGGGGCCGCGCAGGAAGAGTCCGAGACCTTCCAGCGAGATGTCGATCACCATCGCTCCGAGAGCCTGGAGCACCCAGGCGAACCCGATCACCACCGTGTGGAGAAAGAGAAACTGCAGCGGCCGGGAGAAGAGGTAGGCGATGGCCCGGCTCAGCGCCTCGAGACCGGGAATGTTCTCGGAGGCGAGGATGGCGGATCCGAGACCGAGACCGAGGACCGCGGTCAGCGCCAGCACCACGAGAACGAGCGCGGCGACGAGCGCCACCGGAAAGAGCATGCCGAGGAGGACGGAGCCCATCCACGGTACGTGGCCCAGGAGTCCGAGAAGGCCCAGCGTCGCCGCGAGGAAGAGGGAGACTCCGACCACGATGAGAGGGTAGCTCCGGGTGTCCTTTTGCACCTCGAGGCCGAAGGAAAGGGCCTGACGTGCGGAGATGTCCCGATCCCGGGTGATGCGGACGATGGCCGCGCGGGAGAGGGGGACTCCGAAGAGGATCCAGGAAAGCGAGGTACCGGAGACGAGAATCGCGCAGGCCAGGGGATGGTTGCGCAGCAGGCAAAGGACTCCCCGCAGGAGGTCGGGCTCGAGGATGCGAAAGCCCTCCTCGGGGAGGAGGATGGCGGCTCCGTAGGCGGTGAGATCGAGGAGGAGGACGGCCAGCATGCCGAGGAGGAGGATCGATCCCGAGTAGGGAACGGGGCCGAGCCCGAGCGAGGGCGAGGATCGAGGATCCGCGGGAAACGGAACCGATCGCCACTCGCTCGTTCGAGGCTCCTCGTCCATTCCGCCTCCGCCGTCCTCGACGTCAGGCCTTCGACAGGCTGAAGAGCTGATCGAGAGTCTTCTCTCTCTCGATGCTCATGATGACGGAGCGTAGCTTACCGCACTTCTTCTTGCCGATCACGTCCTCGCCCAGGGCATTGAACTTGACCGCGATCTCCTCCTCGGTCATGGGGTCGCGAGGGTCTCCCTTGGGCACGTCGACGCGCTGGGTGTGTGAGGCGCCGCTCTTCAGGGTGACGGTGACCTGGCTCGGCTGGAACTTCGGGAAGAGAGCCTCGAACTCCTGGTTCGGGACGACCTTGATCTTGTCCATGACGGGGTGGAGAGCCTTGTCCGCGATCCTCTTCTCCGTGAACTGGAGCGGGGTCACCATTCCGTCCACCAGCCCCACCGCCAGCGAGTAGGGTAGCGAGTGGTCGGCCGTCTCCTTGCTGGTGGGACGGTACTTGGCCGGATCGCCGAGGATGTCGGCGGCGCGGGCGATGACCTCGACCTTGATCTCGGTGACGTCGGCCGGCGCGAGATCGTGCTCGTTCCTGATCTTCATCAGGGCGGTGAGGGGGGCGTGGCTCAGGGCCTCGATGGGGAAGGACTTCATCCCGCAATCGACGATCTTGTAGTGGTGGTCCTTCCCGGTGGGGAGCTCGTCGGTGAGCATGTCGAAATGGAACTTGCCCCCGAACTTGCCGAAGCAGTGGGCCAGGCTCTCCTTGCCGTCGAGGACGTGCTCGGGGCCGGAGAACCCGCGCCTGGCCAGCAGCACCGCTTGCACCCCCGACCGGGTGGCCAGCGGATCGACGGTGTTCTTCATGTTGGTGAGCTTGCCCGCCGTCACCGCGCCCAGGCACATCGAAGGCGAGGCGCTGATGCCGATGGCCTGCTGGATCCGGTCGGGCTTGAGGCCGAGGACTCTCCCGCAGGCGATGGGGGCGGCGATGGAGGTGAGGGTGGCATGGTGCCAGCCGTACTCGCGGATTCCCGGATCGCCGAACTCGCAGAGACGCATCTCCATCTCGTAGGCGATGACGATTCCCAGGATGAGCTTCTTGCCGCCCGCCTCCAGCATCTCGACGAGGGCCATGGGTCCCGGGATGATGTCGGAGGGGTGGGAAGGGTCGGCCTTCCAGTAGATGTCGTTGTAATCCATGGCCCTCACCATGAGGGCGTTGAGGAAGGCGGCGTCGACGGGGTTGGTCTTGAATCCGTCCACCAGCACCCGGCAGGTCCTGGCCCCTCCCATCTCCTTGAAGTGGTCGATGGCGATGCGCACGTCGTGCTGCCGGGAGCCGCCGAGGGCGCAGCCGATGGAGTCGAAGAGGAAGAGCTTGGCGGCGTGGATCGCTTCCTTCGAGAGGTGCTCGTACTTGAGAGACGAGGCCCAGGAGGCGAGCTTCCAGGAGACGAAGTCGGTGGCCTTCTTGGAGGTGTCGATGCTGCCCATGGCGCGGTCTGTCCTTGGTTGCGGTGCGGATGACGGCCGCGCCCGGCCCGGGGCTCCGACCCCGTGGGCGCGAGGGGGGAAGGCTAGCCACGGGCCGGTGGGTGTCAAGGGGAGCGCTGATCAGAGGGGGGAGCTCCGGCGGGTCAGCGGTCGCGACGCCTCCGGTCGAGCTCCCGCGCGATTCTCTCCGCGGCCCGGTCGCCGCCGGGGGCGGCGTTGGTGGCCATGACGATGGCTTCGTTCCGGTCTGGATGGAGAAAGACGTGGGCGTAGAAGGTGCCGGCCGATCCGTTGTGCCAGTGGACGGGCCTTCTGCTCTTCCAGGTAATGACCCATCCGCAGGCGTACTCGGCCCCCGGGGGTGGGGTGTGGAGGAGGGCCACGGTTTCGGCCTTCAGCGCTCCGTCCTCGCCCGCGAGCCCGCGCAGGTGAAACGAGGCGTAGCGGGCCAGGTCCTTGATCGAGCAGTGGACGTCTCCCGCCGGGGCCAGGAACTCGCCCAGACGGTACTCGTCCGTGATCTGGGGCCGGAGACCGCTGCCGTCGGGGAAGTGGCCGCGGGGCTGGTGGGGACGATCGTCGCTGAAGGGCCAGCCGAGGCCGGCCGAGGTCAGTCCCAGGGGCGTGAAGACCTCGGTTTGCAGGAGCTCGTTCCAGCTCTTGCCGGCAACTCGCTCCGCCATGTGTCCGGCGAGGGCGTAGCCGGCGTTGGAGTAGACGGTCGCGGTTCCGGGGGGGGCGGCGGGCTCTTTCTTCAGGATCTCGGCGAGGTAGGTCGCGCGTTGCTCGACGGGGGTGCCGGGAAGGGACGCAAGGCGCTCCCCGGTGGCTTCGTCGAAGTTCGTTTCGGCGGGAATGCCTCCCCGGTGCCGGAGGAGCTGCTCGAGGGTCACCTTCCGGTAAACGGGAAGCATCTCCACATCGGGGAGCACCTCCGCGACGGTGAGATCCCAGCGGAGCTTCTTCTGCTCGACGAGGCGGGCCACGAGCACCGCCGTCATCGACTTCGTGATGGATCCGATGTGCCACAGATCCGAGATCTCGGCCGCCTCCTCCTCGCCCTGGGTGCGAACGCCCACCACGGCTCGGTCGACGATCTTGCCGTCCTTGACGTGAGCGGCGGCGAGGGCGGGAAGGGAGGCGTCCTTCCGGACGATCTCGAGAAGCTCGCGGAGATTCGACCACTCGGCGTCTTGCTCCTCCTTCTCGTCGTCGGGAGGGGGGGTGGGCTGGATGAGGAGGCCCGAGATGAGGTGGGGGGACCTTCGCTGCACCTCGAGCCGGATCTCCAGCCACGCGGCTCCGGCCTGGTACCAGGCGGTCAGGCGATGGGGGGCCGGGGCGTCGATCCGGGCGAGGGTGGCGGAGCTCAGCAGGGGGCCGATCTGGATGGAGAGCGCGAGGTACTGGGGGGCAGGGACATCCGCGCGAAAGTCCTCTTCGAAGCCGGTCTCGTAGTGGCTCTCGAGGCGCTCCTTGTCGCCCGAGCGGACCACCTCGAGCCAGCTCGTGAGCGCGGCGCCGGCGGGGGTCTCCGGGATCGAGACCTCGGCAGCCCGGCTCCCGGAGATCGAAAGGAGCAGAGCCAGCCCCGAGAGCAGGCACAGGGTGATCGGGCGCGCGATGCACACGGGAACCTCCTTGCTTGACTTGCCAGACTGTCCTGCGGACTTACGGTCGCCTGCCCCCGATGTTTCCTCCGGCAAGGCCGGCCAGCCTCTTCAGGGCGTCGATCCTGTCGGTCGACCACCAGGTTGGCCCGCGTGGGGGAGGGGGCCGGCACGACATCAAGTAGCGGGGTCCCTGGAGATGCGAGGTGTTGTTCGCAGGCTTCGGCTTCGGTCGCGACGCTCGAGCGCCACCCTGGTCTTCGTCGGGGCCTTCCTGGGTTCGGTCGCGTTCCTGACGCGAAACTACCAGTACGATGGTCTGGCCTACCTCCTCGGCGCGGAAGTCGACATCTCTCCCTCGGATCCCGTCTTTCACCCGCATCACCCCCTCTTCTGCGGCCTGCTGAGGTGTCTGGCCCGGGTCGTTCGATCCGTCGCTCCCGGATCGCTAGCCCTGGTTCCCGCGCAGATCGCGAGCGCCCTTGCCGGCGCGGTCGGAGTGACGGCTCTCTTTTCGATTCTCCGGCGAGCTCTCGACAACCTGGGAATCGCGCTGGCCGGTGCGGCACTTCTCTTTCTCTCCTACGGGCCGTGGCACTACAGCACGGAGCCCGAGCCTTACGCCGGGGCCCAGGCCCTGTTCTTGCTCGCAGTCGTCTCGGTGCAGAGAGATCGGTCGGCCGGCACGTCTCGGCACGCCCTGGTGGGCGGAATCCTTCATGCGCTGGCCATCGGATTCCACCAGATTCACGCCCTCGGGATCGTCGTGCTGGTGGGTCTCCTCCTTGCGCCCCGCGGGTCTCCGGGAAGGGCGCCCCGGGGCCGCCTCCTGGCCTACCTTGCCGCGGTGGTGATCGGAACGGCCGGGATCTATTGCTCGGCGGCGGCGATGGACGGGGTGCCGCTCACTCCGGAAGGTCTGTACCGGTGGAGCACCCACTACGCCCAGGTCGGTCGGTGGGGCGGAGTCTCCGGAAGCCTCCTGCACGGAGCGGGAGGAGCCTTCACCTCGGTCCTCGCCAAGGAGTTCGTCCAGGATCTCCTCGGCCCAGGGGAATGGACGATGGCCTCGACCGCGGGGGCGGTCGTGGCCGTGGTGATCGGCACGATCGTACTTGGGCTCCTCCTGATCGGCTTGTGCAACCTCCGCGCCCTGTCGAGACGATCTGCCTTCCTCCTGCGTTTCTGTCTCCTCTCCGCGGTGGTCTACGCGCCCTTCGTCGTCTGGTGGGAGTCTCACAATCCGAAGTTCTGGATTCTTCTGCTCCCTGCTCTCTGGGCCTTCGTCGCGATGACCTGCGCGGCGGCACCCCTGGCCTGGCTTTCGTGCCGGGCAGCACGGATCCTTCTTCCGGGGCTCTGCCTGGCCATCGGGGCGTTCAACCTGGTCTTTGCGATCCTTCCGGAGAGCCGTCTCTCGAACAATCAGTACTACAAGCTGACGGCGATGCTCGTCGAACGCCTCGAGGAAGAGGATCTGATCGTCGGACCCTTGGCCAAGGTGAGCGTCTATTCCCGGTACTTCTTCGGCCGGAGGCTCCAGGAAGTGGCCCTGCACAAGATGCCGGCCGGGACCCCCGACTACGAGAGGAATCGAGACTGGCTGCACCGCCGGATCGAGGAGCATCTCGCGCGGGGATTCCGCGTCTTTTTGGCCGAGAACGAGTTCCATCCGCCCCTGGCCAGCGCGAAGCAGCTCACCGTCTTCGCGCGCGGGCAGTATGAGGAGTGCTATCGAGACTACGCGAGCCGTCTCCGTCCGGTGTTGCGATACCAATGGTACGGAGTGCAGTACACCCTGTACGAGATCGATGGCGGTTAGAGTGGGCGGTCTTCAGGTCGAAGGCCCCGGCACGGTCTTACGGGAGCCCACCTCGGGTCTCTCCGGCAAGGCCGCCCAGCCTCTTCAGGGCGTCGATCTTGTCGGTCTCTCCGACCCTGGCCTGCCGGATGGCCCCCATCAGCACCTCGATGTTGCGGTCATACGTCTCCCGGTCCACCGGATACGGGAACCCGTCCTTGCCGCCGTGGGCGTACGAGTAGTCGGCCCACCGCCGCCCGGCAAGAACGGTGCCAGGCACACTTCTTTCACTTCTTTCCCGACCGCCCGGGGAGGCAAGAACGGTGCCTGGCACCGTTCTTGCCGGGTCGCGGCGGGAGGCCGGGGAGTCGTAGATGAGCTCGGCGAGGAGCGCGAGGCTGCGGATGGTCGCCGCGCCGACGCCCGGGGTCCCGAGGAGGGTGGCGAAGTCCGAGGGATGGTTCTCGTGCGCCACGCGGACGATTTTGCGGAGGCGAGGAAGGTTCACGTCGGTCGGAAGCACGGGATGGTGCGCCGGCGCGAACAGGGTCGGTCCCTCGGTGAAGCGCTCGAGCTCGGCGAGCAGGTGATCGGGGTTCCAGCGGATGAGCTCGGCGCAGCGCGATCGGTTGTCGCCCGACTCCTCGGCCACGAGGTTGAGGAGGAGGAGCTGCTCTCCGGCCCCGGGAGCCTCGCCATGAGCCTGGCCCTCGCGCGAGCGCCGGTCCTCGATCGCCTCACCGTCGATGCCGTGGTGAGGCTCGCACACGAAGTCGTGCACGGTCTCGCCGAGCCAGTGGTAGCGCCGGGCGTACTTGTTCTCCTCGCTCATTCCCTGCTGGACGACGCACCAGGCCCCGTCGTCGGTGAAGAAGAAGCTGTGGTGATAGATGTCGTACCCGTCCTGCACCGCCGCCGAGTCGACCTTGGCACTCATGCGCGAGGCGTGGATCAGGCGATCGCCAGAAGGGATGCCCTTCCTGTCCGCCGTCTCCTCGATCTCCTGTGGGGTCTTGCGGCTCGTCTTTCCTTTCCCTCCCGCCACGTGGATCCCGAGATCGTCGCCCACGATCCGGCGCGCCTCCTTGAGGGCGCCGCAGGTCACGGTGGTGAGCCCCGAGCTGTGCCAGTCGAACCCGAGGGCGCAGCCGAAGGCCTGGAACCACCAGGGATCTGAGAGCCGGCGCAGCATCTCGAGCGGCCCGTGCTCGTCCACCACCGCCATCGTCACGGCAGCCGAGAGGCGAGCCATTCTCTTGAAAAGCCAGGCCGGAGCCTTGCCCCCGTGGAGCGGAAGGGTGGCGATGCGGCGTTTCATGGGCTCCTCGGCCTCTGGCTGCCCGGGCCTCTGCGCGGTATCGCCTGACTCACGTGCCGCGCGCGCGCTTCTGGATTGCCTGCACGAACAGATCCATCGCCCTTGGCGAGTGGACCAGGAAGAGAGACGGCTCGATGAGCTCGAGCTCGCTCACGCAGACCCGGCCCCGGCGATTCAGGACGAGATCGACGCGGGCGTAGAGGGGCTCCTCCTCGAGGTCGCGAGGCCCGATCTTCGATCCGAGCTGGGCGAGGATCCTCCCCACCAGGGCGCGCTCCTCGTCGGAGGGCTGCTGGCTGTCCGACACGCTCTCGTCCTCGCCCGAGAACCGGGGGCTCTTGCCGACGAGGTGGGTCGTCTCGCCCGCAATGCGCACCACGGCTCGCTCGCCGGGGTCCTCGAACGAGGGCAGGTACTCCTGCACGAGGGCGTCGCGCTCGTGGGTCAGCTCGGTCAGGAAGGCGTCGGCTTCGCCCAATTGGCCGGCGGGAAACCTCTTCGTGCGATAGGAGCTGGCCGAGATGGCGGGCTTGATCACGATCTCGTTCCAGCCGCGCTCGCGGGCGATGGTCGAAGCCGTCGTGGCGTCGCCGCGATCGACGAACGCGGTGGGAACGACGGGGATTCCCTGCCGGTCGAGCTCGGCGAGGTACCGCTTGTGGAGGTTCCAGCGGACGAGTGAAGGGGGGTTGAGCAGGCGCGTCTGCTGGCTCGCCCGATCGACCCAGGCGAGGAAGGCCTCGGGGTCCTGAGGATAGTTCCAGGTCGACCGCAGGACGCAGAGGTCGAACCGCGAGAGATCGGCGTCGGGGTCGTCCCAGGCCAGGAGCTCGGCCTCCATTCCGGCGGCGCGGAGGGCGGCCAGGAGGGGCTCCTGATCGGGGTCCGGCTCGGGAAGGACGCGGCAAGTGGCGAGGGCGACGCGCATGGAGGGAGAGACTACGAAAAAGGAGGCGCCCGGGAAGGGCGCCCCCTCGATGTCGACGGGCGGATTCGCGAGAAGTGCGTGACCCGTTCCTCGGGCCCGAGGTCGGATGTCAGGGCACCACTCGGAGGATGACCGCGTTGGAGACGCTGAACCCCGTGGCGTTGGCGGCACCGAAGTCGCGGATGAGGGCCTGGAACGTGAACGTGGCCGGACAGTTGAATCCGTCCTCGTACGTGATGGCCCAGGGAGCTCGCGGAGGAGCCCTCCTGATCTCACGGACCGATCCGCATGCTGCCCTGGGTATGCCATCCGGCCGGATGCAGCGGAACGGCTGGGGCGACAGGAGGCTCAAGGGTGTCGGATTGACGGTCACGCCCAGCGTGCTTGGGCCCGAGGCCACAGCAGTGGGATTGGATGGCATGCCCACCCAGGCATAGAGGATGTATGCTCCGCTCCCGGATCCTGCCGGCGCAGCATCGAGGGCGAGGAGGATGTCTTCACCGGGTCCGACGTAGACGAGTCCCGCGTCTGCCCTGGGCCCGTCGCCGAAGCTTCCGTTCACGCTCAGGACCGGTGTCACGGAGCCGACACCCGTATTCACGGTGCCCAGAACGGCGGCCGGGGAGCCGGTGCAGGCGTCTCCCGTGCCATCCATGTCGGTATCGGTCTGGAGCTGGTTCGCGACCTCGATGCAGTTGTCGCTGGCGTCGCCCACCGAGTCGTCGTCGCGGTCCTCTTGATGCGGGTTGGGATGAACAGGTGAGTTGTCGGCCCGGTCCTCGATCCCGTCGAGGTCGGAGTCGGCGATCGGAACCAGGGCCGGCAGAAGCGCCAGGGCCGAGCGCGGGGCGTCGGCGCGAGCCAGGCGCGGTCGCTGTTCGACGAGCAATCCAGCCTCGGGAACACGCCTCACGAGCGTCGCGAAGCTCGAGGTGCCGACCGGGATCGGTGGGTCGGCGAGGCCGTCTCCGTCCCCGTCAATGGTGAGGCCCGGGTCCGCCTGGACGAGATCGAGGGAGGGCTCGGCGGTGAAGACCCAGGGGCGTCCCCTCATCCGGAACGTCCTGGAGGTGCCAGGATCCTGCGTGGCCGTCGTCATGGGTTCACCGACCCTGACGAAGTGGAACCGCGGTATCACCGGCAGATCGACATCGAAAGTTCCCGCTTCGCTGGCGCTGCGAAAGAGGGTCATCTGCCCGGGAGCCTGGGGAACGGCCTGGGACAGCGTCATGAAAACCTCCCAGCAGTCGTCCGGAGAGCCGACGTGGCTGACGGTGATGGGCTCCGAGGCGACGAGGCTCAGGCCGACGATCTCGACGGCAACCGAGACCTGGGAAGGGGTTCCGATGAGCTGGGCCGAGGAGAGTCGCCGAACGACCGTATCCGCCGGCGCGATGGGACTCCCGGAGTCGAACTGCGAAAGAGGCATCCCCTCGAGGCTGACGGTACCGGAGAAAGGTTCCGAACCCGGAGCGAAGAAGTCGGCCGGGAGATCAAGGCACACATGGGTCGAACCTCTCCCTGGAGTCTGAAAGAGGTCGACTCCCTCGATGACGAGCTGCCCGGGCACCGTGCCCGTCCAGTAGACGGCGTAGCCCGGGTCGTGGGCCGGCTCATCGAAGCTGTAGCCGCCCGTGATCCTGATGTAGAAGGTTCCCGGACCGTACCTTCCCGCGATGACGTCTCCGCTGGCCAGGACGGCCCCGCCGGCATCCTGAAGCTGGATCGACCTCGAGGTCACGTTGCCGACGGCGACTTCGATGCGGATGTCCGTCACGAAGGGTAAGTCCAGCGACCAGAAATCGAGATCGAAGTTCGGGAAGTCGATGTGGCCGCTAGACACTCGCTCGAAGGGGAGAGGAGTTGCGCTGGCCTGGTTGTTGTTGGGCTCGATCTCGTCGACAGGTCGGCATCGCACCATCAGCTCGTAGCCGAAGGTCGAAGACGCCGAGTCCTGCTCGACCCTGACGTAGACTCTCCCGGGAGGGAGCGAGCTCACGATTCTCGAGCAGAGAGCCTGACCGCCGTCGTGGTCATTGCGGCCGCCGCCGGCCTCGCCGAAGAGGGTGAGCTCGGAGTCACCGTCTTCGCAGAATACCTCGGCTTCGACGAGCATCGGCTCGGCGATGACGAACGTCCAGTAGTCCACATCCTGCAACGTGATCATGCCTCGGTGTCTGACGCCAGGCTGGAGAGGAGTGGCGGTTGCCTGGTCGTTGTTGGGCTCGATCTCGCCGAGTCCCGATGGCCCGCAATCGAGGTGGACGTTGTAGGTCAGGAGCTGGCCCGCGTTCGAAAGATTCCGGTTGATCTTCAGGTAGTACGTCCCCGGGCCGTTCACGGCCGCTTGCACCTGGACGCAGGCCACCTGGTCAAAGGTGTTGTCCGAGGCGATGAGAGACCCCGTCGCTGACACGAGCGAGATCTCGATCGAAGTTCCATCGCAGAAGGCTCGGCATTGACGAAGGTCGACTCCGAGATCGTGAATCGCCAGTAGTCGACATCGGTGGACGCAGGACTGATGACGCCACGTCTGGTCTCGCCGCAGCTGATCATGCTCGCGGTGGCCAGGGTGTTGTTGGGCTCGACCTCGTCGAGCTGGGACTCCGCCTGGCAGAATGCGGTCAAGGTGTAGGGGGAGTCATAGGGGAGAGCGTTGCGGGAGACCCTCACCGCGTAGGTTCCCGCGCCAACGAAGTTTCGGAGGACGAGCTGGCCCGCGCCGTGACCGGACGCCGACGAGCCGATCGGGGAGTCATTGGAGTCACGGAGGCTGATGCCGATGTCGGCGATGCTGCCCGCAAGCAGCACGATGCGGAGGATGGTCGGCTCGGAGATCGTGAAGGTCCAGTAGTCGATGTCGCCGGCCTGAGCACCGATCCCCTTCACGGGCAGTCCGCAAGTCATGGGATCAGCGGTGGCAATGGTGCCGTTCGGCTCCGTCTCGTCCACTCCTGTCGCCTGGCACCCGAGGCTGAGGATGTAGGTGTCGGTGCCGCCGTCGTTCTTTCTCCTGATCTCGATGTGGTAGGTCCCGGCGGCCAGGGTCTGCTGGATGGCCGAGTCGAAGACGCCGAAGGCGAGATCATCGTTGTAGGCGATCTGGCTACCGAGCGCGTCGCGGAGCCACATCTCGGAGTCGATGTTGGCCTGGCAGAGAATGGTCACGATGCTCTGCTCCGTGAGAGAGAACCGGTAGTAGTCGACGTCGCCCGTCACCCCGATGACCGACGTGAACTGGTCGTAGCAGGGGATGGGGTAGGCCGTGGCGATGGAGTTGTTGGGCTCGCGATTGTCGAACGGACCGAAGTCGACGTCCTGGGAGACGAGGAGCGAGTAGTCGAAGGGGTACTCGCCGGTTCCGGCCCTGGGCCTGACCGCGAAGTAGTAGGTGCCCGCAAAGAGGTAGGTGGCGACGCGGGAGCAGCGCCGCGGGCCCGAATCGTCATCGGAGGCGAGGACGGTACCCGTGGAGCTCTGTAGCTCCAGAATCGAATCACCGGTGCAGTCCAGCTCGCCGGTGACCGTGCCGTTCCGGAGCAGGGTGAACTCCCAGAAATCGACTCCGCCGTTCGGACGGAGGGAACCCTTCCTCGGCTGGTCGAGAGAGACGGGGTTGGCGGTGGCGCGGGTGTCGTTCGGTTCGACCTCGTCATACGGCCCGGGACAGTCGAGCAGGAAGCGATAGATGGCCGTCCCGTCGTCGCCCGGCTCCCGGATCTCGATGAAGTAGTCGCCGGCAGGGAGGGTCGGACCCGAGGTGGCGTCGCCGAGGGAGGCGCCGCCCGAGTCCCGGAGCGTTGCGGTGAGAGGCGTCACGCTCGACAGACGGAAGAGTACGAGCCTCTCCTCGGTGAGCGTGAAGGCGAAGACATCGACATCGCCCAGGGGAGAGATGATCCCGTGTTCCTCCGCGGGGCAGGGGATGGAGTCGGCCATGGTGATGTCGTCGTTTGGCTCGGACTCCAGGGCGTGGATCGAGGTCGGGTTGGCGATGAGGAGCCAGATCGAGGTGATGAGACCGCAGGGATAGCACGTCTTTCGTCGCATGGATGACTCCTGTGTCGTGGATGCCGTCAGTTGCCGTGGTGCTTCGACCGACCCGACCTGTGAGTGCCCCGACCCGTGAGTGCCCCGACCTGTGAGTGCAGGGTCTCCGGGGAGAGCTCTTTCATCCCGTCTTGACACCCGCGGGGGTGCCGGGTCGTACGCCCGCACTCTCGAAAGCGCACGGAGGAGGCTCCATCCAACGGGGATCTTGCGGGGCTGTCCCGGGCCGTGGTAGCATCGCGACGGCCAGCACCCCTTCCACGCCGTCGAGCAAGGAGGGCTCCCTGTCATCTTCGTGGGTTTCGCGTGGGATGCCCGGTGGGCCGTGCGCTGTCCGTTTCGGGAGCGTCATGACGATCCGGGGGACGGGGTTCGGAAAGGGTCGCGTGGTAAGATCAGATTTCGACGAGGCCGCTGATCTCCTTTCGCGAGCAGCGCGGGGAGACCCGGAAGCAAGACGGCTGGTCGTCGAGCGCTTCCAGGACAGACTCCTGAAGCGGATACGGCGACAGCTGGGCCCGGCCCTCCGGGACTTCACGGAGTCGGCGGACTGCCTTCAGGATGTCTTCCTGGAGATCTTCAAGGAGAGGAGCCATCCCCCCTTTCAAACCGAGGAGGACTTTCTCCGCTGGGCGTCCCGGCTCCTGGAGAACCGGATTCGTGACCTCGCGCGCCGGAGGAAGCTCCGGGTCTTCGAGGCTCTGGCGTCGAGTCTCGTCCTCAGGAGATCGCCCGATGGATCCTCCCAGGCAACTCCCTCGAGCGTGGCCGCTCGCAACGAGGACGTGGAGAGGCTGAGGGACGCCCTGCGCGCGCTTCCTCCCGAGTACCGCCTGGTGATCGAGCTTCGGGATCTGGATCTTCTCGACTACAAGACGATCGTGTCCCGGATGGACCGCTCCGCCGATGCCGTGCAGATGCTCCACGCCCGCGCCCTGGCTCGGCTCAGCTCACTTCTGGGTGCTCGGGACGCCGGGCCGGGACGAAACGGCAATGGCTGACGAGGTCCTCGAGTCTTTGGTCACCGAATTCCTCCTCCGCAAGGAGAACGGCGAGGAGGGGGTGCTCGATCACCTCTGCGAGCGCCATCCCGCCCTGGCGACGGAGCTGCGCAGGAGGATCAGCCGGCTCGGCGAGGGGCAGAAGGCGCTCGAGAGGATCGCGCTCTCGGGGCGGGCGACGGGAGTGCCCCCGCGGATCCTGGGGAGGTTCGAGATCCTGGGGGAGCTCGGCCACGGGGGCATGGGAGTCGTGTACCGGGCCCTGGATCCACACATGAACCGTGAGGTTGCCCTCAAGGTGCTCAGCTCCACCCGGATCGAAGAGCCGGCCATGGTCGAGCGATTCGGCCGGGAGGTGCGCATCGTCGCCCGCCTCCGGCATCCTTGCATCGTCCCGATCTACGAGGTCGGGGAGAGCAACGGGCTTCAGTACTTCACAATGGAGTACGTGCGGGGGCCGACGCTGGCCGGCCTCGTGAGCTCGTTGAAGCTGACGGGAAAGCGACCCGGCGAGCTCGATGGGTCGAATCTGCAGCGCATCCTCGACGATCAGGACGAATCCGACTCCGGCCGGAAGGGGGACGGTCGTCTTGCGTCCGGAGACTCGGGCCCATCGATCGCCGGGAGGGGATATGTCGACTTCGTGGCGCGAACCATGCTCGATCTGGCAGGCGCCCTCGAGGTCGTCCACGCCGCCGAAGTCCTGCATCGGGATATCAAGCCATCAAACGTGATGGTCTTCGATGGGCGGGCCATGCTCCTCGATTTCGGGCTGGCCCGGGTGGAGAAGGAGCTTCATCTCACCACGACGGGCACCTTCGTGGGGACTCCGTACTACGTCTCTCCGGAGCAGGTCCGGGACGCTCGGCAGGTCGATCATCGCTCCGACATCTACTCGCTCGGTGCGACCCTTTACGAGCTCCTGACCCTCGAGCCGCCGTTCCAGGGAGAATCGACCCAGGAGATCCTGCGCAACATCGCGACCAGGGAGCCGCTGCCCGTCCGGCGGCACAATCCCGCGGTGCCGCGTGACCTCGAGACCATCTGCCTGACGATGCTGGAGAAGGACCCGGACCGACGCTATGGAAGCGCCACCCTTCTGGCCGAGGATCTGCACCGATTCCTAGAGTACCGACCCATCCTGGCGCGGCCCATTGGCCCGGCTTCGAGGGTCTTTCGATGGGTGCGCCGCAATCCGGCACAGAGCACCGCGGGCATCCTGGCGTTCGTCCTCCTGGTCGTGGGGCCGACCGGGTTTGGCCTGTACCATCGCGCTGTCGGGAGGCAGCTCCTCATCGAGCGGGAGGAGGCGAACGAGCAGAGAATGCTCGCGGCGGATCGGGCTCGCGATGCCCTCTTGCAGGCCGAGGAGGCGAGGCGCAAGAGCGAGCTCGCCGAGCGCAGCTTCGGCAAGGCCAAGGAGGCCGTGGACACGTTGCTGCAGCGAGTGGCGGGGGAAACTCTCCTCGAGGTGCCCCGCATGGAGGAGCTGCGGCGGGACCTTCTGGAGAAGGCGCTGCACTTCTACGAGGGCTTCATCACCGAGCGGTCGGATGACCCGCAGGTCCGCTTCGATGCTGCGCGCATGAAGCAGGAGCTGGCCGACCTTCTCACCCTGCTCGGAAGGAGGGGCGATGCCGAGGCGCGATACCGGGAAGCGGTCCGGGAACTCCAGGAGCTCGAGCCTGTTGCCGCCGATCGGGTCGCGTGGCGCCAGGCGACCGCCCAGGCCTTTGCGGCACTGGGGAGTTTTCTCCGCTACGAGATGAGAGTCGAGGAGGCACTCTCGTGGCTCGATCGAGCGGAGTCTGTCCTTGCCAGCGGGGACCAGGGTGTCGCGTCGCAAGAACCCCTGTCCGTGCGGATGATGGCCGAGCTGGCGGCCGATCGAGGAACCTGTCTCATGCTTCTCCGGCGCGCCGATGAGGCGCTGTCGGAGCTCCTGCGAGGTCGGGAGCTGGTCGAGACCCAGCTGAAGAGCGGCAAGCCGGAGGCCGTCCGGAGTTGCCTGGTGAGGATCGACGGCAGTCTCGGGATGCTGGAAGGAATGCGGAATCGATACGCCGACGCCCTCTTCTATTACCGGAGTGCCCTGGGTTGCCAGGAGGAGCTGCTCGTGGCCGAGGGTTCCTCGCCACAGAAGCGAGCCGAAGCGGAGAGGCTTCGCGTCAGGGTCGGGGCGGCGGAGCTGATCCAGAGTGGTCCCGAGTCCGCAGAGCCGTACCTCGAGACCGCGGTCGAGCGCCTCCAGAGGCTCGTGGACGACTTTCCCCGGGCTCTCGAGCTTCGTGTCTCTCTCGGTTCTGCCCTCAACGAGCTGGCGGCATCCCGACTCTTCGCGCGAGATCTGACCGATGTGGAGGAGCTTCTCGATCGATCGAGAGACGAGCTCGACGTCGTGGCACGGGGGATGACCGGGCTTGTGCCGCTGCATCGGTGGGAGCTCGCGCAGACTCTTCGCCTCCGTGGATCCATGCTCATTCTCCTGGGGAGAAGCGGCGAAGCCGACGAGTGTCTCCGTCTCGCCGCGACGGTGGCCGATGTCTATCCGGGGATGGACGACAGGTCCTCCGGCGTCTGGCTCGGGCGGATGATTCGCGATCGGGGCATCGCCCTCCACGAAGAGGGGCGCCTTTCGGAAGCCGAGGCTCTCTTCCGCCAAACGCTCGAAATCGCCGAAGCCCTGGCCCGGGGAGGATCCGCCCGCGAACGCTCCTTTCTCGCGGATGCCCTTTGCAGCCTGGCGTCCCATGTCATCCAGTCGGGACGTAGCGAGACGGCCATTCCCCTGGCTCGAAGGGCGCTGGCGCTGATGATGGAGCTGGCCGGCGAGGGTTGGATCGGTAACGAGTATCCGTCCGACGCCGCCCGGATCCTGGCCTGGGCCCTCAAGAACGCCGGACAGGACATCGAGGAAGGCGTCGCGGCCATCGACGCGGCCATCGATGTCGTCCGTTCGTCTCCGCGCGTGGAGACCGTTTCGTACCGCTACAGCCTCGCCTTTGCCCTCCAGACCCGCAGCAACGGGCTCAAGGCCCTGGGGCGAATCCAGGAAGCCGAGGCCTCGCTGCGGGAGACCCTGCCCATCATCGAGAGGCTCGCGATCGAGTCGCCCGGGGTCCCCGAGTACCGGAGCCGCTGCGGAGCGATTCTCAACGATCTGGCCTTCCTCCTGTGGGAGAGGTGCGGGCGCTTCGAGGAGGCGCTCGAGCTCTATGTCCGCGCGGAGGCCCAGCAACGCGAGGCCATTCGCCTCTCCCCCGGGAATCGGCGGTACAGCATGTTTCTCGAGTTCCATCTTCGCGGTCGGGCGAATTGCCACATCGGCCTCGGAAAGCCAGCCGAGGCGTCCGCGATCATCGAGGGCCTCGAGACCAGGCAGAGGTTTGGAACGCAGGCCCAGGATCTCGCCCTCCTCTGGCTCGGCTGCCGCTCGGCCGTCGAGAAGGATGCTACGCTCTCGTCGGAGGAGAGAGGGGCTCGAGGGGAGGAATACCTCGATCGAGCTCTCTCCGTGCTCGAGCGGGAGGCCTCGGCGGGACGGCTCGATCGGAAAGCGTTGCAAGGGATGGATGCTCTGGCTGCCCTCCGCAACCAGCCGCGTTTCGAGGCTCTCCTCGATACGTCTCGATGACGTCTCGGACTGTCTCCAACCAGGCAGAAGGAGATCAAAGATGAATGGATCGCGGGCCGACGCGCCCTCTCAGGCCCTGAGCCGATTCGGTTTTCTTCTCGTGTGCCTGTGGGTGTGCCTGTTGCCGATGGCCGTCTTCGCTCAGGAGAGATCGGCTGATCGTTCCATCGTCGACACCTACGTGTGGATCTTCCTCGTGACCGGGCCCGAGGACGCGAACATCACGGATGCTGCGCAGCGGGCGGAGATCTTCAAGGGGCACTTCGAGAACATGGGGCGGCTGGCCGAAGAAGGCTCCCTCGTCCTCGCCGGTCCTCTCGGCGAGCCGAAATCCGATCCGCTGCACCGGGGCGTGCTCGTCCTCGACGTGCCCTCCGTCGAGAAGGCGCGCGAGCTCGCCGCCACCGATCCCGGGGTCAAGTCCGGAGTGTTCACCTTCCGCGCCTTTTCCTTCACCACGAGCTTCCCTCTGCGCAAGCTTCTCGAGCTGGAGAAGAAGGCCAAGGGGCCCACCATGGAGGAGATTTCCCGGGGAGCGCAGCCGCGCATCCGGCCCTTCGTGCTCGCTTCCTTCGACGATGGCGAGAAGGCGCGGCCGATCGTGGAGAGCCTCACCCGCAAGGGCAAGGTCTTCTTCCATGGATTTTGCGGTGGCGAGTGGAAGGGGAAGCTCCTCGCCGTCCTCGACGCGAAGGCCCCCGACGAGGCGCGCGAACTCCTCGAGGGAGTCGAGCTCTCGTACGCCCTCCACCCCTGGTACGCCACCCCGAGCGTCCAGGAGCTGCCGGGGCTCCGCGAGATCGACTGAGGCTTCGCCTTCCGTTCACTCCACCCGATCGTACTCCCGGATGAACCGGGCCAGGTCTTCGCGGTAGCGCTTCCTCGACGGCGGATGCGTGTACATCATGTGTCCGGCCTCGTAGTGGGCAACACGGATTCGCTGGCGCGCGTCGGCGGGGACATCCAGGTGCTTCAGGTAGTAGTCGGTGATGAAGTAGGGCGTGGCGAGATCGTAGTAGCCCTGCTGGACGAGCACCCCGAGCCCCGGGTTCATCTTCATGGAGTGCGCCAGGTCGGGCAGGACATCCGGGAAGGGGGGCGCGAAGACGCCGCTCGATCCCGGCTGGACATGTTTCCAGTCCCACTTCTCTCCCGCCCGGGCCATCACGACGTACTTGTCATCGATCGAGACCTCGAGCTCGCGGCGGTAGTAGTCGTTGAAGCCCGCGACGAATGCCGGTCCGATCGACGGAAAGAACGGATCATAGTCCTGGCTTTCGGAGAGCGGGTCGAGCGAAGGTCCGGTGAAGCGCGAGTCGATCCGTCCGGCGATGATCTCCTCGTCGCGAAAGAGCTCCTGCAGGAACTGGCCGTGGGTCACCCGGAGATCGGCCCGGAGCCAGTAGCTCGCGGTCGTTCCGGTGTACCCGGCGAGCCGGGCCGCGATGGTCTGGCGATCCGTCTCCGGCAGGGTGTAGCCGCCCAGCAGCGCCGGCAGGTATTCCTCCATCGCGAACTGCTCGACCTCGATCAGGAACGTGCGCAGGGCGTCGGGCCGGTTCTCGATCCGGTCGTGGTACCAGGCAGTTGCGGCCAGGCCGGGGAGATACAGGGCGTGGGGGAGGTCGTTCCCGATGCCATCCGCGCCGAGGCAGAAGTGCATGAAGGGGGAGACCAGGATCACGCCGTTGACGTTCATGCGGTGCTGCGAGGCGAGGTGGTAGACCAGGCCTGGCGCCCGGATCCCTCCGTAGCTCTCCCCGAGGATGAACTTCGGAGAGCGCCAGCGCCCGTTCTCCGTGACCCACGCGACGATGAAGTCCGAGACGGAACGGATGTCCTGGTCGACGCCCCAGTGGTCCTCGATCTTCTCCTCGCCGAGGACCTTCGAGTATCCGGTGCCGATGGGGTCGATCATCACGATGTCCGTGAGGTCGAGCACCGAATCGGCGTTGTCGACGATGGAGACCGGCGGGGGTGGCGTGAACCCGGGATCGGTGACCTCGATCCGCCGCGGTCCGAGGATGCCCATGTGAAGCCAGATCGACGAGGAACCCGGACCCCCGTTGAAGGCGAACAGAACGGGGCGCTGCGTGGGGTCGGGGGCAGGCTCTCCGAGATAGGCCGTGTAGCCGAAGCGCGCCCGGGGAGCGCCGGCGTCGTTGCGCAGGATCAACCAGCCGGCGTGGGCGGTGTAGGCCACCGTCGTGCCGTCGATCGTCACCTCGTGCCGGGTGACGATCGACCGGGGTTCGGCGGCGACGGCCCCGGGCTCGGGGGGCGCCTCTTCGGCCATGACGAGGCCCGGGAAGATCAAGGGCGTGAGGATCGAGAGAAGCCACACGGATCTCGACATCGGTTTCTCCTTCTCGACGTGACGTGCGCCGGATCGAGCCCGGTCGGTCGGCTGATGGTAGGGCAGGGACAGCGTGGAGTCAAGCGATGCGCCGCGCCGACCTCGAGCACGGGCACCTTGATTACGTTCCGGGCGTGTTCGATCGTCGCTGGAGCCGTCCCCCGTGGCCTCGAAGACCGAGGGCGTCTCCTTCTCGCGAGTGGCGGACGCGGAGTGAGGGGTCCGGAAGAATCGATGTGTGTTTCTACACCCCGAGCCGCTTCTTCGCCTCCGCGAGTCCCGGCGCCTCGAAGCCGCAGCCCGAGGCCATGACCCGGGTCAGCGCCACGAGGTGGTTCCAGCGCAGTGACGCGCGCGTCCGCGCGAACTCCTCGGTCGCGGTCTGGTAGTACTTCTCGTGGTGGAGGGCGCCATCGAAGGTGACGGCGGGCTCGATGAGGAGCTCCTCGAGCTTCGCGTGGTCGCCGCCGGTCTCTCCGTAACGCTCGGCGAGGGCGGCGGCTGTCTTCTGGTCTCTGCCACGAATCGCCTCGGAGATGGCGGGGAGGAGGTCCGCCTTCTTCACCCGGCTCGCCGCCTCCTTTGCATCCTCGTGCCAGAGCTTGCCGGTATCCATGCCGAACGACTGCCCCGCGGTGTGCCAGGCCGCCGTGACGAGAGACGCGTGCGCATTCTCGGCGCTGGAGACGCTGGCGATCGCGCGCCAGGCGTTGGCGGAATCGGAGGCGTGGAGGCCGACCGAGGCGCCGTGGACGCTGCCCGCGGGCTTTCCGGCCTGGCCCCTCGCCAGTCCGGGATCGTGGAGCAGCAGAAGAGCCGAAGCCTGGGACAGCGCCTCGCCCAGATCGACGGGCGAGACGCCCATGGCGAGGAGCATCGCCATGCGCTCCGCCGCCGCATCTCGCTGGGTGCCGCAGAAGAACCGGGCCAGATCCATGCTCTCCTCGTCGTTGAGGTAGCTTCTTTGCTCGACGGGCCGGCCCAGCCGATGCTCTTCGAGCAGTCGCGGAAGCAGGGCGCGGATTCCCGGCTCCGGCTTGCCCTGGTTCCTGCGCCCCATGTCACGATCGATGCACTCGCGGAGCGTCTGACGGAGCAGGGTGTGTGCGTTGCTCTCTCCGGCCAGCCGCATCATGTCCCAGGAGCGGTAGGCGAGGACGACCTGGTGCACGTCGATGTTGTCACGCACGAGGGGTTGCAGGGAGGCAAAGGCCACGGCGGGGCCGCCCTCCATGATGCGAGCAAAGGCCGCTTCGGCGTCGCCGTAGCTTCCCTTGCGGGCGGCCTGGATCATCTTGCCCTGGAGCTCGGCCGCGAGGCCGTCGGCGGAGCGCACCCGGTGGAGGGTCTCGTTGCGCCGGCCTCCCTGACCCTGGATCGTGCGGGCGTTGCGATGCAGGACCTTGAGCACCGGGAGCGCCGCCTGCCTGCCCGGGAGCCGGCTTGCCATCTCGAGGGCGGGGATGAGCGCCATGAAGCAGTGGTACCCGGTGTAGTCCTGGCCTCCGAAGGTGCGAGCGTTGGCCAGCGCCGCGGCGGCGACGAGCGTCCGGAGCTCGGTGCCTCGCGCGAGCTCGTCCGCGGCCCGGGCCATGAGGGCGTCGGCGTCGGTCTCCTGCATGAGGGTGACGAGGGGCTCGAGCTCGCCGAAGTCGAGTCGGTCGTCGTCGCTGGCGAGGAGGAACGAGACGAGGTCGAGCTCGCTCGCGAGCCCGAGGCCCGCCGCCGAGACCAGCATTCCCGATCCGACCCTGCCCAGGAACTGCCGTCGCGTCGTCTGACTCATGGCGGACCTCCTCGCTCTCTTTGCCGTCCGGGACCGGAGCCGCGCCGTCGTGGCGCGACCCGGTGTCCAGAACCCTCTACGGACGGGGGCTCCGGGCAGCAGGGGGAATGTGGGGGTGGCGGGGAGGGCCCTGGCGCGGGACTGCCCCCAACGTGCAGTCCCCGGGCCACTTGCCGGCGTCGGCGGGTCACCCGGATGAAGTCGCCGGTCCGGAGCCCCCGGCGCCGGCGTCCCGTTGACAGGTGCCTGGCGGCTGGCCTAGAATGAGGGCCTCTTCAAGCGAGCGGACGTAACTCAGTTGGTAGAGTGTCAGCTTCCCAAGCTGAATGTCGCGAGTTCGAATCTCGTCGTCCGCTCCATCGCACTGCCTCGCACGGGGTCGCAACGAGTCGCACGGTCTCGCAAGAACTGGCGCAAGCGGCGACCCCGTTTGGAGATCACTTCTGGTGGAGGCTGACGTTCTACCCCCTTTTCCCTCGCAAGGAGTCGCATGGAGTCGCACCGAGACGAACCCTGACTGCTGGAGAATCTGCGGGGATGTGCTGGAGATGGTGCGGGGGGTCGGGGAGCGACAGCGACCCTCAGCGTCCTCTAGAGCGTCCGTGCCTCCGGGCCAGGTTCCTCAGTCTCCTAAACCGCTCGTCACTGGCGAGACTAGGTTGTGCCTCTTCGATTGCGTCAAGCAGCCTGCCAAGCTCGCCTATGTGTTGACGCTCCTCAGATTGGTCGAGAAGGCAGTCTATTAGAACGAGAGAGTCTTCAGGAAACTGACTAGCCAAGAGATTCTCGTCGAGAGCGCGGAGCGTCATGAGTGATCCGTGAGAAGGGGCAAGTAGGCGCCGTATGGTAGCGACCGCCCGTGGAAACGCATTGCCGGTGAAAGTAGCAGCCCATCCAAGCATGTCGCTGGTATCACCATCGGCATACTGCGTCTCAAGTGGCCAATGCTCCTGCAACCACGGATCTACGCGATCTAGCCATAGATCGCTCCTCTTGTTCTCTTCAGTTGCCTGTAGGCGCTTCGCCAGTAGCCAGGCTATGCGTCGCCGTGCCATAGTATCAATTGTCCTCAGGCACCCTCGTGTCTCGGCAGGAGCCATTCGATCAGGGGCATCTAGGGCGAGAGCGACCAACAGTCCCAAGAGATTTTCACCCATGTCTCCGAGCTCACCCAAGTGCGAGAACGCCTCGACAAAATCGGTCCGAAGGGCGTGGAAGAGGCGGTTACCCATTCTAGGCGTCCATAGGAACCCCTGCCAAGCGCCGACCGCCTCCGTAGATCGCGACCACGAAAAGAAAGGAATGAGCTCGGACTCGGTCCACGCCAAGTCGAGCCATGACAACAAGTACAGGCGTGAGGCAATTAGCACCCGACCGTAGAATGCTCCGGGTTCACTCGAATGAAGGACGCGCTTGAGGCGATCGGCAAAGGGCGACGCAATTCCACCGTCCCGAGAGAGGGGTGAGCGCGCGAGAAGTCGGAGAAGCGCCGCAGTAACGCGTCCACATGGATTGTTGAGAGAACTGAGTAAGTGGTCTGGTGGGCCCGTGGAGCTAGCCGCTTGTTCTGAGGCTAGACAATGAGGAATGACGCTGTCCCAGACGAGAAAGAACCCGGGACTTTCGGAAGCTTCAAGGACCTCTCCCATTGTCTCTAGCAAAGTTGCAATCGACATGCATGCCATCGCGGTGGTTGTCGCCGGCAATCCGGTCAGCGCATCGAGAAGTGCGCGGCGGGATGTGCTATCGGTGAGTTCGTCTTTTCCTACGCCTGCAAGAAGAATAGGGATGGCCATTGATCCGCCTTCGACAGTTTTGGCGTGCTCAATAGCAGAAGCTCGTTTGGGGACTGTGATGCCTGACAGAGAGCGAAAGTCGTCAGCATTATCTGTCGGTTCAGCAAGGACAAGGTTCACGAGTTCGCGTGGGGCGATATCGTCGGCTACATTCTTTACAAGCGATTTCCATTCGAAGTGTGGTCTTATAGTCCGTACAGGTTTACCTAAACTGTCGGTCCAGTCGGGATACTTGGCGAGAATTGCGCGGCGTCGCTCAGCAGCATCGGGATGGTTGTCCAAGGCGGCAGATCCGAGAGCGCTTAGGCGGGTAAGGATTACGTGATCAACAAACGTCGGGCCAAGCTTCGCCAAGATATCGTTAGGGAGCGTTGGGCCAGCAAGAATAGTCCGAATAAGAGACAGTCTATCGCCAGTATCCAGGCGATCGTAGATTGTCGCAAGAGAATCCAGGACGTGGGGCTCTACCTCGGGCGTCCACAAGGGAGGGTAAGAAGCTGTTGTCATGACGGTCTCAAGAGGGCACGTAGCCTTTCGCGTGACGTTAAAGTCCTGGATTCGCTAGCAGCCTTGACCGCAAGGGCTAGCTCGACGGGGTGTGCAGAGCGAATCCAATGATGGAATATCGCGCCTGCCTGTGGGGGATTCCGATCATCACACTCAAGGAATGCGCTCCATGCAATGTCGACAAGCAGTGACCATTGGCGGAGGCGAGGTGCTGTGTCACTTATGGCTTGGGGTAGCTGCCGTATCTGAACTTCCGCGGCGCTTGGGCTGACCCCTCCGACGAGCTGCTGGAGGTTTAGTGCCCTTTCGAGCAGAAGCGCTAGATGGGGAGCTAGTCTCAAGAAAGGGGTAGATGTGCCTGCTAGAGTCCCGGCAATCAGATCGGCGTCCGTGTGGCAGCGCAGCACGACAGTTCCTGAGAGAAGATCCGATGTCTCGGGAGAGGTAGGGGTCTCGTAACCTAGCGCGGCCCGGAGTTGCCATCGATCTATGGGATCACGGAAGCGAACAAATGGGGTAAGGGCGAATAGAATGTCGTGATCGAGCCATTGGGTATTAGGCCATTGGCGAAGTGCATCACAAAGGGCAGAGATTGCAGAAAATGACATCTCTGCCTGTGCGGGCAGGCTGATGGCTGGACTCGTCAAGAGAAGCCAAGCCAGTGAAAGAGCGTGAGTTCGTGAGTCATTGCTCGCGTTTGCAATGACGGAGCGACGAAGCTCAGTTATGACATCCGGATGCAAAGAGCCACCGACTTGGGCGGCCTTGCGATACAGCGCTATGTCCGACAGGTGTGAGCGAATCCAAGAGATGAACTGCCAGCCACGGGGCGACAGTGGCAAGCCAGAAGCGGTGTGGCGGAGTCCGAAGAACTCATCGGCAAGTCCGTGATGAAGCTCATCAGTGGTCGAGGCTAGAAAGCCGGCCGCCGAGAAGTCATCAAACCATGCAAGAGGAGCACGGGGGATTGCTGGATTTGTGGAGTCCGAGATCACGAGTTCTCTTGCAGGCACACCGGAAGGATCTCGAAGGGCCCATAGGTATCGCTCCCTTTCGGGTGGTGGAAGGCTTGGCTGGAGAGGTGACAGGGTGGATACTATGTTGGCACGACCCTCGAGGCCGTCGCGCCAATCAGCGGCCCATTGCTTTAGGTGCCGGATCAGGGCGGTGTGGTCATTGTCGGGTACGGGGTAGGGGATAGGTTGTACGCCCTTTGCTTTCCAGTCGTCAAGTTGTGGGGCGAGATCGGAATTGGGATCGCAGCCTGCAAAGGCAAAGGGAGGATATACGTCTTCACGCAGGCGTAGATCAGCATCCAGTGCGTCCAAAATGTAGCGCATCACGATATCATCAGCGCGGTAGCCGACGAAGAGAACCGTGTAGCGTCGAAAGAGCTCGCTGGTGAAACGGCTGGCCCATCTCTCGGTTAGGTAGGCCGCTCCAAAATCGGCTGTCGTGAGTACTAACCGACGGCCATTCGGATCGGATGCATTATCGATGAGGCCGTGAAGGTGGACAATGCTATCCCACTTCTTGGACTTTGGCACGGGGAGCTTGGGAGCGGCATCGATCTCAGTGGTCTTGTACCGGAGCTTGCGATGAGCTTTTGCGAAGAGGGTGTCGAAGTTTGTTGTTACCAAGTGGACGCCATCCACCTGCGTTGCCAAGTGGAGGAGAGCTTCATGAACAGCAAGTGTCTTCGGTCTTCTCGTGAGACGCTGGATGGTCGCAGTCCGGACGGCGTTGTTGTCTTGAAGCCGTTGCTCAAGGAGATGGAGAGCCCGGTCATATGCCTTGTCTTGAAGTGCGTTTTTTTCGAGCGCATCCGGCACGTGACCGGGAAGAGTCTCGTAGATGTAGTCCACTAGCTGCGCAAAGAGGGGATAGCCGGCGGGGTGTGAGACGCCGGCACCGCAGAACAGTACGAGAGTGCCCCGATCGTGTGCATCGCGAATCTCAACAGGTATTGTTGGTCCCGAATCCAGAATAGAACTTTGCCTACACATAGTGGACCTGTGAGGGTATCAAGTGGGATGCAAGGGCAGGCCGTCGGCGGATCGCCCCCATTTGACCCGCCGTGCGGACCGACTCCGTCGAGAACGGAAGGGTCCCCGTCAAGAGCCGGTACAGGATCACCCCGAGAGAGTAGATGTCCGTCCTCGTGTCGACAGCCAGAGCCGACGGGTCGATCTGCTCCGGGCTCATGTACTCCGGGGTCCCCACCACGAGCCCCTGCTGGGTGAAGAGGGTCTTGTCGGTGAGCGTGTGTCCCAGGGCCTTCGCGAGCCCGAAGTCGATGATCTTGGGGACCGGCTTTCCCTCCACGTCCGCCACCAGAACGTTCGACGGTTTGAGGTCCCGGTGGAGCACCGCCTTCTGGTGGGCATGAAGGACGGCCTGGCACATGTCCATGAAGAGACGGAGCCTCTGGTCGAGGTCGAGCTTTCTCTTCTCGCAGTAGGTGTCGAGGGGGATCCCCGGGACGTACTCCATGGCGAAGTAGGGGCGCCCCTGGGGGGTGGTCCCCGCGTCCAGCATGCGGGCGATACCCGAATGGTCCATCAGGGCGAGAGCTTGCCCCTCCGCCTCGAATCGGGTCAGGACCGCCTTGCTGTCCATCCCCGGCTTGATGACCTTGAGCGCCACTCTCCGGCGGACGGGCTTGTCCTGCTCGGCCAGGTAGACCACCCCCATGCCTCCCTCGCCGATCCGGGAGAGGATCTTGTAGGGGCCGATCCGCTCGGGCGTCGAGGGAAGCGGGGGGTCAAAGCGCGTCGGGTCCGACGAGGGAGTTGGCTTCGAAGGCTTCCCGGGCTGATCGGTCATCGGCTTCTCCTGGTCCTGGACAGCCCAGGATAGCCGAGAGGGTGGGGGGAGGTCGAGACGGTGGCGCGCGAAAGCGCCGGTGGTGGCAGAGCCCGGCCGAAGAAGGTATACCGTTCGAGGCGGCAGTCACCCAGGGAGGGACCCATGACCCGAACGGCACTCCTCACCGGCGCGGGGGCGCTGGCCCTCGGCCTCCTCTTCCTCTCCCAGCTGTCGGCGTCGACGAGCGCGGTGCCCGTCCAGCGGGAGACGATGCTGGCTAGTGTGGGGGGCTTTGGGACGATCCAGGGGCAGACGCTGGATTCGAGACCGGGGGGCGCTCGGTCAGAAGCTGTTCTGGAGTAATCGGGTCGTTGTCGTCTTCGAGAAGCCACTTGCGAACGGCAACGATGATCTCGCGCTCATCCTTCAGTCGCAACTCGCCCCGGGGGTCTACGTAGTGTGAGAGGGCTTGCACGATGTCGGGAGGAGCCACGGCTACGAACTGCCAGTACGGCATTCGCCATTTCCGGATGTGCTCGTCTTGCGCATCTCGAGATTGACCTACTTGCGCTCGATCAGGACGTGCACTCGTGAGGATACGCAATACCTCCGCAAAGTCGGTCGCCACTCGCTGGCGTACGTCAAGCCCCCATGCCATGCGTGATCGCAGTTGCTCAAGCTCAACGGCGAAGAGGTGTTTAACCCACCATCCAAGAACGCCGATGGCAGCCGTGAGGAGAGTCACCAGAATACCCGTGAATGCGAGGTAGTCTTTGAATTCCATGCGAGATTCCTGTTTTGCCGTTGCGCTTGCGATGGCAGATAATCGGGCTTTTCGGGTTACCGTGACTTGCGGCTCATCAACAGTGCATGGTACATCCCTGGGGGGTGATGCGCTCCCTACCTGCGAGGAGGACGGAAGTGGATCTAGCGGACTTCAGGCAGGCCAGGCAGTTCATGTTCCAGGACGTCCGACGTGAGATCGAACTGGCGAAGGCGACTGCCACGGCAGCTGGGAAGGCGGCACTCATTAGGGCCGGCGTCCGACCGGGTGGCGGGAACTTCATGGCGGCCTTGGCGCTACTCTGCTACACGGAGTTTGGCGGGAAGCTGAAATACGGCCACATGAAGAACGGGAAGGACCGGGCCGCTGAGAACTTCAACTCTTTCTTTGACGAGCTTGGACCAGCATATGCCGCATTTCGGAAGCAGCACAAGGTCTACGACATTTTTCGTTGCGGCTTGGCCCACGAGTACTATGTGAAGGAGGCGTGCTCAATCGCGATGCTGGGTTCGAGCACAGAGGCAGGTGTTCGGATCGAGAGCAACGGACACTACCGCCTGGTCGTCGAGCCATTCTGCCACCATCTGGAACGGGCCTTCGATCGCCTCGAAAAGCACCTCTACCCAACACCCTGAGGCGAATTCATATCCTCCACCTCCGGCACCCCGCTGATCGCCGCCGCCAGGTCCGCCAGGCGGAGGTCGGTGTAGTGCTCCAGCGTCGTCCTCATGTCGGCGTGCCGCATGAGGTTCTTGGCGAGCTGGGGCATGATGCTGGCGCGGGGGAGGGCGGTCGCGAAGGTCTTGCGGAGTGAGTGGAAGTCCACCCAGCGGCCGCCCGAGTCCCGTCTGGCAAGGAAGTCGCTCGCTTCCCTCCGCTCCCCGTCCGCCTCGCTCTCGGCCTCCTCGATCCACCTCTCCCTCGCCCGGTCGAGGTCCTGGTAGAAGGTCTTGATCGTCGGCATGGTCCAGAAGACCGGGCTCGTGGCCGTGGGATGCGCCGGGCGAAGGTCGCGGAGGAGGCGGACGACCTGGGGATGGAGCGGGATGAGATCGTCGCGAGCGGCCTTGCCCACCCCGACCCGGATCTTGACGGCGGCGCGGTCGAGGTCGACGTCGCCCCAGGAGAGCTTGGCCATCTCGGAGCGGCGGAGGCCCGTCCGGGCGGCGACAAGGTAGATGGTGGCCCGGGGGCAGTACTCCCGGTCCTCGTCTGCCAGCTCCTCGTCCCGCTCGCGAGCGGCGGCGATGAGCCGGGTCAGCTCCTCGTCAAGCAGCGCACGTCGCTCGCGCCTCCGGTCCTTCCTCTCGTCCAACGTCGGGATGCCCTCCAGGCGGTTCTCGGGGATCCGGCCCACGGAGACCATCCAGTTCATCCAGGCGATGATCGTGGCGCGGTGCGCGTTGCACGTCCTGGGCGACCGGCCCGCCTCCTTGAGCCCCCTCAGGTGCTTGCCGACCGCGTCGGCGTCGAGGTCGGAGATCCGGCTCGCCCGGGTCGCGTGGAGAAGCGCGGTCAGGTGCCCCCGCTTGCACAGGATGTGTCGGTCGGCCTGCCCCACGTGCTTGCAGTGGGCGAGGTAGTCATCGACGTGCCTCCGCACCGGCAGCTTCCCCGCCGCGACGTAGCCGGCGTTCCTCGGGTCCACGACCCCGGCGCGGGTCAACGCCACGTCCTCCTCGATCTTCGCCGCGATCCTCTCGGCCACCCGCCTCTCGGTCGTGCGGGCAGACTTCTCGCGCCTCCTCCCCGTGTGGTCGAAATAGGCGACGTAGAGGTTCGGGGATCCGTTACGGCGAAAGATGCTAGCCACGCCTGCGCCTCCGCTTGGACTTCTTGACGGGTTGCGGTACCGCGCCATCAGTTACCGTAAGGTCCGCGGGCTTTCCAGCACTCTTCCTCTTCTGTTTGGTGATCCACCGAGCGAGGTCCGAAGGGTCGTATCGGATTGACCTGCCGAACCTGATGTGCGGGATCGTTCCGTTGTTGGTCAAGGTCCACAACGAGCGCTCCGAGATGTTCAGGATCTTCGCCGTCTCCTTCGCGTCGAGAAGCGGGGTGAGGGTGTGGTCCTTGAGGCAGGCCCAGATCATGGTGCGATCTCCTCCGCCATCCCGAGGGCAGTGAGGACTTGGCGTTCGACATCGCGGCGCGACTTGTCATCGATCGGACGGAAGTAGAAATGGTCGGTGCCGTGGGAGTCGCGGCGCGACGGGAAGCTGAGAACAAGTCGACCACACTGCGCTCTTCTCACGGCGATCCCGTCGAGTCGCAGGCAGCCGCCGACCAGGAGGCTCACGAACCCAATCAAGCCGCGCGGGACCTGATCCGGAGGGGCCGCTCGAAAACGGACACGGGAGATGGTCAGGGTCATCAGCCACCTCCCGGCCGGTCAGCCCAGGCTTCGCGCTCCCGCGGGTCCTCGCGAGAGCTCTGGTCCTCGTCGATGCTGGCCAGGAGACCCTGCTGGCCCCCATCGTCCGCCACGGTGAATGGGTCCGTGGAGGCGTCGATCTCGAGGAGACGCTGGTGCTCCGCCCGCCGGTCCTCGTCGGACAGCTCGGGCGAGTCGGAGTCGATGGGGGCGGCGGCAGGATCGAATCTGTCAGTTCTGTCAGCTGTCAGTTGGTGGCTTTCCCCGGAATCGAGGTCCCCACCGGGATGATCC